>JAEEGH010028249.1_pt1 | contig 11052 bp, 11 predicted proteins | sample 9134181 | NCBI WGS metagenome assembly JAEEGH01 (sample SAMN16246544, study PRJNA631951) | gut metagenome | biome: gut microbiome; feature: rumen; material: DP-attached | host: Bos | place: Iran: Karaj | collected 2018-10
CCTGATCCATGGTCAGACCGAACATGTCCTTGAATGAGACGAGATGGAATTGGATGCCGTTCTTCTCGCAGTATCTCTTGACTATACCAATACTTGAAGGCCTGTATCCCTCGATCCCCTCATCGATGGTTATGCAATGGATCTCCAGATCGTTGCGGTCCTTGAACGTCTCGTTGAGGAGATGCAATGTCACCATGCTGTCCTTCCCTCCGGAGACGGCAACTGCGATCTTGTCGCCGGGTTTGAGATCAATCTGTCTCCTGATCTCCCTCTTCACCCTCTTCTCGACATATTTCATGAAATGGTGCGCACAGAGATGGGCACCGTTGTATCTGATGAATGTCACGGCATCATGGGGACAGTGATCGCACTTCATCTGACGACCTTCTCGATGAGCTCTTCGAGCTTCTTGCACATCTGCTTCGGCGGGATGTCCTGTATGCTGTATACCTTCGCCTTGCTGCCGTCACCGGCCACCCTGCATGAGAGAAGGTTGTCCTTGACGAGGGTGTCGGTGTATCCGTAGAACTGTGTATGTTTCCTTGCTGGCACATCGTATTCCTCGCACACGATGGCATATGTCTTCTCGGCCTCCACCATCGTCACCGCGGGCTTCTTCTTCGTGGCCCTGGCGAACGCCAGCAATGCGAACAGTTCATTCTTCCCCAGCGATTCCAGTCTCGTCGCGTTGACCACGGAACTGACCATGTCGCTGACGGAAGCGACATCATCGGGCGTCACGACCGCCTTAGGCCTCATCTCAGCAAGACGTGCGGCCTTGTCAAGAATGTCTATGGCCATCCTAGCATCCCCGACGTCCGCGGACATGTCCGCGATGGCATCGATCGCCTCTTCCGTGACCGTACCCGGTACCATGGCCTCATCGACACGCACCTCGATTATGTCCTTCAGCTGATTCCTGGTGTACTTGTCGAACCTTATCGTGTTCGCTCTTTTGAATGTCGAAAGCGAAGCCACATCGATCCTATCGAGGACGTATTCCTGCGAGATGAGGATCAATGACACGGATATCGTCTGTCCCGACAGTTCCTCCCCCATCCTTGACAACTGGTAGATCAGGTCGTCGTTGCCGGAACGGATCAGTGAATTCACCTCGTCCAGGACGATGACCATGCGTTTCTTGGTCTTCATCACCTGCGACCTGAAGTCCCTCAGCATGATCTCGGCGCTGTAACCCTTGTCGGGATACTTCTCGTCGAAATGCCTTATGCATTGGGCCATCACCATCGTGTCGGTGTTGCTCTGACGGCAGTTGATGTGTATGTAATCCAAACCGATGTTGTTCTTCGCCGCGTAAGCGGCCATGTCTATGCAGAAACGCTTCACCGTGGAGGTCTTCCCGGTCCCCACGCTTCCGGTTATGTATGCGGTCTCGGACCTCCCGTCGTCGATGACCGAACGGAATATCAGCGACAGCATCTCCATCTGCTTCTCCCTGCCGACCAGTTTGGCAGGGACATAGTCGAAGGAAAGCTTCTTTCCGTCCTTGATTATCACAGATTCGCGGGAGAACATCTCATCAATTCCTTGAGACCCTGATCAGACCTGAACAGGGGATGACCTTTATTCCTTTCTTCTCCCACTCGTCGGCGACCAGGTTGATGCCGACGGAATCGGATGCCATGTGGCCCGAGATCACGAGATTGATATGATGTTTCTTGGCCTCGTCGATATGGCTTTCGGGGAAGTGCATGCCGACCACGGTACCCACGCCTGCCTGAGAGAGCTTCTCATAGATCTCCTTCGGACTGGACGTTCCGCCGTTCATCTTCGGTATCACCTTCCCTGCATGGTTCTTTCCGTCGCCCACCACGATCTTCGGCGGAGAGTTGAACTTGGCGGAGATCCTGAACTCGGGGATCGACATGAGCCAGTCGATGATGTCCTTGACATATTTCGGGTTCTCCTTCTCGAACCCATCCTCCATGAACCTCTGCACGCAGTTGTCGGCAGGGGTGTGGATGTTCATGATCGGCATGTTCAGCAGTTTGGCCGCATCCACCGCCTGATTGTAGTTCAATGGCAACATCCCCCTGGTCACCTCGGCGACACGGGGCTTCATCAGGTCCTCCACAACATTGATCGGGACGCCAACATCGCTGTAGACCGCGTTCTGGATCCACATCACTTCGGGGAAGGGTGTCCTCGATGAACCCAGAGGGTGATGTCCGACTATTCCTGAGATATCCTCGCCCTTCTCCCTCAGCCTGTCCGCCAGAAGGACCTCGCCTGTTCCGATGTCTATGCCCCACATGAGTTCCTTGACCTCAGTGTCCTCGTCGCCCCAGGAAAGACGGGAGTCGGCGTACGGGTTCCAGAACCTCTCCTTGTCGAAGAGTTCCTTCCTGTCCCCGGGGAGCTTATCGTAATTCTCCTTCTGCTCCTTCAGGATCTCCTCGACCCCTTCCCTGCCGCGAGGGTCGTTGGCGATACCTTTCTCGATCGCCATCCTGTAGACATCGATCAGCTTCATGGACGCCGTTATTACTTCTCGATTCATAAGAATGCCGACAATCGCCCGCACCTGCGATATCATTATCTTATACTAACAACATCCACGGCCGATTCCCATGAAGGAGATATGGACAGAGAAGTACAGGCCCAAGAACCTTGACGAAGTAGTCGGACAGAAGCATGTCACCGAGAGGCTCAAGGCGTACGTGGCCAGCAACAACATGCCGCACCTCCTTCTGACCGGCCCTGCCGGGACCGGCAAGACCACCTGCTCCCTCGCAATGGCGAAGGAGATGTTCGGAGAGGAATGGAAAGGGAACTTCATCGAACTGAACGCCTCGGACGAGAGGGGAATCGACGTCGTCAGGGGAAAGATCAAGGAGTTCGCCAGGACCGCTCCGCTGGGAAATGCGGAATTCAAGATCATATTCATGGACGAGGCCGATGCTCTCACTTCGGATGCACAGGCCGCCCTGAGGAGGACGATGGAGAAGTTCTCCAAGATCTGCCGTTTCATCCTCTCATGTAATTATTCATCAAAGATCATCGACCCCATCCAGTCGAGATGTGCCGTGTTCAGGTTCAAGCCCCTATCCAGAGAGGATGTCAGCGAATACCTGAACAAGATCGTCACCAACGAAGGCATCAAGATCGACGACGACGCGATGGAGGCGCTGATACATGTCGCCAGGGGTGACATGAGACGTGCGGTGAACTCGCTGCAGGTCGCGGCCGCACAGAGCGAGAGGATCGATGTCGATACCATCTACCAGACCACGGGACTGGCCAACCCTGAGGAAGTGAAGAAGATGCTGGAGACCGCACTCTCAGGCAACTTCATCGGCGCCAGGGACAAGCTGGACGAGATCATGATCGAATTCGGACTGTCCGGACAGGACATCATCAAGCAGATCCACGCTTCATACTTCGAGCTGAGCATCGGCGACAGCGAGAAGGTCAGGCTTATGGACAAGACCGGCGAGATCGAGTTCCGCATCATCGAGGGAAGCAACGAGCGCATCCAGCTGGAGGCTCTGCTGGCCTACATCGTCACCATCGGCAACTGCATCAAACGCTGATCAGTACCTGTTGTCGAAGATCCTGTGGCTCTTCTTCTCGCTTCTGGGAAGCTCCATCATCGATACCGCTTTGGGTATGATGGTGATACCGATCTTGCTCTTGAACTCCGCCTGTACGATGTTCTCGAGTTCCTTGCGGTCCTTGCCTTCAAGTTTGGTCTCGAAGAACAGTGTCATCGTATCCTTTCCCTGAAGGTGATCTATCATTACCTGATACTCGCTGCTGACGCCGTTGATCGTTGCAAGGAGATCCTCTATCTGTCCGGGGAAGATGTTGACTCCCTTGACCTTGACCATGTCGTCGGTACGTCCGATGAGGATGTCGATACGGGGGTGCTTGGAACCGCATTTGCATTCGCCCGGTATGATGCGGGTGAGGTCGTGTGTCCTGTACCTGATGAGCGGTGCGCCCTCCTTCTTCAGTGTCGTGATGACCAATTCACCGTATTCTCCGTCGGGAACGTTCTTTCCCGTCTTGGGGTTGATGACCTCGAAGTAGACGTAATCGTCCCAGTAGTGCATTCCGCATGCGTACTGGCAGCTTATTCCGATACCGGGTCCGTAGATCTCGGTGAGACCGTAGATGTCGTACAGTTCCACGCCCAACTCATTGGCGATACGTTTGCGCATCTTGTCTCCCCAGCGCTCCGAACCGATGAGCGCCTTCTTGAGATGGATCTTGTCGCGGATGCCTCTCTTCTCTATTTCCTCAGCAAGGAGCAGTGCGTATGATGATGTGGCGGTGAGAACGGTGGTCTTCATGTCCTGCATCATCTTCAGCTGCTTGTCTGTGTTCCCGGGGCCCATGGGCACGACCATGGCGCCGAGTCTCTCGGCACCGGCCTGGAAACCGATACCTGCGGTCCAGAGACCGTATCCGGGTGTGATATGAATCCTGTCCAAATTGGTGACGCCTGCGTACCTGTAGCAGCGCTCGAACATGATGGCCCAGTCCTCGACATCCTGCTTGGTGTACGGGATGATGACAGGCAGACCGGTCGTTCCCGATGAGGAATGGATCCTTACGACCTCCTCCTCAGGCACGGCCTGGAGTCCCAGTGGGTAGGCGTCGCGGAGTTCGCACTTGTCAGTCAGAGGAAGATCCTTGAAGTCATCCATGGTCTTGATCTTGGAGAGGTCAATGTCCTTGTACTTCTCTCTGTAAAAGGGGCTCTTCTCCTTGATATCGGACAGTTTCTTCTTGATCATCTCGAACTGCTCAGGCGTCATCATTTTATCGACACCGAATCAAAAATTGTGTATATATAATTATGTTCATTAATGTACAAAATTATACATTGAATTTTCTTCTCAGGAATGCTATCAGACCTTTGTTGTGCTCCGCGCTCCTCATACCGCCTATCAGGTCCGGTGTGTTGAGATCGTCAGATATCTGGTCTGAACTGTCGTCATCGATGGTGATGATCTGCCTGTCGTTGAGGGAGATGCGCTTCAGGTACTTCCTGGCCTCCTCGTTCCCTTCATGGGCGGCATCGCGGACCATCCTCATCCCTGCCCTGTGGTTCTTCTGAACGCCTTCGCCCTTGATGTACATCATCCCGAGCATGTACTGGCAGTCGATGTCCATGGTCGTCTCCATGCCCTTCCTGAAGCATTTGGATGCCTCGATGTAATTGCGCGGAGTGCCTTTTCCTTTGTAATAGCAGCTTCCGAGCTTGTAGTAACCTGTCTCGTCACCTGATTCCAATGCCTTCTTGTAGAGCCTGAAGGCTTCCTTGTAGTTACGCTCCGGATTGTTCAGGTCCATGTACGCATCCGCGAGGGCGATGGTCGCCAGTGCGTAATCCCTGTCGGATGCAAGGGTGAACCATCTGATGGCGAATCCGTAGTCCCTGAACACGCCTGTTCCGTTGTAATAGCACAGTCCCAGATAGTACTGTGCGGCCGGGAATCCCTTCTCGGCTGCGACCCTGAACCATTTAAGCGCCTCCCTGTGGTCCTGATCCACAGCATTGCCTTCGTAGTACTCCAGACCGAGATGGAACTGCGATTCGTCTATTCCCCTCTCGGCAGCGGAACGGAACCATTTGAACGCCCCTTCAAGGTCCCTTTCTACAAGATCACCTGCGTACAGCACCAGCGCGTAGTTGTTCTGGGCGTAGGGATTGCCCAATTCGGCAGCTGTCTTGAGGGTATCCACACCGCTGATATCACCGTTGTTGAGGGCCCTCATAGCCATCTCGAACAGTTCCGCACCGTCGGTCATATTATCCCCTCCAGCTTCTTAGAGGACTCCTCTATCTGCTCTGCCGTCGGCATCGGGTCGCACATCCTACATTCGGAGATGCTTCCGTTGCACTGTATGGCGACGGATATCCTTCCGTCCTTGTCCGCGATGAACCTTATCGGTATCTTAGTCTTACCGCGGGTGACCTTCCCGCGGAGATCGAATATGTTGTTGGCCAGCAGTTTCCCTTCAGATACCTCGATGAAATCATCAGTCTCTCTGGCCAAAGATTCGTATATCGATATCTCCAGCGTCCTCTGGTCGTCCCTCTTGGGTCTGCACATTACTGTCTTGTCTATCGGGAGCGGGGAGTTGCGGAATATGACATTGCATATCTTCTCCATACCGTCGATGCCTGCCAGGATGCCTATGGTCCTGGTGGTGGCGGATGTGACAGTGATCTCATTGTTGCCGAATATCGAACTGGCATAGAGGGCTGCGCCTCTTGCCACCGCATGTTCAGGATCGAATGATATGAGATCCACGGACGGGAAGGCATCCTTCAACGACCTCTGGATCTGCGGCATCTTGGTAGAGCCCCCCACCAGAAGGATACTGTCGATATTGCTCATATTGAGATGCGCATTCCTCAGAGCATAACCGACCATGTTGATGGTCTTCATCATCAGCCATGATGTGGCATCCTCGAATTCGCCTCTGGTCACGATGTATCTGACCTGTTTGCCCCTGACCTTGACGGTACCGACGGAACGCGTGTTGGTCTCCAGGAGGATCTTCATCCTCTCGGCCTCGGCCATGATGGCGACCCTGAACTCGCTGTCGGAGACGACGTCCTCGGGTTTCAGCCCGATGGAATTCAGGACCTTCTTCTGGATGATATTGGCCATCTGAAGATCCCAATCCCTTCCGCCGAGATCCTTGCTGGATTCGTCTGCCAGCACGGTGAACGAACTGTCGGTTATGCTCATCACCGTGACGTCGAGCGTCCCTCCGCCGAGATCGTAGACGATGATACGGCGGTTCTTGGTGTCCTTGCTGAAATACCTGTATGCGATGGATGCGGCTATGGATTCATTCAGGAGTTCGAGTCTCTCGATCCCGACCATCTTCGCGGCAGCGATCAGGGAATTCTTCTCCCCGTCGCTGAAATCGCCGGGAACGGTCATGACCGCGGTATCTATCGTCCTGCCTGTTTCCGCCTCATAACCGGAGACGGCCTTCTTGAGGACTATCGCGGACATCTCGGATGCGTCATATGATGTCCCGTTGAAATTCCTCTTGAAACCCGTTCCCATCATCCGTTTGAAGAAGTAGACGATGTTGGATGCATTGTAGTCGAACCTCCTGGCTATAGCCTCGCGGCCTACATACTTGCCCTCATCGGTAAAAAGAACGACCGAGGGCAGCAATCCGCTGCCGCCCTCGTTCCTTGAGATCTCGACATTGCCGTCATCATCGGCGTATGCAAGGCACGTGCTAACCGTACCAAGGTCAACTCCGACATAGTGCTGACTAGACAATGCGCATCCCGTTAAGGAAATGTCTGCCTGTATATTTTTACTTTAGCCCTACGATGCGTCCGTCCTTGCCTATGTCGATACGGACGGCCGCGGGAATCTTGGCCAATCCAGGCATCAGGGTCATCTCTCCGCAGACGGGGACGACGAATCCTGCTCCTCCTGAGATGTTGACTTCCCTGACCATCAGTGTCCATCCGGTAGGTGCTCCCTTCTTCTTGGGATCATCGGAAATCGATGCCTGGGTCTTTGCAATGCAGACAGGGAGTTTTCCGTAACCGGTGTCCTCGAGGATCTTGAGCATCTTGTTGGCCTTCGCCGAGTACTCGACATTCGCTGCACCGTAGATGTTCTTCGCGACAGCTTCGATCTTCGACTTCAGCGAACCCTCGAGTCCGTACAGGGGCTTGTATGATGCCTTCTTGGTGTCGAGTGTCTCGATGACCTTCTTCGCAAGTTCCACTCCGCCTGCTCCTCCGCTGCAGAACACATCGGAAGGTGCGTAATCCGCGCCGACCTCTTTGCAGTGCTCGGCGATGCAGTTGAGGTACTCGTCCTTGTCCGTGGGGAAGCGGTTGATCGCGACGACGACAGGGCATCCGTACATCTGAAGGTTCGCGATGTGCTTGTCGAGGTTGCTGAATCCCTTCTTGAGCGAGTCCATGTTCATGGTGCTCTCATCCTTCAGGTCCGCTCCTCCGTGCATCATGAGTGCACGTACCGATGCTACGAGAACGACACAATCAGGCGAGAATCCCGCCTGCCTGCAGACGATGTCCATGAACTTCTCCGCTCCGAGATCGGCCGCGAATCCTGCCTCAGTGATGACGTAGTCTCCGAGGTGGAGGGCAGCTCTCGTTGCGATGATACTGTTCGCACCGTGTGCGATGTTGGCGAAGGGGAATCCGTGGATGAACACGGGCTGACCCTCGAGGGTCTGAACTAGGTTGGGGTTGATAGCATCCTTCAGGATGATCATCATTGCACCGACACAATCCAGCTGCTTAGCCTTGACAGGCTGGTTGTCGTATGTGTATGCGACGATGATGTTCCCGAGCCTCTCCCTGAGGTCGTCGAGATCCGATGCGAGTGCGAGGATCGCTGAAATCTCCGAAGCTGATGTGATGAGGAAACCGGATTCGTGCGGGATTCCGCCCATTCCCTTTCCTCCGAGACCGACGACGATGTTCCTGAGCTCACGGCAGTTCATGTCCATGGTCTTCCTGAGGACGATCTGCGTGGGGTCGATGTTCAGCTCGTTGCCTTTGGCGATGTGGTTCTCCACCATGGCTGACAGGAGGTTGTGCGCTGCTGCGACCGCTGCGATGTCTCCGGTGAAGTGAAGGTCGATATCCCACATGGGGTAGACCTGTGCGTAACCTCCTCCGGTCGCTCCTCCCTTGATACCGAATGTGGGTCCGAGGGACGGCTCCCTGAGAGCTCCGACGACATTCTTCCCGATCTTGCTGAGACCCTGGATCAGACCGATCGAAGTGACGGTCTTTCCCTCTCCCGCGGGTGTCGCTGTGATCGCTGTCACCAGGACGAGCTTTCCGTTGGGTTTGTCCTTGAGCTTCTCAAGCACCGGAAGGGGTACCTTCGCGATGTGTTTTCCGTAGGGGACGAGGTCGTCCTCGCTGATTCCTATCTTGGCTGCAATCTCCTTGATCGGTTTCACGTCTGCGTCGTATGCTATCTCTAAGTCGGTCTTCATAGACTCACTGAGTTGGTATCTTATTGACCATTTTAAAGGATATCCGAAACGGCGTTAAGACGGTTTTTAAAGGAGACTGCCGAGGCCTATCTAGAGGCTTTCTCCTGCTGCAGAAGTGTCCGCATCCTCGTAGAGGATGAAACGTTAATAATCAGGAGTTCGATGCGGTCTCTCAAACCTTAATGATGCATTTCTTGCGGACGGCACTCTCGGGACGCAGTCTGCCGTTCTCATACCTGTTGTTGTCACGGTACCATGCTATGAAACCGTCGATCATATCGGCAGGAGCATCCGAACGTATCCCGACGATCCTGTATCCTCCGTCGCCTCCGGCGTCGATGACCAGATACTTGCTGTATTTCCTGACCTCTTCGTCCTGCTCTGCGGTGTCTTTCCTCTCACCCATGTCAATCCCGGTCATCGTTACGTTCGGCTCATATAAAAATTTTATATCGTTATAAATGTTATTTATGTTAATTAATTCTGCTGAATTAACTCATTACATGTAATGGCCCGTGTTATAAACCGGCCAGAGAATTGCCATCCGGCATGGCTATGGATGAGATGACTACAGAAGAAAGGGAATACGAGGCACTGGCAACTGTCAGGGATGTTCTCCTGCTGCTCTACAGCGAGATCAGAGAGAACACCGGCGAGGAATGCGAACGTCTGCATTCGGCATATGAATTCGTGAATGCACTTGTACTGAAGATGGGACTGGGGCTGTGATACCGTGATGCAGTCCGAAAAAGATCTGACGCTGATCCGGCGGATATGAAAATAGAAGGGTGTGTCCGAGGGAGAAATTAGGATGGGATTCTCTACAGGGCCTCGAACACATTCCATCATAACAAGTCGGGGTATTTAACCCAAACCCGTCATTTAGGCTCAGAACAGCTTCTTTCCTTCCGAAAATGCCTTTCCGACCACTTTTCCGAACTCGTAGTAATCGTGGTTCATGCCGTCGTAGATGATCGGTCTCAGCTTGGCAGGATCCACCTTTCCTTTGTCGTTCAGTACGGATTCGTCCACGCTTATGTTCACGATCTCGGCGATGAGTTCGCATGTATCCTTGTTGTAGGATTTCATCCTGCATTCAACGGCCATCGGAAGCTGGTCGATGAGCGGAGCATCCACCTTGGAGCTCTTCGTCACAGTGAAACCTGCCCTGGCGACCTTATCGGGAACATCGTTCCCGGATACTATCCCTACGTAATCGCATGCGGCGACCTGATCGGTGACTGCCATGCTGACCGTGAACTCCTTCCTCTTGAGGATGTTCTCGACGGTCTTGTGCTCGGGTGACAGGCATATGAAGAGTTCGTTCTCCTCGTGTATGCCTCCCCATGCCGCATTCATCGCACAGGGTGTGCCGTCCTCGTTGTAGGTCGCGATTATCAGAACCGGTTCAGGGTATATCCAGGGTTTGACTCCCAAGTCCTTTCTCATGATTATCTCCGGAATGGGATTGAATGCCGTGTTTATCTCGGTTACGAAATAACAATTATAACACTTCTAACGTCGCTAAACGGTTATATCCTGCCTGCGTAGAGAGTATCAAGGCGGACGGCGCATCCCATCTGTCCGCATTCACTTGTCCAAACATCTTACAAACCCTTTCCCAAACCTTTTCCAAACCCTTTCAGGAGGAAGATAACATGGATATGAATGAGGAATACAAACTTTTGAAGACCGTTTACGACGTCATAAGGCTCAGATGCAACGTTTCCAAGATGTCCTTCATCACCAGATCCCTTGCTCTGATCAATTATCCTGCGACATTCCGCAAAGATAACGACGAATGAACGTCAATTTTATCTCATCAATCACCATTGAAGGTGACTGATCTTATGGCAGACACCTGGGACGAATGCACCCCTTTCCAGAGAAGATACATCAGATGGATGTCCTTCATACGCGCACACTACGACAGCGCTGTGAAGAACCACTGGGGCGCCACGATGAACTATGCGGTTCTCGCGACATTCGACCAGAAGTACATGTCGAAGGTCATCAAGCATTATACCAGGGCACGCACCAGGATGATCAGGAAACTGA
>JAEEGH010028251.1_pt1 | contig 11051 bp, 8 predicted proteins | sample 9134181 | NCBI WGS metagenome assembly JAEEGH01 (sample SAMN16246544, study PRJNA631951) | gut metagenome | biome: gut microbiome; feature: rumen; material: DP-attached | host: Bos | place: Iran: Karaj | collected 2018-10
CCTGAGTCTAAATAAGAAAAAGGTGGGGCGGCAAAGGCTATGCCCCCCGCAGATGACCTATCATCGAGCATAAGAAGGATTGGAGAGAAGAAAGAGACGGAAGGATTGAAATAAATCGACTATTTTTTGGTTATGTGATAAAAAACACATAATTTTGCAGGCTGAAATTTGGTTCTCCCAACGGAAGAGAGGGAGATGAAAAGGGAATCAGGTGAGAATCCTGAACAGTGCCCGCTGCTGTAAGCCCATTGTGTTATCAGCTAACAAAGCCACTGTCCGACTGACGGGAAGGTGCTGATAATTGGGTAAGTCAGAAGACCTGCCGGTTTCAAAACATCATAACGACCGCCTTCGGGACTAAAGACGGTAAATAGAATCATTATGAGGAAAATCATATTTCTCTTCACTGCATTTTTATTGCAGTGTGGCTGGTGTTTCGCACAGAATCACCTCAAGGACTCTGTTGAGCTTAAGAATGTGACCGTGATCGGTAAGAGCAAGACACAGAAGCTGCGAGAGGGGGCTTTGTCGGTGAACGCCATTGACGTTCGTTCGATGATCAGTTCGCTGACCAACCTGAACAGTCTGGTAGACAAGACTGCTGGTGTGAAAGTACGTGAGGAGGGAGGCGTAGGCTCCGACTTCGACCTGAGCATCAACGGCATGTCGGGCAACTCGGTGCGCTATTTCCTTGATGGTGTACCCTTGGAGACGAAAGGCAGCAATGTGTCGCTGGCCAATCTTCCCATCAACCTTATAGACCATATTGAGATTTACAAAGGCGTTGTTCCCACATGGTTGAGCACCGATGCGCTGGGCGGTGCGGTGAATATCGTCACGAACCGTTTGCGGTCGAACTATCTGGACGTCTCGTATGGCATAGGGTCGTTCCACACCCACAAGGCAGACCTGAACGGACAATACCTGCTGAAGAACGGTATCATCGTCCGCCCTACCCTTGGTGTGAACTATTCGAAGAACAACTACATGATGAAAGGTGTGGAAGTGTGGGACGAAGTCAGCAGACAATATTTGAATGCTGACAGGCGTCGATTCCATGATGACTATTTCTCGTTGCTGGGCCAATTGGAAGTCGGTGTGGCCAACACGTCGTGGGCTGACGCCTTCTTTGTGTCGGCCTCCTACACCAAAACCAACAAAGACATCCAGACAGGAACCCTGCAAAGTAAGGTTATCGGTATGGCAGACAGGAAGTCTGACGCATGGAACCTATCCGCCCATTACCGGAAAAACCACTTCCTGACCGAGAACCTGAATGCCAACTTCTCGTTGTCGCACACCTGGGATGCCTCACTAACCACAGACACCGCCTACAGGAAATACAACTGGGACGGAGATTACATCGTCAGTTCACGTAATGAGATTACCGGCCGTGCCCGTTCGATGAGGCACTACAAACGGCCTCTTACGGTGGCAAGGGCTGACTTGAACTATGTGTTTGGCCATCAACAGGATGCTGAAGAGAATACCGGAAAGAACCATCATTCCCTCAACTTCAGTTACTCACTCAACCGAACAGGCAATAATCGATGGGATGAGGTTGACAATTCTTTCGAGGCATCGAATGACGTTTTAGCCAAACATATTCTGGGACTAGCCTACAACCAGTCGCTGTTGAACGAGCGAATGTACAACACGCTCTTCGTCAAAGACTACGTGAATCACCTCAACATAGAGCAAACCGACATTGCCTCAGTGACCGGATCAAGAGATGTGATGGGATCGACGACCAACAATCATTTCGGCTATGGTGTAGGCAGCCGTTTCCAAATCATAGAGCCTCTGTCGGTAAAAGCCAGTTTTGAGCACAGCGTGAGGCTGCCATTGGCTCGTGAGCTTCTTGGCAACGGGACAACCATCTATGCCAATGTAGCTCTGAAGCCAGAGAGTAGTAATAATATCAATGTAGGCTTCTTCGGCAGCTTGAAAAACGACGACCATACCTTCTCGTATGAAGTCAATGGTTTCCTGAGACATGTTGACAACTACATCCAACCTACCGTTTCGGAAAAAGAGGGAACCATGCAATATACCAACGTACCTGCTGTCCACATCAAAGGCATAGAGGCTGAGGTGCGCTATGACTGGCAGCAACGTCTGCAGCTACTGGGTAATATCAGCTGGCAGGACACACGCGACCGGCAACGATATAAAAACGATGGTAAGCCCTCAGTGACATACAACAATCATGTTCCGAACCGTCCATGGTTGTTTGCCACCACAGAAGCCCGGTACTCGTTTCACAACCTGTTTGAGAGCACGGACCGGCTGATACTGGGATTGGACTATCAGTGGGTGCACTGGTTTTTCCTCTCGTGGGAGGGATATGGTGCGCTCGACACGAAGGCACGCATTCCTGAAAAGAACGATGTAGGAGTCTCTGCAACCTATTCATGGCACCAGAACCGCTACAACATCTCTGTAGAATGCTCCAATCTTTTGGACAAGACGCTATATGACAACTATAAGCTCCAGAAACCTGGACGCGCTGTTTTTGCCAAGTTCAGAGTGATGCTGCTGTGAACAGTGAACAGATAACAGATAATAGTGAATAGTGAATAGTGAATAGTGAATAGTGAAAAGAAAAGAAACTCTAATACAATTTATACAAAACAAAAAAGAAAAATGAAAAAGTTAAATTTCCTTTGGATGGCGCTTTTGGCGCTGATGACAACAATTAGTTTTACTGCTTGCTCAAGCGATGATGATCCCGAACCGGGAAAAGATCCTATTGAACCGACTGTACCTCACCACTTCGACCTGACCGTCACAGTCGGCAAACAAGGTGGTATGGGACGAGATGTGACCACCATCATGCAGAGTCTGACCTCGCTGGAGGGAACAGGTGTTGTAAACTTCAAGAATGTAGGTGCAGAAATCAATGCCGACTACTCCATGGAGGCCATTGTGAAAGGCAAGTATTACTACCAGGTGCCTGTTTCTGCCGACCGCTTTGTAAAGCTGCAGTTTGTGAACAACCAGATGAAGGTGATTCAGTCGCAGCCGTTTGTGAAGAACACCTATAACTGCCGTCAATACACCCATGCATGGATCAACGACAACACGCTGGTCATCATGGCTGCTAACGGTGATAAGAACGCCATTATCTGGACGAAGCTGAACACCGACAATATGACCATCCTCGACGAGGGAACCCTGAGTCTGAGTCTTACTGACGACTGGGAGAGTTTTACCACTAGTGGCATCCTGACCTATCGTAAAAGCGACAACAAACTGTTCTACTTCTATTATCAGAAGAAAGGATCAGGACGCAAAGCCACGAACGAAAAGTATTTCCGCATTTGCGTTATCAACGCTCAGACCATGGCTGTTGAACAGAATATCATCAATAGCGAAGCTAACGAGATGGCAGGTTCAGCATATGGAGAACTTCTGCAGCAAACCGTTTTCTTCGATGAAAGCGACAACCTATATCTTGTGGCATTCAATGACTCTGACGCTGGAGAAATGGGAAAACTCTTGCGTATCAGCAAGGGAAAATTCGACTTCGATAAAGGATTCGACGGATTTCCTAACAGCGACGGCAAACTGCTCACCGTACAGTATATGGGCAACGGCAAGGTGTTCTGCTACTCACGCCACGACGATAGTGCTCTCGGAACAGCCATTGACAGTTATGCCCACTATTACAGCGTTATTGACTTGAATAGCAGAACTCGTACCCGCATGGCTATCAATGGTGCAGAGATTCCATATAGCAGTGGACGTTTCTCACAACGTTCCGCATTCGACAAGAAAGAAGGTAAACTGTATTTTGGTGTGAACACTGAAAACGACCAGCCTTGCATCTACATCTATGATGTGAAGGACGGAACCGTAAAAGAGGGCATGAAGGTATCTGAAGGCTATTACTTCGAGCAGATCCGTATTCTGGAGGATTAAATTATAAAGTAACCAGATTCCGGTTGTTTCAGGGATTCCGGAAAAACCGGAGATAGTCTTCGATTATTAACGAAATCAGGGCGTGTCATTTTATTTTGACACGCCCTGATTCTCTTTTTTCAATTTTAAGTAGTATCTTTGCAGGCATGATGAAGAAAGAGGATTTGAAAATCGTGTTTATGGGCACGCCCGAGTTTGCGGTGGGAACACTACAGCGGCTCGTGGAAGGAGGATATAACGTGGTGGCTGTGGTGACTCAGCCTGACAAACCCGTGGGACGGCATCAGGATACCTTGCAGCCGTCAGAGGTGAAACGCTATGCGCTGGAGCACGGGCTGCCCGTACTGCAGCCGGAGAAGATGAAAGACCCTGTATTTGTGGAGAAGTTGCGCAGTTACGGTGCTGACCTGCAGGTAGTGGTGGCCTTCCGCATGTTGCCCGAGGTAGTGTGGGACATGCCGCGTTTCGGCACTTTCAATGTTCATGCCGCCCTGCTGCCCCAATACCGCGGTGCTGCTCCCATCAACTGGGCTGTTATCAATGGTGAGACGATGACAGGAGTGACCACCTTCTTCTTAGACCATGACATCGATACGGGCCGCATCATCATGCAGAAACCTTTCCCCATTCCCGATGATGCTGATGTGGAATATGTCTACGACGGACTGATGCACTTAGGCGCTGACATTGCCGTTGAGACAATCGACCGGATACTGGAGGGCGATGGGCAGGTGGAGGCCGTTCCACAGGAGGAATGGAATGCCACCCATTTACAGACGCTAAAGCCCGCTCCAAAAATATTCAAGGACACTTGCCGCATCGACTGGAATAAGTCTGCCAAACAAGTATACGATTTCGTGCGTGGTCTCAGTCCTTATCCTGGCGCCTGGACAACATTAATCAGTCCTGACGGGAAAGAGACCGTGTTGAAGGTTTTCAAGACGGCAAAGGTGGATGCAGCAAAGACCGGCTCTGCTATCCATGTCGAAGGAAAAAAGCTACTGGTGGGCGGACTGGAACTAATAGAGATTCAGCTGACGGGTAAAAAACGCATGCAGGCGAAAGACTTCCTGAATGGTTTTCGGGATATCGAGAAATACACGATTGCATAAAAACTCTTCACAATAGAATAATCCCCCCTCAAACTCCGGAGCTTGAGGGGGGATTATTCTATTGTGAGTTAGAACTACAGTTCCCAACCTACTGCAGAGGCACCGAGGACGGCAGCACTGGAGCCATCGAGACCACTGATCAAGAACTTGGGCTTGCCCTTGAAAATTTTCAGGGTATGTGCCTCATAGCTCTCCTGAATAGGTTTCATGATCAAGTCACCAGCCTTGGTCAGACCACCGAAGAAGATGAATGCCTCGGGAGATGAGAAGGCTGCGAAGTCAGCGCATGCCTCACCGAGCATGTCACCCGTGAACTTATACACACGTAATGCCAGTTTGTCACCCTTGCCGGCAGCAATCGATACGTCAAGCGATGTAATATCCTCAGCTTTCATGTCACGAAGCAGGGAAGGCTCGTCGCTGTTTGCCAGGAACTCACGAGCTGTACGGGCAACACCTGTAGCAGAACAGTATGCCTCCAGACATCCTGTGCGGCCACAACCACAAGAACGTCCGTTTTCACGGCGCATGATTACATGTCCCAGCTCTCCGGCAAAACCGTCGTGGCCATATACCAGTTGACCATTGATGACAATACCAGAACCCACACCCGTTCCGAGTGTCAGCACAATGAAGTTCTTCATGCCACGGGCTACACCGTAGATCATCTCACCTAAAGCGGCGGCGTTTGCGTCGTTGGTCAGTGCCACCGGCAGATTCTCCAAACGCTCACTGAACATCTGTGCAAGGGGCACCACACCATCGTGAGCCCACGCAAGGTTGGGGGCAAATTCAATGGTACCATTATAGTAATTACCGTTCGGAGCACCGATACCCATGGCTTTGATCTTATCTAAACCACCCACCTCGTCGATGATAGGTTGCAAAGCTACGACACAGGCATCTACATAGTCTTCTACTTTGTCGTATCCCTGGGTCTTAATGGCTGTTGTGGCCTTGATTTCTCCGCGGCTGTCAACTATACCGAAAACAGAGTTTGTACCTCCGAGGTCCAAACCGATCACATAAGGTTTGATCACTTGTGTATCCATATAATAATGTTTTTAGTTAGAAAATTCGTATTCGCAAAGGTATAAAAAAGTTAAGAGTTAAGCATAAAATGTAAAGAGTTATTTCTAGTATTTAACATAAATTTGCTACAAGGGCTTGAAAACGGGAATTCCAACTCATTCCAAAAAAGTTTAAAGTTTAAGGTTTAAGTTTGAGGAGATGAAGCCAACTCTGGAAGATTTTATATATGCTCTCATTTTTTACCCCATGTCTTCTTGAAGATTTTGTCCGCTTAAGGACTAAATCATGCATTTCGCTCGTTTTTTGAATAATTTCTTCACGTTCGAAGAAACAAACTAGTTTCTTTCTTTCTCACTTAATCAGAAATTTCATACTTTGGCTTTGCCGAAGGTACTGCCACTCGGAAATGAAAAGAAAAACGAGTTTTCCTTTTGCATTTCGCTCGTTTTTTCGTACCTTTGCAGCAGATATGCCTTTACCGTTCCATATAGACATCGTCGATTTGGTATTAAAAGGAATACTGATTGGCATCATAGCCTCAGCACCCATGGGTCCTGTGGGTATCCTTTGTGTGCAGCGCACTCTGAACAAAGGACGCTGGTATGGATTCGTGACAGGTATAGGCGCAGCTGCCAGCGACATTATCTATGCGCTCATCACCGGTGCGGGTATGAGTTTTGTGATGGATATCATCAACAACCAGCAAAACAAGTTCTGGCTGCAGCTCTCGGGAAGTATCATGCTGCTCATCTTCGGTATTATCTGCTGGCGCTCCAACCCGACGAAGAACATGCACCATAGTGGCACGAACAAGGGAACATTCGTACACAATGGCGTGACAGCCTTTCTTGTGACATTTTCCAACCCACTGATCATTTTCCTGTTCATGGGTCTTTTCGCACAGTTCGCCTTTGTCATTCCCGACCATCCCTTTGAGATGTTGATAGGTTATATCAGTATTGTTGCCGGAGCCCTCATCTGGTGGTTCGGCCTCACATGGCTGGTCGACAAGATCAGGAACATTTTTGACGAGAGCGGCATTCTGATTATCAACCGCGTCATAGGCTCTGCGGTCATTTTGTTCTCCCTCATCGTACTGTTTGGTACCGTATTTAACCTCTATACATTTAATTACTGACGGGAAAGAGAATTAGCTTTCCTAAAATGAGTTACAAGTTTTTGAAGCATTAAACTTGAAACATTAATCCATATACATTATACTTCAATAAATGTTTATTGCACAAGAGTTAAGAAAGAAAAGCATTGCCGAATATCTGCTGTATATGTGGCAGGTTGAGGATATCATCCGCGCCTACGACTGTTCGCTGACGCGTTTACGCCGTGAGTATATCGGACGATTCGACTACGATGACGATCAGAAGGAGGAAATGACCGACTGGTATGGCAATCTGGTGACGATGATGAACAGTGAGGGGAAGCGCGAAGGCGGACACCTGCAGATCAACCAGATAACCCTGCAACAGTTAGAGGAGCTGAACGCACAGTTGCTCAGCAGCAGTAAGTTTCCGTTCTACAATGCTGAATACTATAAGGTGCTGCCTTTCATTGTCGAACTACGCAATCGCGGAGCCAACAAAGAGGAGAACGAGATAGAAACCTGTTTCAATGCCCTCTATGGCACGATGATGCTTCGTCTGCAGAAAAAAGACATTTCTCCCGAGACCCAGCATGCCATCCAGGAGATTACCACCTTCATCGGCATGCTCAGCGACTATTATCACCAAGACAAAGAAAAACCACTGGAGTTTGATTGAGGATTATGAATATACTTATTACAGGATGTAACGGACAGCTGGGAAACGAGTTACAGCTGCTCGAGAAAAACCACCCCGGGCACACATGGATTAATACCGATGTGCAGGAGCTTGACATTACCAATCAGCTGGCTGTCGACGACTTCGTGGCCCGCAACAAGATCGACGGTATCGTAAACTGTGCCGCCTATACAGCGGTTGACAAGGCAGAGAGTGAACGCGAACAGGCTACTACGCTCAACACCGTGGCACCCGCTTATCTTGCCGCAGCCGTAGGCAGACGCGGCGGATGGATGATACAAATCTCCACCGACTATGTGTTCAACGGCACGAAGCATCTGCCTTATGTGGAGACCGACACACCTTGTCCAGAGAGCGTCTATGGCAGCACGAAACTGGCGGGAGAACTCGGCGCACAGAAGTTCTGCAAGAACACGATGATTATCCGTACGGCATGGCTCTACAGTTCGTTTGGCAATAACTTCGTCAAGACGATGATCCGTCTGGGTAAGGAGAAGTCCGAACTTGGTGTTATCTTCGACCAAGTTGGTACGCCCACCTATGCCCGCGACCTTGCTCATGCCATCATGACAGCCATTGAAAAAGGTGTCCGTCCAGGTATTTATCACTTCAGCAATGAGGGTGTCATCTCATGGTACGACTTCGCCAAGGCTATCCATCGTCTGGCTGGCATCAATGATTGTAAGGTGCGTCCATTGCACACGAGCGAGTACCCTACTCCCGCCCATCGTCCTCCGTATAGTGTTTTGGACAAATCAAAGATCAAACAAGCCTATGCCATCGACATTCCTTATTGGGAAGACAGCCTGGCCGAGTGTATCAAATTATTGGGCTGAGATGACACAAATTAACAAGAGAATTACAAGGTATTATCACAAGGTAAGTCAATCAGGCAGGTTTTGTTAGAATACGTGATATCTACGGAATACGTGCCTCAAATAAAGAGTATGAATCAGGAAATAGAACGCAGGCGTACATTCGCCATTATCTCGCACCCCGATGCCGGTAAGACCACCCTCACTGAGAAGTTTCTGCTTTTCGGCGGACAGATACAGGTTGCCGGGGCTGTCAAAAACAACAAGATTAAGAAAACCGCTACCAGCGACTGGATGGACATCGAGAAGCAACGTGGTATCTCTGTGTCCACTTCTGTCATGGAGTTCGACTATGCTCCCGAGGAAGGAGGTATAGAATACAAAGTGAATATCCTCGACACGCCAGGTCACCAAGACTTTGCCGAGGACACCTACCGCACGCTCACAGCCGTTGACTCGGCCATTATCGTTGTCGACGGTGCCAAGGGTGTGGAGACACAGACACGCAAGCTCATGAACGTGTGCCGTATGCGCAATACGCCCGTCATCATCTTCATTAATAAGATGGACCGGGAAGGACGCGATCCATTCGACCTGCTCGACGAGCTTGAACAGGAACTGCAAATCAAGGTACGTCCCTTGTCATGGCCCATCAACCAGGGTGCACGATTCAAGGGCGTGTACAACATCTATGAAGGTAAGCTCGACCTCTTCACACCAGACAAGCAGCGCGTGACAGAGAAACACGAGGTCGATATCAATAGTCAGGAACTCTCTGATATGATAGGCGATCGCGACGCAGACAAGCTGCGCGAGGACCTTGAGCTCGTCGACGGCGTCTATCCGGAGTTCGATGTAGACACCTATCGTTCGGCTGAGGTAGCACCCGTTTTCTTCGGTTCGGCACTCAACAATTTCGGTGTGCAGGAACTGCTCAACTGCTTCGTCGAGATAGCGCCAAGTCCACGCGACACCAAGGCCGAGGAGCGCATGGTCAGTCCAGAGGAGCCAAAGTTCACTGGTTTTATCTTCAAGATTACCGCCAATATCGACCCCAACCACCGCTCGTGTATTGCCTTCTGCAAGGTATGTAGCGGCAAGTTCGTGCGCAATCAGCCATACCTGCATGTGCGTCAGGGCAAGACGCTGCGTTTCTCGTCACCCACACAGTTTATGGCTCAGCGTAAGTCGACCATCGACGAGGCATGGCCGGGCGATATCGTAGGACTGCCCGACAATGGCATCTTCAAGATTGGCGACACACTCACCGAGGGTGAGCAACTGCATTTCCGCGGGCTGCCATCCTTCTCACCCGAGATGTTCAAATACATCGAGAACGACGACCCCATGAAGGCCAAACAACTGCAGAAAGGTATCGACCAGCTCATGGACGAGGGTGTAGCTCAACTGTTTGTCAACCAGTTCAATGGTCGAAAGATTATCGGGACCGTAGGACAGCTGCAGTTTGAGGTCATCCAGTACCGTCTGGAGAATGAGTATAACGCCCGCTGCCGTTGGGAGCCTGTCCATCTGCATAAAGCCTGCTGGATAGAGGCAGACGACGAAAAGGAACTGGAGAACTTCAAGAAACGCAAGTACCAGTATATGGCCAAGGACAAAGAAGGCCGTGACGTCTTCCTTGCCGACTCAGGCTACGTCTTGCAGATGGCACAAGAAGATTTCAAACATATCAAGTTCCACTTCACCAGCGAGTTTTGATTCTGTTCATAGGGCAGGGTCTTTTTCAACAAGACAAAGAGAAATCACGCAATGAACGAGCAGTACAGACTGAAAGTCAGCGGTGTTAGTGATGCAGAGACCGTAAAGGTCTGGCAACAAAAAGGTGTTGACATGTTCGGATTGGCGTTCACCAAAGGCAGCCCCGACTATGTCGGGATGATACCCTCACGTGCCGGCATCATCCCTGACTATTCATCGTTAGTTAACCGTGAGTCACCATTCACCGGGCTTACCCTCGTGGGGATTTTCCGTGACGATATGCCCCAGAACATCGTGACACGCGTATATAACTACCCTCTCGATTACATCCAACTCGACGGTGACGAGTCCGTTATCATGATTGACAACCTGCGCCGCACCCTCGTACCAGACATCTGCCCAAATGTCCGTATCATCAAGACGCTATCTGTCAGTTGTCCTGATGATGTCTTGAGATATAAAGACTATGAAGGTCATGTCGAACTCTTCCAATTTAATATCGCCGGCAGCGCAGCTGGTCACAATGGAGAGTTGCCCGACTGGAGTCTATTTGATGCCTACACTGGTGCTGAGCCGTTTCTCGTTGGAAGTGTTTCCATAGACGCCGTCTGCCGCATGACCTGCCCCGTCCATCCTCGTCTCATTGGGTTTGA
>JAEEGH010028252.1_pt1 | contig 11050 bp, 9 predicted proteins | sample 9134181 | NCBI WGS metagenome assembly JAEEGH01 (sample SAMN16246544, study PRJNA631951) | gut metagenome | biome: gut microbiome; feature: rumen; material: DP-attached | host: Bos | place: Iran: Karaj | collected 2018-10
ACCGTGGAGGGGGTCAACGGCTATATCCGCACCTCCCGGAAGCTGGCCCTGGATTATCTGAAAAAGAACGACCGGCCCGGCCTGGCCATGCTGACCCTGCCCTTCATGCCCCAGTTCCGCATGACCCGGCGGCTCATCGGCCTGGAGGAATTCCGGCTCCACGGGGAGCATGTCCCCAACTCCGTGGGCGTCGTCTGCCACAGCATGGAGAACCCCGCCGCCCACCACGAATTCCCCTATGGGGCCCTGATCGACAGGCGGGTGGAAAACCTGCTGGTTGCGGGGCGCATGGTCTCCGCCGGGGGCTACGCCTGGGAGATCGCAAGGACCATCCCCTGCTGCGTATTCACCGGCCAGGCGGCGGGCACCGCGGCGGCCCTGGCCCTGGACCAGGGGAGAAGGCCCCTTCAGGAGCTGGACGTGGCCCCCCTGCAAAGGGCGCTGGAAGAGACCGGCGTCACCATCCACATGGAGGAACGGTTCCTCCACGGCGTCAGCGAAAAGAAATTCAACCACGCTCCCAAGGAAAGCGGCATGAGCGGCATCAAGCTGGACACGCTGGCCTATTGAGGCGGCGTCCCGACAAAATGCGCCCGAAACCAGTTTCGGTTTCGGGCGCGTTCGTGTCTTATGCAGTCTTCGTTTTTCAGAAATCGGAGATGATTCTCTCTCGGCGTCAGCGTGTCCTTGCCGCCTCAGAGCTGCTGTTCCGTGCGGTCCATGACTTCGTTCTGGATCGCTTCCGGGAGGCGGGTGAAATAGGCGCTGTATCCCGCCACCCGCACCACCAGGTCGCTGTGCTGCTCCGGATGGCGCTTCGCGTCCTCCATCTCGGCCCGGTCCACCACGTTGAACTGGATATGCTTGCCCCCGTGGGTGAGATAGGTCTTGATCATGCTCCCCAGCTTGACGAGGTCCTCCTCCGAACGCAGCATGGCGGGGTGGAGCTTCATGTTCATCAGGGTGCCCTGATAGGGGTCCTGGTCCACCTTCATGGCGCTGCGGAAGACGGCGGTGGGGCCAGCTTTATCCCGGCCCCGGTCCGGGGAGAGGGAGGCGTCCGCCAGGATGTCGCCCCCTCTGCGCCCGTCGGGGGTGGCCCCCGTCACAGCGCCGCCGGGCTGGTGGGCGGAGATGGAGATGGCGTTGGGGGTCACGTGGCCGCCGTAGGCGGTGGGGTTTTCGGCGCAGCTCTCGGCAAAGAGGCGGTAGACTTCCGCCACCATGCGATCCGGCGCGTCCAGGTCGTTGCCGTATTTCGGGGCGCGGATGAAGTCCTGCCGCATCTCCTCATAGCCCTCCCAGTCCGCGTCCAGGGCCCGGAGCAGCTGCGCCATGGTGTATTTCTTCTTGTCGTAGATAAGCTCTTTTACCGCCGAGAGGGCGTCGCCGGTGTTGACGCCGCCCACGGCCCCCAGGCAGCTGCAATTCTCCATGGCGAAGCGCTTGTTCAGAAGGTCCTTCCCGTCCTTCACCCCGTCTTTCATAAGGGCGCTGCGGAAGGGGTCGGGGAACAGCTCCCGCTGGGCGATCAGCTCCACGTTGTTGCGCTCCGAGGCCATGCTCAGCAGGTACTGAAACTGCTTTTTGAAGCCGGCGTAAAATTCCTCAAAGGTGGCCATCTCCCTGACGTCCCCCGTGGGGATGCCCACGATTTCCCCCGTATGGCGGCAGTAACCGTTGTGCATAAAGATGTCCAGGGCCTGGGGGATGATGAAGAAGGTCACCACCTGGCTCCTGGAGCGGGCGGGCACGTTGCCGTCCACGCAGCCGGTCATGCAGTAGTCCCGGGCGTCCTCCGTGGTCATACCGTTTGCTTCAAAGAAGCGGATATAGCTCTCGTCTCCCACGAAGGCGGGCATGCCGATGCCCGTGCGCACCACCTCCAGGGCCTTCGTCATCAGCTTTTCCGGCGTGCCGGGGTGGACCCGCAGGGTCAGGGTGTGGTGGGGGAGAAGGGTTTCCTTCGCAGCCTCCAGCAGCAGATAGGTGAGGTCGTTGGTGGCGTCGCTCCCGTGGGCGTCCACGCCGCCGATGGTCCAGTTGTACCATTTGGCCATGCCCGCGTTTTTTGCCCGGTTGGCCTTGCCGGAGACCCGGTTTATCTTCATCACCTTGCAGCGGAGGATTTCCAGCAGCTCCAGGGCTTCCCCCTCGCGGATGCGCCCCGCCGCCAGGTCGTCCCGGTAATAGGGCCACATATATTGGTCGAATCTCCCCGCCGAGGTGGTGGGGGAGGGCAGGGCCATGAGGAAGGTCAGCCAGAAGCTCTGCAGGGCCTCCCGGAAGCTGCCTGCCGGGTACCTCGGCACCTTGCGGCAGATCGCCCCCATCTCCCGCAGTTCCAGAGCCCGGGCGGGGTCCTTTTCCTCCCCGGCCAGGCTTTCGCACAGGCCGGCATAGCGATCGGCAAAGCGGATCCAGGCTTCGTACACCAGGATCACCGCTTCCCAATAGTTCTTCTTTTCGATGGCGTCGCCGGAGGTGTAGCGCAGCTCCCGCAGGCACTGCCAGGCCTCGTCCACGACGCTCTGGGCGCCCTGGCGGAGGATGCGCTCATAGTCCACGCAGACCAGGAAGAAGCCGGGGCCCAGCCCGTAGCCGGACATGGCGAAGCCGCCGCCGGAGCCGCCCCGCCGGTCCTTCCAGGGGGGCAGGATCACGCCGGATCTCATGAAGGGCCACATCCGCTCGTCCATGCCCAGGGAGCGGCTCAGGGCATCCACCAGGTTGGAGTTGAGGGCATTGGCGGCAAATCGGTCGTTGAGGCGGTAAAGCTCCTCCTCGTCCGCGGGGTCGATGGTGTAGATCTCGCTTTTGAGGGATTCCACCTCGTCCCTGGTCCACACCCCGTATTCATACTGCATCTCCAGGCCGAAGGGCTTGCTGGCCCCGGAGCCGCAGAGCAGGTCCTCCGGCTCGATGAAGATGGGCATGTGGTCCAGCACATGGGCGTGGAGCTTTGCCCGCCGCAGAAGCATGGGCTCCCCCGCCGTCCGGTCAAGGGATTCGTTGGCCAGCTTGAAATACTCGATGCAGAGGGGATATTTGCTGACCTTCAGGCTTTGCAGCATCCGCCGCACCCGGTCCGTCATGGCTCAGCCCTCTTTCTTCCCCAGCAGCTCCCGGAAGTGGAATTCGTCTGCTCCCCGGGCCACCATGGCGGGGCAGAGGTGGTTGTGGATGGGGCCGAAGCCGCAGCCCCGGCAGGTCAGGCACTTGTGGTAGGGCGCGCCGTAGAGGATGGCCTCCGTGAAGGCGGGGTCCGCCAGCAGGCCGCAGGCCAGGTCCACGGTGTCGATGAGGTCATGGGAAAGGAGATACGCCACCTGCTCCGGGGTGCGGATGCCGTTGACCAGGGATACCGGCACCGGGGGCTTCAGGGCGGCGCGGAGGCGCACGCCCAGGGAGGCGGTCTTGTTGTAGGGCAGGCTTTCGTCGTGCTCCAGGCTGTCCAGGGGGGCGATGCCGGAGGAAACCTGGAGATAATCGCAGCCCGCCTTCACATACTCGTCCGCCGCGATCACGGCGTCCTCCACCGTGGGGTCGCAGCCGGAGACCCGGGCGGAGATGATGAAATCCTCCCCGCAGGAAGCCCGAATGGCCCGGATGACCTCGCAGCCAAAGCGGGCGCGATTGACCGCGCTGCCGCCGTATTCGTCCTCCCGCTTGTTCAAAGCGGAGGCGAAATCGTTGATGAGATAGCTGTGGCAGGCGTGGAGCTGCACCCCGTCGTAGCCCGCCTTCTGCGCCCGCACCGCAGCGTCGGCAAAGAGGCTGACGATGCGCTTGATGTCCTCCCGGCTCAGTTCCTTGATCTCCTGCTTCCGCCCGAAGCTCTCCCGGACCAGGGCGCTGGGGCCCACCGCCGGACCGCAGGCAGGATGGGTGCCCACGCCGCCGTGGTGGATCTGGGGCACCACCAGGGCGCCGTATTCGTGGCAGGCGTCCGTCAGCCTTTTATGGCCCTCGATCTGCCCGTCCTCCCAAAGGCCCAGCTGGCTGGGGGCAAGCCGCCCCTCCGGGGTGATGCAGGTGGCCTCCACGCAGATGAAGGCACATTCGTGCTTCGCCCGCTCCGCGTAGTGGGCCACGAAATCCTCCGTGACTTTTCCGTCCTCTCCGGCGATGAATTTCACCGTGGGGGCCATGGTGACCCGGTTTTTGGCCGTCCGCTTCCCGATGACGATGGGGTCCGTCGCCTTTGCCATGTCCTTATCCTCCTTGCATGCTAACTTTTTTGATGATTATACCATGCCTGCAAAGAAAAGTATAGCGCATTGACCCCGCCGGGGGAGTTGGGTATAATCGAAGGGGAGGAAGGAGTGAGGGCCGATGGGTGGGATCATCCGGGAGGAATACAAGGTATTCTATCGGGACGTCCATGTGGGGGCGTACTATGTCTATGAGGACGGCGGCAGCGAATACCGGGCCTTTCACGGCTGGTCACGGCTGGAACCCATCCAGGAGGAGCTGAAGGCCCTGGGGCTGGCGGCGAACCACACGCGGAAGACCCATTTCCCCCGCTTCCGGGCCATCCTGAACAGGGGGGAGCGGGCGCCGGGCACCCGGAAGCTCATCCTTCGGGACGGGCCCCTCAGCCTGGAGCGCGTTCCCAAGGACGCGGAGAAATACTGGGTCTACCGCCGGAGCGCGGGCAAGGGGGCGGCGGACTATTCCCCCAAGTCCCATTCCGTCCCCCACCGGGAGGGGAGCCGGGTCGTCGAGGGCATGGAGGAATGGGCCTCCTGGTACGCCTTCAATAAAAAGGACGACGGCACCTTCGAGGCGGAGCTGGACGAGGCCTGGAACGAGGGCAGCCACTACGGCGGGGGCACCATCCGCGTGGAGGTGCCGGAAGCCTGGCTGGACCTCCCCTGGGAGGACTTCACGGAGCGGCTGGTCACCCTGGCCGCCGCCGCCCATTACGGCTTCACCCCGGAGGAGCTGCGGGAGAAGGCGGGCCTCCGGAAATTTTTCGGATTTGCGTGAGGTGGGGCGATGGATGCGTTTGTTTTTCTCGACCTGCGGATGAGGCCGGAGCTGAAGGGGCCCGCCGCCCGGTGGTTCAGCTCCAAGTGGCGGGTGCCGGAGAGCGCCTATCTGGAATGTATGGAGGCCTATCTGACCGGCAAAACGGAATACGGCTGGTATCTCTGCCTGGCGGGGGAGCAGATCGCGGGGGGCCTGGGGGTCATCGACAACGATTTCCACCAGCGGAAGGACCTGACGCCCAATATCTGCGCCGTCTATACGGAAGCGGATTTCCGCTGCCGGGGCGTCGCGGGAAAGCTGCTGAACATGGCGGTGGAGGACCTGCGCGCCAAGGGCATTTCGCCGGTCTATCTGGTCACGGACCACACCGGCTTTTATGAGCGCTACGGCTGGGAGTATCTGTGCCCGGTGCAGTGCGACGGGGAGGAAACGCCCTCCCGCATGTATATCCATCGGTGAGGGGGGGGCAAAAGGATGAAGGTCGATCTGAAAGGGTATACCGCCCTCATTACAGGCGGTTCCAGCGGCCTGGGCTTCGAGATGGCGAAGGCGCTGCTGCTTTCCGGGGCCAGGGTCGTGATCGCGGCCCGGGCCGGGGAACGGCTGGAAAAAGCGGAAGCGGCTTTGGCGCAGGCGGGGGACGTCTGCGCCGTGGCCATGGACGTGCGGGATGCTTCCTCCGTGGAAGGGGCGGCGGCCTGGTTCCGGGAAAGGTTTGACCGCCTGGACATGCTGGTCTGTGACGCGGGCATCGGCAATAACGCCCCCGGCATGGAGGACCTCCCTCCGAACCACGCCTTTTGGGACATCCCGGCGGAAGCCGTCCGGGCGGTGCTGGAAACGAACCTCCTGGGCTTCTTCCTTACGTCCCGCAGCTTCGTGCCCCTCATGGAGCGGGGCGGCAGGGTGGTTTATGTCTCCACCAGCGACGCCACCATGACCCGGCCCGGCCAGCTGCCCTACGGCCCCTCCAAGGCGGGGGCGGAGGCCATGGCGGCCATTATGGCCCAAGAGCTGGAGGAAAAGGGCATCCGCGTGAACGTGATCTGCCCCGGCGGCTTCACGGATACGAACATGGCCCCGCCGGGACTCACGGAGCGCATGCGCGCTTCCGGGCTGCCGGTGCTGCCCCCCACGGTGCTGAATGAAGTCGTCCTGTACCTGGCCGCAAACCCCGCTGCGGACCTGACCGGGGAAAAGCTGGTGGGGAAGGACTTCACAAAATGGCGCTCGGAGCATGAATAAGAAAAACGGCAAGCAGCCGACAGGCTGTTTGCCGTTTTGAAACACTTGGCGGTATTTATGCGCGGAGCTGTTCCTGCTGCGCATCATACTTCGTGAGCAGATACAGGCAGTATTGATTCATGCTGATCCCCTCTGCTTTCGAGTGTTCTGCCAGGGATTTGTGCAGCGACTTCGGTATGCGGAGCTTGAACTGCCCGGAATAGTCCGATGCATCGGCGGGTTCCGGGATCTCCAGATGCTCCTCCAGGGCGGCGGCAAGCCACTCCCGTTTGCAATCCTCGGCGTTTGCGGCGACGGCTTCGATGGAATCTCCGCAGGTCAGGCAGCCGCGAAGCTCCGGATAGGAGGCAACGTAGCCTCCCTCCTCGGTGTCGGGCACGATCTCCAGCTTATAAGGAAGCCCCAGATAATATTCAAGCGTTTTCATCGTTCGATCCCTCGCTTTCAATAACTTCTCTGACCATCCGCACATAAACCGCCTTGATCGGCTCATGCATCGGAATGGTGATCGGACTGCAGCCCGGTTTTCGGAATGTGCAATGGCTGCTCCCGCTTCGCGGGCGCTGCATGGTATATCCATAATGCTCCAAGACCTTCCGCAATTCATCGAACCGCAGTTCTTTGGAAAGGGAGCGTATCTCGGAAATCAGTTTATCCCATTGTGACACGACTATCACTCCTTGCCCTGTATTGTAGCATGGTGTCATATATAGTGTCAAGTCAATGCTGGACTGCGCCGATAAGCGGGAACCTCGCGGGTCAGCTGCTTGCAGCTGACCCCTTTCTCGGCGGTTTCCAGCCCTTCAGGGCCGCCGCCCCCTCCGGGGTCACGGGCTTCAGCCACTTGCCCCGGAACAGGTGCACCTGCATCAGCACATAGCGGATGGGCTCGTCGATGTAGCAGCAGGCAAAGACCAGGAGGGTGGGGGCGTGCCAGACCATGCCGCTGAGACAGACGAAGGGCAGCACCAGGGCCCACATGAAGACGATCTCCAGGATGGTGCCGTAGGCCGCGTCCCCCGCGGCCCGGAAGGTGTCGTTCTGGGTCCAGTTGCCCATGCGGAGGAAGGCGGCGCCCAGGTAGATGCTCACCAGGCCGAAGGCGATGCGGAAGCTCTCCCCCTCCATGCCCATGAGCCGGAGGATGGGGGTATGAAGGGCCAGGATGCACAGTCCTATGAGGCCGATGAAGCCCTGGCAGAGGTACACCAGCCGCCAGGCACGGGTGTAGGCCAGGTCCGGATTGCCCGCGCCCACCTCCTTGCCCACCAGGATGCTCGCGGCGTTGGAGAAGCCGGCGAAGAAGCCGATCACCAGGCCCTCCAGGGTGCGGAAGACGGCGATGGCGGCGATGGCCTCCTCCGGCTGGCGGCCCAGCACGATGTTGATGACCATGTTGCCCACGCCGATGAGCAGCTCGTTCAGGATGATGGGGAAGCACTTGCGGAAATATTCCTTCACCAGCTTCCCGTTCCAGCGGAAGTGGCGGCGGAAGGCGGTGAGATAGGGGTGGGCGCTGCGCTTTGCCAGCAGCATCACCACGCAGATGCTTACCCCCTGGGCGATCACCGTGGCCAAGGCCGCGCCCCGCACGCCCATGGCGGGGAGGCCCAGATGCCCGAAGATCAGCACATAGTTGAGGCCCACATTGACAAAGACGGAGACGATGGAGCCATAGAGGGGGATGCGCACCCGCTCCGTGCAGCGCAGCAGGGTCGCCATGGCCATGCTCAGCACCATGAGGGGATAGTTGAAGCCCACGATGCGCAGATACTGCACGCCTACCTCCTGCAGGGCCTCCTTGTCCGTATACAGGCGCATCACCGCCCTCGGGCAGAGGGTGGCCAGGCAGCAGAAAACGACGGCCACGGTCATCATGCAGCTGAGGGTCAGGCCGTAGGAACGGTTGATGCCGTCGTGGTCCTTGGCCCCCCAGTATTGGGAGATGAAGAGCATGCCCCCGCCGATGAAGCCCCAGTAGCAGCTGAACATCAGGGAGGAGAACTGGGCGCAGAGGCCCACGGCCCCCAGCTGGGTCTGGCCCAGGGAGGCGATCATCATGGTGTCCACCATGCTGCCGGTGGTGGTCAGCAGGTTCTGCAAGGCCACCGGAATGGCGATCACGGCGACCCGGCGCAGGAAATCCCGCCAGTCGAAGCGCTCTGAGATCATGGCTTCTCCTTCATCCCGGCGCATTATGCCAGCTCCGCGGGCACGGTGAAGCCGGTCCCGTCGTATCCCGTCGTGTAGACGGCGCAATTCATGATATTTCTGGACCACCAGCCGCCCCGGGAATCCGGCGTCAGGTATTCCAGCAGGCCCTTCATGGCGATGGCGTGGGTGGAAACGAGGATGTCCCCCTCCTTCTCCACGTCTTCCAGGAAGCGCCCGGCCCGGGCCACCACGTCGGAGAGCTGTTCCATGCCCTCCGGGGCCGGGTTGTGGGCGAAATCCCGGAAGAAGGCCATGATCTCCGGCGGGGGAGAGCGCAGGTCCATCCCTTCATAAGGCCCGTAGTCCATTTCGATGAGCCGCTCGTCCACCGTGATCGGGATGCCGGGGGCGATGATCCGGGCCGTTTCCACGGCCCGCTGCAGGGGGCTGGAATAGACCCGCTGAAAATGCACGTCCTTCAGCCGGCGGGCGGCTTCCTCCGCCTGGCGGACGCCGACGGCGTTGAGGGGCTGGTCGCTGCGGCTCTGGAGGACATGCCGGGCATTCATCTCCGTCTGCCCGTGGCGAATGATGTAAAGCATGGGCGTTACCTCAGTTCAGATGTTGAATCCATTATATCATGTCCCGCTTTCGGATACAACGAATGTCTGCATCCCGGCGGGGAAGGCAAGAGGCCGTAAACTTTTCGTTGAAGCTGTTCGCCTCTTCGGGACATTTGACAATTGCCATTTTCTGCCGCAGAGGGTATACTCGAATGGAAACGACCAAACCGAAGGAGGGCATGACGCAACATGAGCATCATCAAAAAGTGGAATTCCATCAGCCTGATCCTCCGCATCCTGATCGGCCTCGTGGTCGGCGCGGTATTGGGCCTTCTCCTGCCGAAGCTCACCGGGATCGGCATCCTCGGCACGCTTTTCGTAGGCGCGCTGAAGGCCATCGCGCCGGTGCTGGTCTTCGTACTCGTCTCCGCTTCCATCGCCAATGCCAAGGGGGGCAACGCGGGAAAATTCCGCACGGTCATCTTCCTGTATCTGTTCAGCACCCTCTGCGCCGCAGTGGTGGCCGTCTTCGTGAATTTCATCCACCCGGTCACCATTTCCCTGGCCGGCCTGGATCCCACCGAGGGCTATTCGCCCCCGGGCAGCATGTCGGAGATCATCCTGAATCTCCTCACCAGCGTCATCGACAACCCGGTGAAGGCTCTGGCCAACGCCAATTACATCGGCATCCTGTTCTGGTCGGTCATCCTGGGCCTGGCTCTGAAGCGGGCGGGGGAGAACACGAAACAGGCCATGAACGATCTGGCGGAGGCGGTGTCCATGGTGGTGCGCTGGGTCATCAGCTGCGCGCCCTTCGGCATCCTGGGCCTGGTATTCCAGGCGGTCTCCACCAGCGGCCTTGAGATCTTCACCACCTATGGGGAACTGGTGCTGGTCCTGGTGGTGTCCATGCTCCTGGTTGCTTTCGTGCTGAACCCCCTGATCGTGGGGATCACCCTGCGCCACAATCCCTATCCGCTGATCTTCAAATGTGTGCGCCAGAGCGGCGTCACCGCCTTCTTCACCCGCAGCAGCGCCGCCAATATCCCCGTGAACCTGGAGCTGTGCAAGGAGCTGGGGCTGGACGAGGACATGTATTCCGTCTCCATCCCCCTGGGCTCCACCATCAATATGGATGGGGCGGCGTCCGTCATCACCACCTTCGCCCTCACCGCGGCCTTCACCGCCGGGGTGAAGGTCACCTTGCCCATGGCCATCCTGCTGAGCATCGTCGCCACCTTCTCCGCCTGCGGCACCAGCGGCGTGGCCGGGGGCTCCCTGCTGCTGATCCCCCTGGGCTGCTCCCTTTTCGGCATCTCCAACGACGTGGCCATGCAGATCGTGGGGGTGGGCTTCATCATCAGCGTGATCCAGGATTCCCTGGAGACGGCCCTCAATTCCTCCGGCGACGTGATCTTCACCGCCACGGCGGAATTCCGGGAGTGGAAAAAGCAAGGGAAGGAGCTGCCTCTGTAAATGAAGAGCATCACCAGCGTTTACAAGATCGGAAACGGGCCCTCCAGTTCCCATACCGTGGGCCCCTACCGCGCCGCCCTGCTCATGGGCGAGCGTTATCCGGAGGCGGATGCCTGGCAGGTCACGCTCTACGGTTCCCTGGCCTTCACCGGGGAGGGCCACGGCACGGAGAAGGCCATCCGGACGGCGCTGCCCGGCGCAGAGATCCTCTTCGACCCGGACGCGAGGGAGCTGCCTCATCCCAATACCATGCGCTTCCGGGCCTTCAGGAAGGGAAAGGAACTGACGGACCAGCGCGTCTTCAGCGTGGGCGGCGGCTCCATCCGCATCGAGAACGAGGAATCCGACGAGGACCGGGAGGTCTATCCCCAGAAGGATTTTGCGGAGATCCTGGACCTCTGTCGGCAGGAGAAGATCAGCCTCGTCCAGTTCATCAACGTCCTGGAAGGCGCGAGCCTGGGGGAGTATCTCCGCAAGATCTGGAAAGCCATGCAGGAGGCGGTGGAACGGGGCCTCGCGGCGGAGGGCATCCTGCCCGGCGGGCTGAATGTGGCGCGCAAGGCGAAATACCTTTATGGAGAGCGCTGCTACAACGAGAGCTCCGACGTCACCATGAA
>JAEEGH010028253.1_pt1 | contig 11050 bp, 12 predicted proteins | sample 9134181 | NCBI WGS metagenome assembly JAEEGH01 (sample SAMN16246544, study PRJNA631951) | gut metagenome | biome: gut microbiome; feature: rumen; material: DP-attached | host: Bos | place: Iran: Karaj | collected 2018-10
CGAACTGCACTTTCCTTTCTTCTATCACTATTCCTGACTCCGTTACTTCTATTGGTAAAAACGCTTTCTATGGCTGCACAAGTTTAACAGCAATTACTGTAAATTCAAATAATGCAAACTATTGCAGCATAGATGGAGTTCTGTTTAACAAGGATGTAACTGATTTAATTCAATACCCCGCAAGTAAACAATCTGATACTTATAATATTCCAGACTCCGTTACTTCTATTGACAGCTCCGCTTTCTACTGCTGTTATTCCCTTTCTTCTGTCACTATTCCTGACTCCGTTACTTCTATTGGCAGCTCCGCTTTCTACTGCTGTTATTCCCTTTCTTCTGTCACTATTCCTGACTCCGTTACTTCTATTGGCAGCTCCGCTTTCTACTGCTGCACTTCCCTTTCTTCTGTCACTATAAGCACTTCTGTTACTTCTATTGGCAGCTGCGCTTTCTATCACTGCACTTTACTTTCTTCTGTCACTATTCCTGACTCTGTTACTTCTATTGATAGAAGCGCTTTCAACGATTGCAAATCCCTTTCTTCTGTCACTATTTCTGACTCTGTTACTTCCATTGATGACTACGCTTTCTATAAATGCATTTCACTTTCTTCTGTCACTATTCCTGACTCTGTTACTTCTATTGGTAAAGACGCTTTCTATGGCTGCACAAGTTTAACAACGATTACTGTGGATTCAAATAATGCACACTATTCCAGTATAGACGGAGTTCTATTTAACAAAGATATAACTGCTATAATTACATATCCGGCAGGTAAAAAAACTGCTATATACACTATTCCTGAGTCCGTTACTTCTATTGGTAACGCCGCTTTCTATCTGTGTACTTTCCTTTCTTCTGTCACTATTTCTGACTCCGTTACTTCGATTGGGGACAAGGCTTTCAATTTTTGCACATCACTTTCTTCTGTTACAATCCCAGAGTCCGTTACTTCTATTGGCAGCTCCGCTTTCTACTGCTGCTCTGAACTCACATCCATCTCATTTAAGGACACGACAACCTGGTACAGAACAGGATGGGAAACAAACTGGAACAACAAAACCGGTGGTACAAAAACTGACGTGACCGAGCCTACAGCAAACGCGACTTATTTTAAGTCCACTTACACTTCCTCCTACTGGTACAAACTGGACGAGTAGCACAGACGAGGTCCCTGTCATTGCCTGGATTTGACCAGGCAATTTTTTTCAAAAGATTATCGGGTCACTCCCGATAATGACACGGGTTCAAGTCCGATAATGACACGCGTCTAAGCGGTTGAATAAAAGCCGCTGTGCTGTTTGGGAGAGAGAATTAAGTTAAAATTAAAAGGACTCAGCCCTGTTGATTACAGAACTAAGTCCTTTAAGTCCGTTAGTTAAAGTGTCCAATAAATGGGGTACACTTCAGTATTACATTCTTTTCAGGCGGGATTTTTTGCTTACAGAGGTCCTTGTACCGGCAGAGTTTATAATTTTCTGTCCGGGCTATAATCTTCTTAAAAACTATTTTTTTAATTCCAGCACCGCATCGATAACTGATTTAAACTCAAGTTTACCGCGGACAATGCAGAAGGCAACATACAAAGCACTCAGTAAAAGCCAGACTGAAAAATTCACATCGTAATACCACAGAGCCTGTACAATTAAAGGTATTAAAGACTCAGTAAAAATCATAACGCCGGAACGAACAGCCCTGCCCTTACTGACGGAAATATTTGCGTAAAGATTAAAGAATTCCTGTTTTACTGCAAAAACCATAAATGCAAAAAGAAGCGGAATTATAAACAGGAAGATAAAAGCTGTACGCGAAGCATTTGAAAAACATATAAACGGAACAAAAACCATATGGAAAGGAAGTTCAAAATACAGAAATGTCTGAATTCTCTGCTCCATTGAATCCGTTGCCCATAACACATACAGAACGTAAAAAAGCGACGGAATAAAAAATGATATGCACCAGTGAAGAAGCACATAAAGCACAGGATTTGAACCGTAATAATCCGGAATAAAAATCACAAATTCAAGGATAGTCACGAGAAAAGCTCCGCAGACTAAACCAAAAAGAGAAATCAGAATCCGGTTTTTAAGAAAAAACCAGCCGCCTTTTGTCTTAAAATCTGAATAAACGCAGTAACTGAATACCAGCGGAAAAAGCAGAAATAAAAAGAAATACATAAATTAAAAATATCAGAATAACACCTGAACTTCAACAAAAAAGCACCGTAAAAAAATCAGCCCCGGCCAGAAACCGCCATTCAGAATATAAAAGCAGTTTTTTCTTTATAACACATAGAATTCCGCTAGACATAAAGGCTTGATTTTTGATATTATATCAGAACTTATTGAATGAGTGTTTTTCAAACACTAGGAGGAATGTTGGCAGATATAAAAGGTTTAAGAATCAATGAACAGATTCGTGTTCGCGAAGTTCGTTTAATCGATGAAGACGGGGAAAAGAATGAAGTTAGAATCATGTCTACTCATGAAGCCCTGGAACTGGCAAAATCGAGAGATCTTGACCTTGTTGAAGTCTCACCTAACGCAAATCCACCGGTTTGTAAAATTCTTAACTTTGGTAAGTACAGGTACGAGCAGGAAAAAAGACTCCGTGATTCCCGCAAGAACCAGAAAGCCCTTAAAATCAAGGAAATCCGCATGCAGCCGAAAATCGGTTCAGGCGATCTTGATACTAAGGCAAAACATGTTCAGGAATTCCTTGATGAAGGTGATAAGGTAAAAGTAACCATCCGTTTCCGCGGACGTGAACTTGCCCACACCGAACTGGGATTTGATGTCCTGAAAGAAGTAGAAAAAAGACTTCGTGAAGGTTCCTACACAGTAGAAAAGGCTCCTGCAATGGAAGGCCGTTTCATGTCTATGTCCCTTGCATCGAAAGTCAAGTAAAAGGAATGAGGTAAAAGAAAATGCCTAAGATGAAGACAAAGAAAGCCTCAGCTAAGAGATTCACTCTTACTGGAACAGGCAAAGTAAAGTACAAGAAAATGAATCTTCGTCATATTTTGACAAAGAAATCATCAAAACGTAAGATGCACCTCCGCGGTGCAGGAATTCTTTCTGAAGATTCAGCAGCAAGAATCCGCAAACAGCAGCTTCCATACGGCTAATGGCCGCTAAAAACAGGAGAACATAATGTCTAGAGCAATAGATGGAACAAAACGCAATAACCGCCGTGCAAAGATCCTTAAGCTCGCTTCGGGCTTTACAGGACGCCGCGGAACAAACTACAAGGCAGCTAAAGACGCTGTTGTAAAAGCACTTCGTCACGCTTACGTTGACCGCCGTGACCGCAAAGGCGACTTCCGCCAGCTGTGGATTGCACGTATCAACGCTGCAGTACGCGATGAAGGTCTTTCATACTCACGTTTTATTGACGGTCTTAACAAGGCCGGTGTAACACTTAACCGCAAGGCTCTTTCTAACATGGCTATCGAAGATCCTGCAGCATTCAAGGCTGTAGTTGAAGTAGCTAAGAAAGCCCTTAACAAATAAGTTTACGGAGACGTAAAACATGATTTCACTCGATCAGGTCCTTCTTCTGGAAGAAAAAGTAGAAAGCGCTGTAGCAAAAATTGCACAGCTTAATGCAGAAAATGCTGCTTTGCGTAGAAAATGCGCAGAGCTCACAAACGCACTTTCAGCAAAAACGGAGCAGTTTTCTAATTTTCAGACAGATCAGGGCAAGATCGAGGAAGGAATCTTAAAGGCACTGGAACGCCTTAACACTGTAGAAAACGCAATTCACGCAGCAGCCGCTGCAACAACAAATCAGACAATTCAGGCTGCACCCAAAACAGCAGCATCCCCTGCACCACAGTCACAGCAGGCTTCAGAAACTAACACACCTTCAATGGAAATCCCGGACGCAGATTTTGAAAGCGTTTCAGTTGAATCTTTTGACACTGCTTCACCAGTTTCAACGCAGGAACCTTCTGCAAACGAAAATACAGCAAATCAGGACAACAGTTCAGACGCTCAGTCAATTCAGAGCACATTCGATATATTCTAAAGGAAACTTCTAAAGAAACGCAGAGCGTTTTTTAGAAAAACCTGTTAAATCAATTAAAGTTCAGGTGGTCTAAAAATGGGTACACTTCAGATTGATGTTTTAGGAACTTCTTTTTCCATCAAAGCAAGCGAAGACGAAGAGTATTTAAAAAAGCTCTTGGGCTACTATAAAAAAATCGTAGAAGAAATCAAAAAAAGCGGAATGATGTCAAAGGAACTGCATATTGCAATTCTTGCAGGCATTATGCTTTGTGACGAACTTTACAAAGAAAAATCAAAGACTGCAAAAATCGCCCGCTCATCAACTGAAGATCCTCAGGGTGAAGCTGAAAAACTCGCTCAGGATATGATAAGAAAACTCGAACAGGCTTTATCTGTTAACGAAAACGGTGCAGATGTATAATTTTAAAATCTGGATAGATGCCGATTCCTGTCCCCTCCCCGTCAAAAATCTGGTGATAGACACTGCAAAAGCAAAAGATTTAAACATACATTTTGCAGCAAATCATGAAATTTCAATTCCTAAAAACAACCCGAACTTCACAATGCATATATGCGCTAAAACCGAAGGCGCTGCAGATAATTTCATTCTTGATAACGCAGCACAAAATGACCTTGTAATCACAAGAGATATTCCTTTTGCGGCCAGACTTGTAGAAAAAAACATTCCTGTAATGAACGACCGCGGCACAATATTTACAAAAGACAACATAAAAGAACGGCTGAGCGAAAGAAATTTTAACTTGAATCTTGCAGAACTGGGACTTGGCGGCGGCGGTAAAAAAAGTTACGGTCCAAAAGAATTTAAAAAATTTGCTGATACCTTTGAAAGGACTGTCAGCCAGAAGATTGTAACTGAAACTTTTTCAAAAAAACGGGAAAACTAAAAAAAACTTTATTCGCCTGATGTTTCCTGAGTTTCCCAGGCAGCATTAATTGCTTCAATACGGTCCTTCACCTGCATGAAGGCCTTTACAATCTCCGGATCAAACTGAGTTCCGGAAAGATTTTCAATTTCCTGAAAAGAATCTTCAACTGACCAGGCACTTTTATAGGCACGTTTATGACTTAAAGCATCAAAAACATCGGCAAGTGCTACAATACGGGCAGAAAGAGGAATTTCTTCCCCGTGAAGAGGCTGTGCCTGAGGAACAGGATCACCCGGTTCATACTTTGTAAAATCAAGCTTTCCAGGATATCCTTTAGGACCACCGTCAAACCATTCATGATGATGGAGCGTTACATCACGGCACATAACATCAAGAGCTGATTCAGGTTCTGTAAATAAAAGTGCACCAACACAGGTGTGTCCTTTCATTACATCGCGCTCATCTTCAGTAAGACGAGGGCTGGACTTTTTAAGGATAACATCTGAAACACCGATTTTTCCAAAATCATGACATTTAGCAGCAATCTTGAGGTTATCACGAAATTTCATCTGTTCTTCAGGAGGAATATTATTGTTTAATGCCCAGCGGTCATAGATTTCAAGCGAGAAAGAAGAAACACGCTCAACATGCTGGAAGGTTTCTTTAGGATCACGGTACTGAGCCATTCTCTGCATGCGTTTAATCATGTTTGAAGTAAGGTAAGCATGTTCAAGAGCCTGAGTTGCGTTTCCTGCAAAATGAGTAAGATAAAGCTGCGCATCTTCATCAAACGGAACAGGCTCATTATTTTTATTAAGCGCATTTATAATCTGAATAACTCCGAGAATGCGGCCGTTTGCCATTTTCAGCGGAATACAAATCATTGAAACAGTTTTATAGCCTGTAGTAAGGTCGGAACCTGAATTAAAGGAATAAGGCATTTCTTTCGGGATATTGTAGCAGTCCGGAATGTTAACGGCTTCACCGGAAACTACGCAGTAACCTGCAATCGATTTTTTTGTAATCGGGAATGAAAAAGCAACATATGGCAGCTTAGAACCTGCAGGGAGTTTTCTTACCTGGCTGTCATTCTGGGCATGCTTTATCTTTAAATTATCATCTTCAACGACATAAATTGAACCGGCATCAGCATTTACAATCCTGCGGGCTTCGCCAAGGATTTTCTCAAGAAGAACATCAAGATCCTGGATTTCTCCAAGCATGTGTTCCATCTCAATGAGTTTCTGAAGTTTCTGTTCACGCGCTGTTGATTTCATTTAAACAATTCTTCCTAACAAAACTGTTGTTGTAGATGTTTTTAATTTTAACACATTTATTGTAAATCTTCCATAACAGTTTTGTTAGTTTTTCTCTGTGTTCCTTTTATACAGAAGTGAAAAATAAAGAGGTCCCGCCCCGCCCGCCTTATCAGGAAGAATATGACAGCCGTACTGAGTTTTTTCACCTTCAGGAAGAGAAGCACTGCAGAAAACACTTACATCTGCGCTGATTTTTGGATTTAAAACCTGAACATCATCAAATTTCTTAAAAAGTTTTTCCACTACCCTGTCATTTTCTTCATCAGTAAGCGCACAGGTTGAATAAACCATATAACCGCCCGGATTAAGCATTCTCCAGGCAGAAGACAACAACGCCCACTGTGACATCGAAAGGGATTTAATTCTTTTGGGGGACCAGTCTTTTAAATAATCAGGCGAAGAAAGCACATGCCTCTCAGACGAACACGGAGCATCAAGGAGAATTCTGTCAAACCTGTTGTTTTTTGAAAGGCACAAAACTGCACCGTCCTTACAGATTACAGTTATTTTTTCCTGAATACTTTCAGGAAGACAGTTCTGAACAGTATGAGAAAGGCGGAGTTTTCTGTCAGGAGAGCGTTCATTTGAAAGAAGACATGCTGACTCATCCATTAAAGAAGAAATAACAACTGTCTTTCCTCCGGGAGCAGCACACATATCTAAAATTGAAGCTGCCCCGGAAAGCGGCAGGCTGACTGCGGCCCGGATTGAAGCAGTATCAAGAAAATAACTTTCTTTTCCGCCCGCCCTGTACTCTGCACTCACTGTCGGCTCAAGCAGGGCTTTTTTTAATTCAGGCCACCTTTCTTTACAGAGGGAAGAATAATACTGTTCAAAGCCGGTCTCTCCCGTAAGTTTTTCAGCCCTGTCTTTCTGCTTCATTAAAGTCCCTCACTTACTTTTACAATATAGCCTTCTGTCTTTGTCTTTTGTGAAGGTAAACCGTTTTTTTCAAGCGTTAAAAGTCCTTTTGAAATCTTAAACCAGATTACACGTTCTGCAGCACGGTTAATTTTTTCTGAAAACTCCCTGGAAAGATGAGCTTTTTCGAGGAGAATTTTTGCCACACTACCAAAGCGTTTTTCACTGAGCATAATCACATCAATACCAGCTTCAACAGCCTGAACTGCAGCATCTTCAGGCGGAAAACCATTATCCTGAAGCGCTCCCATAAAAATATCATCGCTTAAAATAAGTCCTTCAAAACCGAATTTATTTCTTAAAACATCAGTCACCCAGTAAGAAGAAAGGCAGGAAGGAATTCTCTCCTCTCCCTCAGGAATTTTATAAGCTTTTGACCCCTGATCAGAAAGTGTAATTCTTGCATGACTCATTAAAACCGCAGAGGAAAGAGGAAGAAGTGACTTAAAAGGAGCAGCAAGTTCATTCTCAAGTTTTTCTGAACTCACCCTTATTTCAGGAAGCCCTGTATGAGGATCTGTGTTTGTATTACCCGGAAAATGCTTTAAAACTGTACCAGTTCCGCTGTTTTCAAAGGCCTTAATTTCTGCCCCCGCATAAGACAGGACTTTTTCAAGATTTCCAAATGAACGTGTATCTAAAAAATCAGCATTTTCTTCTGTTTCGACTTCAACAACGGGTGCAAGATTCATTGTAAAACCAAGCTCCCGCACAGCCTTTGCCTGACGCTCATAAAGAGAGGCCGCTTCATCAATAGTAAGATTATCAGCAATATATTTTGCAGATGGAAAGTTTTCCGTAATTCCACGGAGACGGTTCACATAGCCTCCTTCCTGGTCCAGCGCAAGAAAAGGAGGGATTTTATTATTTTTAATATAAAAACTGTTAATCGAAGAAACAAAATCTTTTATCTGAGACTTCGAAGAAGCAATATTGTAGCTGAAAAAAAGACAGCCGCCTGCAAGTAAAGGTTCATTCTTCACTCTGTCATCATAAATACAGGCTGTGGTTTCTACCGGAATAAACTCTCTATTCCCTTCAATATTTACTAAAAAAAGCTGGGATACTCTTTCGCTTTCACTTAAAGAACTTACAAATTCTTTTACCGCTGCATTTTTAAGTTCCATGTCAGATTGTTTTGAACATGAAAAACATAGCACCGGCAATACAGCGCTGATTAAGAGGAATATTTTTTTCATACTAAAATTATAGCAGATAAATTAAGCTTAGTCCTGCACCTTGAACTTTGCAATCAAGGCATTAATTGTATCCATTGCCTCTTTTGTCTGTAAGGCAAGCTCACTTACCATCTGAGTTGCCTGACTTATCTGCTGTGAACCTGCAGCCATTTCATCCATACTGCCCATTACAGTCTGGGATATCTGGTTAACCGAAGACATATCGCTTCCAATGCCGTCAATACCATCCGAAAGGATATTTGAACTGTCATCAACCAGCAGAGATTCATCCTTCATATTATTCAGGGATTCAAGAATCTGAGAAGAACCACTTGTCTGTTCTTCCATTGCGTTTGAAATCTGAATTACCAGAGGTTCAACTACATTTACCTGATTATCAATGTGATTAAAGCTTTCCTGTGAAATATCAGCAAGGCGTCCGCCTTCATTAATCAAATCTGTAATTGCCACAATATTTTCATCAATTGCCTTTGCCTGTGAACTTGAATTTTCTGCAAGCTTACGGATTTCATCAGCTACAACGGCAAAGCCCTTACCCGCTTCTCCAGCATGTGCTGACTCAATCATGGCATTCATGGCAAGAAGGTTTGTCTGGGCAGAAATAGACTTGATTGTATTGTTTGCTTCCGTAAGAACCTGGGATTTTTCTTCTACAAGCTTGATTACTTCTGAGCAGGCCTTTACAGTTTCTGCACCCTGACGGATAAGATTTTCAAGTTCAGAGAATGAAGAAGACATTTTTCCTGCAGATTCAGAGACAGAATGAATATTACCAATCATCTCCTCAATAGCGGCAGAAGATTCCGTAATGTCTGAAGTCTGTGCAAGAATGTTTTCTTTAAGCTTTTTCATGGAATCATTTGATTTTGTAATGATGTCATTTGTATTCTGTACGGCAGTTACCTGATTTGACGACTGATTCTTAACCGATTCAATGTTTGCCATAATTTCAGCAGTTGCACTGGCAGTTTCCTGTGAGCTCGATCCTAAATCATGAACAATCTGATTAATCTGCACGGCACGGTTACGCATATCAAGCATTAAATTCTGAAGCATTTCCACAAACTTATTGACTCCCGCAGAAAGATCCTGAAGCTCGTCTCCACCATGTTCAGGCAGGCGGTAAGTAAGGTCTGCATCGCCGCTTGAAAGGCCGTTAATTGCGTCATTTGTTCTCTTTAAAGGTCTGTAGATTACGATGAATATTACACCAGTAATGATTATAAGGACTAAAATATTCACAAGAACCTGTACTTTAATAAAAGTTCCACGGACACTTGCAATTGTTTTATGAACGCCGACTGCACTTTCTGCAACCAGAAGACGGCAGCCCGGAAGTTTTTTATAATTCCAGTACTGGCCGATATAATTGGCTCCGCCTACACTGGTACGCCCTGTCCAGGCTTTTCCGTTTTGAAGTGTGTCATAAACCTCATCAGAAATCTGAGTACCAAGAATTGCCTTAGAAGTTGACGCAATAATATCCCTGTCACTTATAATCGCAAAATGACAGCCGACATTTTCAGGCATGCGGTCCATAAAGGAAGGATCACTTAAATTCTCTTTTACCTCTATGGCACCAAAAATCACATCATTTATTTTTACAGGGAAACAGCTGTCTGCAACAAAAAGATTATCCTCAGTCAGCTTTACCCCTGCAGTTTTTTTACCCTCAAGGGCAGATTTAACATCATCAGTAAAAGCAGCATCTTCTGCCAGTTCAGGAGAAGATATTAATCTGCCGTTTTTGTCATAAACTGCAATATATTCAAGGTCAAGTGAATCAGCTGCCATCTGACACACTTCATTCACAGCGTTTTCTGCACCGCTTGAGAAAAGCCCTGTCATAAGATTTGACAGGAACCCTGCCACACATTCGGTATAAACTACTTCTTCATTTATTAAGTCTTCAACAATATATTTGTCATTGGAAACATTGTCCTTAATAACGGAAAACATCTGATCACGGACTACTGTTGAGGTAATAATAATCAGAACGACGGCGGCAATAGTCAAAAAGGCAATAATCGGAGCTGCAAGTTTTACAAATACAGAACGGAACCTGAATTTTATTTTCATTTTCTACTACTCCTTATATACTCCGCATCAGCGGCGTCCTATGGATGTAATTTTATTTTACTCCAAATTCTCATAAATGGTCAAAAAATTTAACCCATAACAATATAATATAAATACATGCCCCGAAATCTGCTCCTCTACTAATAAACTGATTGAAAAAAATCCTGATATTCATAACAATACTGTTACAGGTTTACTTTAATATGAACGAAAACACACTGATATCTGAATCAGGATCAAGAAAACAGAACAGAAACTCTGTAATCATACGTACCAGCATCCTGGGAATAGCGGCAAACCTTATACTTGCAGCCCTGAAATGTACTGCCGGCCTTTTTGCAAATTCAATTGCCTTTATTCTGGACGGTATAAACAATGTCTCAGACAGTCTCTCCTCCCTTGTAACGATAATAGGCATTCACCTTGCCTCAAAACAGCCGGACAAAGAACATCCCCTGGGACACGGAAGAATCGAATACCTGAGCGCACTTATTGTGGCAGTTTTAGTCCTTTACGCAGGAATTACCTCATTAATAGAATCTGCCAAAAAAATCTTTAACCCTTCAGAAGCTTCGTATACAAAACTCTCCCTGGCAGTCATCATTACGGCAATTTTCGTAAAACTTCTCATGGGA
>JAEEGH010028256.1_pt1 | contig 11050 bp, 4 predicted proteins | sample 9134181 | NCBI WGS metagenome assembly JAEEGH01 (sample SAMN16246544, study PRJNA631951) | gut metagenome | biome: gut microbiome; feature: rumen; material: DP-attached | host: Bos | place: Iran: Karaj | collected 2018-10
CGAGAGCTTCGCGGTCGCCTCGGTCATGCGGCGCGTCTGCTCCTCGGGGGTCTCGGCCGGCTCGAACATGTGCACGTTCATCGTCAGGCTTACCGCGTCAGGCGCGTTGATCCAGGGCCCGATCGCGCCCCTCCCCGCGTCCGTCACCTGCAGCACGAAAGGCAGCGGCTTCGCCGCCGGGCGCGGAACGCGCAGGAAGCCGTACACGCGCTTGCCGCCGAACGTCGCGAAGCTCACGCGATATACCGTCTGCGAGCCGTTGGAGAGCCTGGTGTCAAGCACCCTTCTCGGGCTGAGCGGCACCTCTCGCTCAAGCCGGGCCTTCTCCGCCGCCCAGTATTCGTCGAAGTCCGCCGGGCACGGCTCGCTCTGGCGGATCCTCTCCACGTCGTACCCCACGGACTGGACGTAGGACTCCTTCGCCGCCTTTACGGAGAGCCGCAGGAACCCCGGCTCCTTCAGCGTCCCCTTCACGGTGAACGGGTTGCCCTTCGCGAGATCGGCCTTCCCCTCGGCGACCTTCACGTCCCCGAAGTTGTCGAGCTTCCACGCCGCCTCGCCGGACTTGAGCGCGTTGCCTTCGCCGTCGGAGACCGTCACGGTGAACGTGGCCTCCTCTCCGGCGCGATACAGCGCGCCTTCCCTGTCCGGCGCAATCGATATCTCCGCCGACGCGACGGGGACCAGGACGGCGGCGGCAAGCGCCACGGTCAGCATTTTCTGGATACGAATCATGTCAATCATCTCCGTGTTTTCCCTTGTTTGCCGTCAGCGCAGCACGAGCGTGCCGAGGCTTTCGAGTTCGTCGATGCCGTGCGAGAACGGCGACCAGTTCAGGTACGACTGCGGCTCGCCGGTGACGTTCCGCGTGCGCAGGAACTCCGCCGGGAACCTGTCGGCGATCTCGCCCAGCGACGCCTTCGGCACCTCGATCACGGCCTTCCAGCCGCCCTCGACCACGCTCACCTTCACCTTCGCGCCGGACTCCCACTTGTAGTCCCCCTTCGCGAAGCCCACCCCCGGCTTGACGCACTTCGAATCGGTGAGCGCCCCCGCCGAGTTCACCAGGAGGTGGTAGTAGTTGAGCTTGTCGCCCGACGTGTTCAGGAATATCTCCACGCTGTTGTCGCGCCAGATCTCGGTATCGTCGTGACTGCGCGCCGGGGCCACCATCTTCGCGGTCTGCGGCTCGTCGCAATCGAACGTGAACACGAATGCGTCAGCACGGTTCTCAAGCGACACCTTCGTCCCGATCCCGGGCGGGATTCCCCTTTTCTTGCTGGAGCCGAACGGGTTGTCGAGCGCGAGGCTCCCCTTCGCCGGCTCCCACGTGAGCGCCGCGATCGCCGCCATGCGCTCGCTGTGCCTTTGCGACGCCGCACGCAGCCCGCCCAGGAACTCGCGCCCGAAGAACTCCACGCGCCTTGCCTCGAGCGAACCCGCCGGCACCTTCGCGAGCGCACGGGCGATCATCCCGTCCATCTCCGCGATCGCCGCCGGCGAATAGATCTCGCCCCAGAGCTTCGTCTGCGTGGGCGGGGTTATCTGCGGACCGAGCGCCGTATCCACGGAGTTGCCCATGATCTTCTCCAGCCAGATGTCCTCGAGCCGCGAATACAGCCCGGCCATCTCGTCCGCCGCCGCGCCGAACATCAGCCTGTGGTGCTCAGCGAGCGTGGCGTCCACGTCGGTATCGGCGTTCCAGCAGATGCGCGAGAGCATGTAGTAGTTCAGGTAGTTGTACAGGAACTTGTCGCTCTCGGACTCCATGAACGTGCCGAATATCATCGGCGCCGCCTTCTTGTAGTACTCGCCTATCGCCTTCGGCGTAACCTGCGGTATCCCCGGGAACTTCTGCGCGCCGAACTTCCCGGGATACGTCCAGATCCACACCGGCCTGCCGAGCTTCTCCACCCATTCGCGTATGTTCCGCAGCCCCGCCTCAAGCGGCACGGGCTTGCGTATCGTCCAGGGCCCGCTAACCGCCACCATCACAAGCACGTTCGAGGGAATGTCGATCTCCGGCACCTTTCTGTACGGACTGTACGCCATCTGCGTGATGCATCCCGGTACGCCCTCCGCCGTGAGCCTCTTCGCTATCGCCACCGTGTTGCTCCACACGAGACCCGTCGCCCAGTTGCCGCCGAACTCCGGCTCCCTGTTGTACGCCGCCTGGCAGCGCGGGCAATGGCACTCCATCATTCCGTCCTGGCACATGATGTCCACGAACCTGCGGTCGATGCAGTTCTGGCCCCGGCCGTACACGCCCTCCTTCCAGCCCGGGATCCCGCGAACGCTCGCCGCCTCACCCCGCAGGTAGCTCCGCACGTCCTGGTAAATCTCCTCCCAGATTCCGGACGTGAGACAGAGCTGCCCGGGATGGGCATCTGTGGGATCGGTCGAACGCTTGCCGTTCGTGTGTAGCGCGAAGTATTCGGGGTTGCTCTTCGCGAAACGCTTTATGTACTTAAACCCGTTCAGGCCGTGGCAGCACGGGACGTGGTCGGTGCCAAGCCTGAGCCTCAGCCAGTTCAGCGCCTTGCCCGAGCCTGCGGGCATCGAACCATCGAACCATGCGCCGTCGCATCCCTTCTCGCCGCCGCCGGTGTACGGGCGGCGGATGCTCATCGCCGGCGCCACCTTCAGGTCGCACGGTGCGATGGCGATCTCTCCGCGTTTCGGGACAACCGTGCCAAGCTCGCCCGGGAAGTAGAACCTCACCCCCGCGAAGCGCTCGAGGAACTCATACACGCCGAACAGCGTCGCCCGCTCGTACAGCGCCCCGAGAGTGGATCCCTTCTCGATCTCCTTGACAGGATCCCTCCGCAAGTCGTCGCGCCCGGCGATGAAGATGTTCCCGCCGCCCTCGACCTTGATCACGAACTCGTCGCGCTTCAGCGAGCCTACGTCGATTCCGGCCGCACGCGCCTCCGCGCAGTCGCCCAGGAACACGTGCGCAATCCCCGCCTCCGCCTTGCGCGCAACCTTCACTTCGCCGCCGAGCGACTGGCCGAGGAACGTCTGCAGCTCCTTCGCCGCATACTGGACGGTCTTCGGGGCCTTCGCCGGGATCACGATGTCGAAGCTGCCGCTCTTAAGCGTAGCCGCATTCGCCGCACACATCCCAAGCGCGGCAAACGCCATCACCTTCACCTTGTCATTCATCTTCATCTGCTTGATCTCCTCTTCGTTTGAAATTGCGCGGGGCTATCGGATGACGATTTGCGTGCCTCTCCTCTTGCGTGCGGAGTAGGTGAACGTTCCGTTGCCGTTGCTGGTGATCTTTACGTCAAGCTCCGGCGGAAACGACAGCTCGCCCACAAGCGTGCGCACGGTGAGGAACTCGACGGGACCATCCAGCATCTGCGTCATGAGACTGTTTCCGAGAGACACGGAACCACTCGCCACCGTAAGGCTGTCGATCACGTTGCTGGCGGCATTGAGCAAAAGACGTCCCGAGCCCTCCTTCACGAGATTGGCATTCCCCGTTATCGGCGCGGAGATCGTTGTCGTGTTCGCGCCCGTGTCGATTGTGAGCGTCGAACGTGGCGCGATCTCGAGCGGAACGTCGCCGCCGGGCACGAACTCCCAGTTGCCGACCGGTGCAATAGTCGCGGTCTCGCGGCAGACAAGCGGCATCGCCGCATCCCACAGTCCCGGAACGAGCGTCAGCCCACCGGCGATCTCGATCCCGCCGGCGGATTCCGAGACCGACGAGAGGGTCAACGTTCCGCTTCCTGTGAACGTCTGCATGGATGTGGCCGACAGCGGACAGTTCACGGTCCAGGTGCCGCCCACATAATGGGTCTCAGACGCCGCCGTGAACGAAAGCCTCGTTCCGTTCACCGTGAACGTCGCGCCAGGCGAAACGACATAGGTGGACCGTACATTCTGCGCATGGGTCTGGTAAAGCGTGGTGAGCGATGCGCCGGAAAGAAGCGTAAGCCGCGACACCGGGAGCACCATATCATTATGAGCGTCGGCATACACGTTTGTAGGCGTCCATGCACCACCAAGGCGGACATCTCCCACGAACGTAAAATCTCTCACGACTTTGTTCTTGCTACTGTGATCGAGCGTTATAGACCCACCGGCAAGCGCGATGTAGCCGGTGCCAAGCGACTGGATTCCAACGCTTGTGTTGGCATTCGCAGAGCCAATGAGCGATGTGATTTCGACGGGATACGAGGAAGAGGAAACGATTGTCGGGACGGCGCCGAACCTGATATATTTCCCGCTCGACGTCGGCACAATCTTGAGCGGCCCTGCACCTGCTTTCACTGTCATTGAAGAAGCCCGCACGTTCCCTGCACGTATCGTCATATTGGACCACCCATCGAAATAAATAGCCTTGGCTACGCTGTCGTCAGGGGGGACAGGCGTCCAGTTTTCCGCGTTCAGCAGAAGGTCATCCGAAACGCCCGTCCAGTAACGGGCGGAATCTGTGGCGGCGGAGACGTCATGCGCGATCGTCGTGCCGTCGGTCATGTAAACGACGTTGTTCTGTTTCGCGAGCGTATAGCCGGCAGGCATGTCAGTCGTATCGAAGACGGAAAGGGCCGGGTCGCTTCCCGCCGGCGCGAACAGGACCGGGTAGCGGGCGGCGGGAGATGCGGGCAGGCTGGTCCCGATCTTCACGGAACCATCCGCAAGCGCCATGGACGTCGCGGCGTCGAGATACTGCCCGGCGTCAGGCTTCAGTTCGAGCGTGGAGCCCTGCGACAACGTGGCGGCATTCGCCCTTACGGAGATTGCCATGTTGCTGAGGGAAAGCCCGGAGCCGTCCGTCACCGAGAAATCGAAGAGCGACATCCTTGAAGAAGCAGCTTTCGTGGCCAACAGCACGCTTCCGCCGCCCTTCACGTCAAGGTAGTCTGCAAGGTTGAGATTCAGCAAGGGAAGCGATATGGAGCGGGGTGTTGCCCTGTCGAAGGCGTCGAGCGTATCGATCTCCACCCTGCCGCAGGGGTAGTAGGTTGAGGCGGTGCTGTCGGCGGCAGATGGAGATATTCCCCAATCTGCGAAAGCGCCGAAGCGGATTCCGTCACGAAAGTAGAGAGACGCCCCACGAGAGCCATACCTGATTCCTCTCGGACCGAGGACGAGGCTCCCCATCCGCATGTTGATGGTGTTCCCTGACTTGTTGGGCGCATGATAAATCTGCATCGCCGTAAGATTGAAGCGTCCACCGTAGTTCGCGGGTATCGAAGCGTCATTGACCCCTTCCACCCCGAAGCTGTTGTTCGTCATCACGATGTCGCCGCCTATGAATACATTCGGGTACGTTGCCGAAGATGTGTGCATCGCCCCGGAAAGGTCATCGACGACCAGTTCGGCGTGCAGCGGAGGTTTGATGGCGTCAAAATCGTCGGGATTTATGGCATGGCCGGAATTCAGGCGGAAGGTTCCGCCAAGGAAGTTGAACGAACCGCTCCCATAACGCGTAAACCAGCCGGCCGATACCATTTCGCCAGACTTCAGCGTGACGCTGCTTCCATCATAGATTGTGGCGTCACCGCATCCGAGGGTTCCGCCGCACACCACCACCGAGGCGCCATTCGTGACGTGCAGTTCGTTTCTGGCATTCGGATCCCCGAAAAAGCCGCCCTCGACCGTCAGGGTAGCGCCGTTGTATAAATCCATTCCCTTCGAGGAGGTGGTGATTGTGCCGCTTTTCATCACCAGATCGCCATACTGATCGTAGGACCACACCTGAATGGTGGGACCATCGACGACGAGCGTGCGGCCACTGCTTATGGCCACTCCGCGCGCAGACGAACTCGTTCCGGGGCCAAGGCTTATCGCATGGTTGCCGGTGAGCGTAAGCGTGCCGCTCGAGCCGCTGACCTTGATCGCATAATAGTAGCAATCGGCATCCACATTGACGGTGGCGTCGCCGGCCGGGAAAGTCGTTTTCTCGCCCTGCGTTCCCTGGGGCACGCCGTTTGACCAGTTTCCGGGCGTGCTCCATTTGCCGTCACCGGCGTTGCCGGTCCAGGTCGTATCGGCGAACGAGGCCGTGGAGGCCAACGCACAAACGAGCGTCATCAGCCGCTTCACATTCATCAGTCTCATTTCCTTGCCTTCCTTTTCTTCTTTGGCTTTGCGGTGCAGTCGTACCTGTACATCCACGGATCGAACAGACAGATCCCCGTGGGCGAATACGCGAGGGGCTGCTCGATGGCGGCCTTGCGTACGAAGCCTGCGTATTCGGCCTGCGCCTTCGCAAGGGCTTTCGCGCCATCGTCCGATTCATCCTTTGCGGCGTTCCGCACGGCCTTGCCGTAGCGGGCGTAATCGAGCGCCGCCCGCACCAGCGCTATGCGCGCAAGCACGTCCGGCGCAGAGGCCGCTTCGGTCTCGGCCTTCGCGAGAAGAGCCGCAAGGGCCTCCACGTCAAGGCTGTCGTAATAGCATTCGGCCCGCACCACCTGCCTGAAGTCAACCACCCGCTGACCCTTGGCGGCGATGGCGCGCGATGCCGCCTCGTTCATGTCCATAAGGGCGTTGAAGTATGCCTTCATCGTGTTGGCAGCGGCAGCGAATCCGGCGCGGCAGTAGTCGTCGAGCTGGGTTGCGTAGTCGAGCCTATCAGGATTGAGGGCAGCGCGGCAGTTCATGTAGACGTTCAGGCCTTTCGCGCCCCATGAGTTGTCCACGCAATCGAAGTCCGTGCCCTTCAGCCCGTTGGCCTTGAGCGTCTCGAAGTCATCGAAGATGCGGCGTGAGTAGTTCTGAGGTCCGGCGACCTTCCAGCCCCACATCAGGTTTGGCCGCCAGTACGTCTCAAGCCCGAGGTTGATCCACGCCGCCACGTTCTCGCGCGCCCAGTTCCATCTCCGCGCATCCACGTAGTCCCCGGCCACGGAAAGCGCGATGAGGCGCGGATCGGGACGCACCGAGACGGGAGGGTCGATGTAGTAGGAGTACGGGAAGAACGTGAGCCCCTTCTTGTCTGGGCACTCCTTCATCACGCCGTCAACGATCTGGTTGAAGAACCACAGGGTCCTGTCCGTGAGCGAGACGTATTTCGTCGCCTCGCCGCCGGTGAACGAATAGTACCGCACGGGAGCGTTTACGGGATCGAGCCTGCGGCAGCGTTCGCACATGCAAGGGGATCCGCCGCCGCCGTCCGGGAGTCCCGTCGTGATGGCCAGCTTGCCCATGCGCTGCTTCGACTTGAACTCGGCGACCTTCTCGGCAATGGAGCGCTTTATGAAATCGGGATTGGAGAGGCAGAACACGGGACGGTCCACCCGACCGTTCTTGAGTTCGCGCGTGCCGTCAGGCTGAAGGGCCATCCAGTCGGGATGCTCCTTGTCGAAGCCTTTCTTCTGCGCCCACTTGAAGGTGTGCCCCCACTTGTACTTCGTCCTCGGATCGCCGCCGGCGGCGCCAAAGCAGTCAGGGTTGTCGCGCACCCCATGCCAGGCGAAGAAGTCGCGGTTGCCGGGACGGTCGAAGTAGGCGGCGTTGACCGCCTCGCGATACGCCTCGGGATCGACTCCAATGGCCTTCGTGGCCTTGAGGTTGCGGTCGCGCCACTTTGCGGAAGGGCCGATCGGCCCACCACGTATGCCACGCACCCGGATCACAGGACGGAACGTCCAGTGCGTTTCGGGATACACCACGACCTCGCGTTTGGGAATCACCTTGCCGAGACGCCCCGGCCAGAGATACCGTATGCCAAGCTCCTCGAGGAAATACGTCACCGCGTGGGAGAGTCCGGCGCCTGCGCCCGATATCTTCACCCTGTCGCCGACAGTCTCGATCTCGGAGCCTTCCACGTCATCGTCGGGACGCCACGCAAGCTCCACCACGGGGCCGGCGGAAGGAGCTTCCGCGGCGACCGGGATATCCGCGCCGCTCATCTCCTTCAGGTGCCATGCGATCTCCTCGGCAAGCGCGCGCTCCTCATCGCCATGCGCAACGATGGTGACGGCCTTTCCGCCGCCGACAAACGTAGGGCCGGGGTTGCGCACGGGAGCCGGACGGAACTCGGGCTTCGCCTTGAGCGTGGTATCAACGACAAGGTTTCCCGGCGCGCCCAGCGGCGTAGTGCCCCAATCGCTGTTCTTGACCGGGGCCTTCGCGACTTCGGCATGGTCGGAAACAAAGTTACCCTGTTCATCGGCATAGCCTTCCGCCGGCTTGCCTGCGGACTGCTTAGCGTTTCCGCCAAACGCGCAAAGCACCGCCAGAGCAATGATTGCGGCCAACTTGCGCCCCGTCTGGGCGGCAACTGTAGCTCTATTCATCTCTTCTTATCCTCTTGGATTCCCTGAATCTCCGCGATGTGCACACCATCGAACCACGCCGTCCCTCGGCACGGGCCTCGCACGATAAGCCGTATGTAGCTGCGGTGGTCCCCCTTCTTCGCGCGTGTCGTGAACTCAAAGCTGAAATGCGTCCAGTCCATCGTGCCCGAGATCGACCGGCGCGGCGGGAAGCTGTTGTTGACCCCGTCGTTCACCACAACGTGCGCACCGCCGCCGGTGGGCGAACACAGATCCTCCGTCTTGAGGAAGAACGAGAGCCTGTAGCGCGTCTCGGGCTTGAGGTCCGGCAGGTACTCCATCGCGATGGCGGATTCGTTTGTGGCGACGAGCCTGCAGCTCGCCTTCCCCACCGCGAACACGTCCGTGTCGAGCGGGAACGGCGGCTTGCCCATGTACCATCCCCTCGGTCCGCCGATGTTGCGACCGTGCACCGGCGCGTCAAAGTCGCCGAACGACACGATGTTCCGCTCCTCCGGATGCGCCGCCCTCCTCGCCAGCTCCGCCGACGGGCTGCACGCCTCCGCGTAGCGGCACGTATGGTCGTGGACGCGCTCGATCAGTTCGCGCCTCACGAACGCCACGCGCCCGCGCTCCGCACTCGCCGGAGCGAGCTTCGCCGCCGCCGCATCTGCGGCGTCAAGCCATCCCTTCACGCGCCTGGGCGAATATATCTCCGTCCACAGCTCATTGACGTCCGGCCAGCGCACAACCGGCCCGAGCGTCGTCTCCACCGTCCGCCCCACCACCTTGCCGAGCCAAGTATCCTCCATCTCCTCGTAGATGCGCCGCATGTCGTCCGCCGCCGTGCCGAACATCCGCCGGTAGTATTCGTCGAGCAGCGCATCCACGTCCACCTTGCTGTCCCAGCACACCTTGCCGAACACGTAGTAGTTGAGGTGGTTGAAGAACCAACGGTCCGTCTCGCTTTCCGCGAACGCGCCGATCGCGTATGGCGCGATCCCCTTGAAGTACCGTCCCCACGCACGCGGGCACATCGCCGGCGCGCCGTCCATCTCCTCGTCCTTGCGCGGGTACGTCCATAGCCACGTCTTGCGTCCAGTCTTCTCCATCCATTCCCTCGCGCGCCGCTCCTGGTTTGCCGCCGCCTTGGCGTTGCCGAGCGAATAGGGGCCGTTCACCGCCGTCATCACCAGCACGTTCTTGGGCAGCGGGAAGTCCGGCACGCGCGCATACGGATGGTACGCCATCTGCGTGACGAATCCGTCAAGCCCCTCGTCCAGTATCTTCTGCGCAATCCGCGCCGTCACGCCCCATATGAGCTCGCTCGCGTAGTTGCTGTCGTCCTTCCACGCCGCCTTGCACCGCTCGCACTGGCACTTCTGGAAGGAGTCGTTCGGCATGATGTCCACATATCGCCCCTGCGCACAGTTCTTGCCCCACGCGAACTTCCCGGAGCTCCAGCCGCACACGCCTCTCACCGACGCCGGTTCGCCCCGCAGGTAGCTGAGCACGTCCTTCTCGATCTCGTCCACCACACCCGAGCTCCAGCAGAGGTGCCCGTTCCGCATGGACGGATGCGACCCGTCGTGCGCCACGAGCCGTTTGCCGCCGACGAGCGCGAAGTATTCCGGATGGTCTTTCGCGAAGCGCTCCGAGTAGCGGAAGCGGATGCTCCCGTGGCAACAGGGTATCGACTCCGTCTCCATGCGGTTCCGCAGCCAGCTGAGCGGCCTGTCCGACGGTCTGCCGCCCTCGTACCACTTCGCGTGGTTCCCCGCGTAGTAGCTGCGCACCAGATATTCCGGCGCACGTACCTCGTCCATCACCGGCACTTCGATCTTTTCGGCGCGCGGGATCAGCGTGCCGAACTCGCCCGGGAAATAGAACCGCGCGTTGGCGAAGCGCTCCAGGAAGTCGTACACGCCGAAGAGCGTCGCATACTCGCCGGCCGGAAACCAGGAGCCCCTGCGTATCGCAACTGCGGCGTTCCCTAACGGCGAATCGCGCCCGGCGATGAAGATCCTGCCTCCGCCCTCAACCCTGATCACGGATCCATCGCGCGGCAACGCGCGCACGTCGATACCCGCCGCCTCGCTCCATGCGTTCGTCCCGAGGATGATGGACACCTTGCCCGGCGTGGGACGGAACGTGCGCTTCACCGCCCGGCCGAACACCTGCGAGAGCGCATTCGTCATCTCGTCCACCGCGATCTGCGTGGTGCCGTACACCCGGTACGGCGCAACCACCTCCACGTTCTCCGCCGTCAACGTGACCGCCGATGCCGCAGTGGACAGCAACAACGCACACGAAAAACACAAAACCTTCATCTCACCACCATTGTCGTTCCCGGGCGGTACACCTTGATGCCAGATGCCGTAACCGAAACCTTGTACATCCTCGTCTGGTTGGTCTCAACGCGCCACCGCGAAATGTTCGCGCCCCCTTCGCACGCCATCAAGTTGCCGCTGCTCATCACCGCTCCGCCCACCGGCAGGTTCTCCACGGTGATCACGCCCTCCGACACGAACGACACGCCGGTGATCGTACCCACGCCCTTCTCCGCGTCAACCGTAAGCGCCGCCGACTGCACCGGCCCGTCGGTGAGCGTCAGCGTTGCGCCGGCATCGCAACGCAGGTACGGCAACCCGCCGCTCATCGTGCCCACCGAAAGCGAACCTTCGCGCACGTCGATACCGCCGGTGAAACTCAAAGTGCCGGCCAGCGTCCACGCGCTCTCGCCATCCTTTGCGACCCGCAGCGGTGCCGCCCCCGCCTCCTCCGTTATGTTCGTGACCGTGCCCCGCTTCGCG
>JAEEGH010028257.1_pt1 | contig 11049 bp, 6 predicted proteins | sample 9134181 | NCBI WGS metagenome assembly JAEEGH01 (sample SAMN16246544, study PRJNA631951) | gut metagenome | biome: gut microbiome; feature: rumen; material: DP-attached | host: Bos | place: Iran: Karaj | collected 2018-10
TGGTGAATGTGAAAGCCATTACGGCCATCGCAATCAGATAATAAATCTTTTTCATATCGTTAGTCATTTATATTTTCTATATTGATAATGGTTTTAGCTAGTCACAGATGTTATTCAACTTTGATGGTTTTTACTTCCCATGTGCCGGCTTTTTCTGCCGTACTGAGGTACTTCAGCGCAATCTGAACATTGGCCTTCCCTGCAAAAGCTGACAAATCTGCTGTTGCATCAAAGAAAGTCCAGCTGAGTTTGTCTGGCCAGGAGGAGAGCATTAGCTCTGTCCAGTTGGCTCCATCGGCAGTGGCCAACACCACAGCTTGGGTTTTGGCTACATCAACACTGGTGAAGAAGTTAATGGCGTGGTTTATCTTCAGTGTGGCTGCAGCCTTTTCGCTGAGACTGAACTTTGGCGATATGACCCAAGCCTCGCTATCATAATTGGTCGAGTTTACATAGGCTGTTGCCTTCATGCCATATTTGGAATCCTGAACCCAGATGGCTTCTATTTCGGCAGGCTTGTTCTTGTTGTCAATAGTCCAACTACCTATGCCTTTCGTGAAGTCAACGTCAAGTATTGCTTCGTCTGAAGGCGTCGGTGTAGATGTTTCGCCTGCATCGGTGCCATCGGTCTTCTTGCCGTTGACGCTGACGATGATAGCTTTTCCCTTACCGGTGGTTTCGGGCGTGTTGCCCTTATAGTTGACAACGGAACCATATACAATAACTTCGTCACCAACATTGATTTTATAACCTGCCGGCAACTTCTTCCCATCAGAGCCATATACCTGGAAGGCTGTAAATTGTGCTGTCCCTTCGGCAGTGTCTGCCATCTTGAACGTTGCATTTCCGTATGTGGCATCAGCAACACCTTCTGTCACGGCAATTCCTTTTACGTAGAACTTCTCAGTTGATTCTGTCTCACCCACTTCCTGACACTTTTCAATGGCAGCTGCAATATTGAATGGGTCTGTAGCGGTGCCAGTACCTTCAGCAGGAATTGCTGAAGGATCACTAATGTCGTCGAGCACCTCAGTACCAGTGTACAGCTGGATGTCGGCCAGCTTGCGGGGTTCTATCTGCCAGCCGTCACGGTAGCGTGAGGCTATGCCGGTGATGGTGAGCCTCTCGGTGGGCATGGGCATGTTGGCGAACTTGGCGTAGGTGCTGGTACGGATGACGGCCAGATCCTTGCTGACGCCCTCAATCTCGCGGTTGGCACAGCCGCCAAGCAGCGTGACGCTGCCGTCGCTGGGTGCAAACACCTTCACGCCGTCGGCATCCTTCATCTTGATGCCTACCAGCGTCACCAGTCTGCCACAGTCACGCTCCAGGTTGAGCTTGTTCATGTTGTCGGTGACAATAGGTTTGGCCACCAGCCCCTCAACGGGCGGCAACAGCTTGAAGTGTCGCTGCCACTCGTAGCGTGTCATGCGGCCCACCTGGTCGACACCCTTGTTCTCGTTGAAATAGAGGACACCTATCTGTGGCTGTTTCTCGTAGCTGCCTACGTAGAGGTCCTTCAGTTCGATGAGCACACACTGTCCTACTGCGAAAGCGCCGAAGAGTCCGCTCTGGTCGATGCTCAGGGCGATGGCTCCTGTGTTGTCCTGTACGCAGAGCTTCTTGTAGAGATTGCTGCCCTCGTCGTTGCCAACGACAACGACCTTGATCTGCATCCTCTCCTCGACTTTTCTCAGGTCGTTGGTGGCGATTTCGCTCTTGAACATTTCCTTCACCTCGGCAATGGTCCTGACGTTGGTCTCGCGGAGGTCGCTGTTGCCGAAGTTGTCACGACCGGCATCCTCGCCCGGTGCATCCCACGAGTGGCACGATGCGGCAATTAGTGCGGTCAGCGCTAAGATAATGATATTTCTTGTCTTCATAGTTGTTCGTGTTTTAGAATCTGTAGCCAATGTTCAGCATGCCGTTGAAACCATACGCATAGTACTTCTTAGGGTTGCGGTCGAAGCGATACAGACGGGTCGTGCTGATCTCGTCGGTCGTCGTGTTGATGGAGTAGTTGCTGCGTCCCTGCTCGTAACCGCCGGTCACCATCTTCGTGTTGTTCAGCAGGTTGGTCAGCTGGAGGTTGATGCTGAGCTGGCCGTGCTTCAGGCGGATGCTGCGACCGATGGAGGCGTCGAGCATGAAACCGCCTTTGCCCTTTGTCTGGGCAACGGCACTCTGAATGAGGTTGCCGTCGTCGTCGAAGGTACGCTCGGCGTCGATGCCACGTGTGATGGCTGCCTCATTGCGGTTCTTGAGCGTGCTCTCGTAGCGGTAGCTCGGTGAGTAGCTCAGATAGATGCGGTCGTAGTAGTTGCCACTGAGGTCGATGAACCATCCTCCGCTGCGGTAGCTCAACGTGAGTCCGTAGACGGACAGCGGTGTGCCGGCTTCGCGCATGTTCTTATTTAAAACGGCCTCCTCATAGTAGTCACCCTTGGTGGAACTCATGTAGGTAACCTTCGAGTTGTTGGTATTCTTAGCCTCGCCAATGGCACCGAGCGTCTTGATGCTGAACGAGGGGCTGACCTTGAAGCTGATGCCCCATTCCAGTCCGTAGTAGACCTTCTTGATGCCAGTCATGGATACGTAGGAGAACGAGTTGATGTCGTCATCGAAGTAGTTCTGCCACTCGGTGACATCGGTCATATAGCTATAGTAGCCGTTGATGTTGGCCTTCATCCAGGGTGCTGAGAACATGTAGCATGCCTCTGAGCTGAATATCTTCTCATTCTTCAGGTGGGCAACAAACTCGTTGCTGTAGACAGGCGACTGGAAAGCATTCTGGGGCTGTGGAGCCTTCAGCTCGTAACCGGCGCCAAGGCTGATGACGTGGCCGCTGCCGATGTTGTAGGTCAGTCCACCCTTCACGCCACCGTCGAGGAACTTCGCCGTGCCGCTCTTGCCGTAGGAACTCATGCCCAGGCTTTCAATGATACCGTTGCGCATCTTACCGTCGCGCTGCATGGTGACACCGCTGACACGTGCAGCACCAAACAGTGCCATACGATTGCGCTTGTACTTGATGGTACCCCACAGCTGGGCCTTTCGGACAATCAGGTTATAGTCACCGCCAAACCTGTCGCCCTCTTTCACCTCGCCGCCGTTGTCGTTGATGTCGTACAGCGTGCGGGGGTCGTTGGGCGAGTAGTAGGACATGGCGTAGGTGTTCAGGTTGTGGAAGGTATTGGCTCCGAGGAGGTCTTCCATCGTCCAGTAGTGCTGGCCAGTGTTGGTGGCCAGGCTCAGTCCGATGTTAGCGGAGGTCGACTTCGACAGCTCTGCCTTCAGTGTGGAGGCCAGCGTCAGGTTGAAGGTGTTGATGTGCTTGGCCTCGACGTAGTACAAGGCGTCGCGTCCGTCACGGTTGGCCTGCTGGTTGGCGTAGTACAGGGCGTCCCAGTCAATCTGGCGGTTCCGCTCGCTGCCCATCAGGTAGGCCCGGGAGTAGTCCCAAGCGGCATAGCCGTCGCGGGTGTTGCCAGGGTCGTTGTCGTACCAGACGTCGAAGAAGCTGGAGGGTAAGCGCTTCCAGTAGTCGGGAGCAGGGTTCTCGCCGCTATTGTAGTTCAGCTTGGTACCCTTGTACATGGAGTAGCGTCCGGTCATCGCGGTGGTGAGCTTCAGCTTCTGACTGATGTCCCAGTTCCAGTTGACCAGCACTGTCGGAGCGAAGTCCTTCACGACGCGTGAGTTGCGGATCTTGCCGTCTTGATAGCCCCAGTAGGGGTTATAGTAGTTCGAGTTGGCCAGCCAGTAGCTCTCGTCGGTGGCGGCTCCCTGGTTGGCGCGCTCTGTCGGGTTGCCCCAGGTGACGAGTGCTATGGAGTGCTTGTCGTTGAGCTTCTTCTCGGCACCGAGGAAGTAGGACAGCGAGTTGTAGAACGTACCCTTGATGTAGGCAGTCTTCGGGCTGGCCCAGCGGTAGGTTACGCCAGCCGAGAAAGCCCATCCGTCAGGACGCAGGCCAGTGTTGTAGGTGTACATGGCTCGCACCGTGTAGTTACGGTTGGCTCCTGCCAACGAGGCGTACTGACCTGTGGCCATGCGGCTGGGGCGCAGGTCGTAGTTGTTGGAGCCTGCCATGCCCGGCATGGAGAAGTTGTTGAACTCGAAGGGCAGCGAGGTCTCACGGCTGTTGTTGGTGTAACGGTTCAGTCCGCCAATCAGTGAGAAGCGGAACTGTCCGGACTCCAGGTCGTTCATGGGGGCACCGTTGATGAAGATCTCGTTGTACCTCTGGTTAAAAGCACGGTAACGGAAGCGCACGGCACTGAACTGGAACCCTGCTGATGAGGCAAAAAGGTTCTGGTTCGACGAGATGATGGTCACGTTCTGCGACATGTCGTCGTCTTCGCCTAACTGTGCTTCTGTGAAGGTGAAGGCCTCCTCATTCTGCTCTCCCGCAGCCACCTGTATGGTGTCAGGCTCCTGTGCAAGGGCTGGCGAAGCGAGGCATAAGGCCATCACAATGAGTTTCAGCTTTTTTTGCATAACGTTAGTGTTTTTATTGTGAATTTATAGTTTTATGCTGCAAAGATAACAAATAAAATGTAAAAAAGAGTATATTTTTGTGATTTTTTTTGCGAAACATTCGATATTTTCAAAAATAATCACTAACTTCGCCACATAAAACCATAAAATTATGAAGACACTATTATCAACATTGGCATTTTTCTTCCTGTTTGGAACGATGAATGCACAGGCTCAGGAGAAGAAATTCTCTGTTTACTCCATCGGTTTCTACAACCTGGAGAATTTGTTTGATACCTGCCACGACGAGGGGCATAACGACTACGAGTACCTGCCCGAAGGTCGCAATAAGTGGACGGGCATGAAGTATACTCACAAACTGCGAAACATGGCCCGCGTGCTTTCGGAGATGGGTACTGACAAACTGCCCTACGGCTGTGCGGCCATCGGTGTCAGCGAGGTAGAGAACGCCAAGTGCCTGACAGACCTCTGCAACCAGGAGCCGCTGAAGAAGCGCAACATCCAGTTCTGCCACATCGAGGGTCCCGACCAGCGTGGCGTCGACTGCGGACTGCTCTACAACCCCGCGCTGTTCTCCGTTCGCGACGTCAAGCTCGTACCTTATATATATGATAAGCAGGAGGACATCGATCGTGGCCGTGCAACCCGCGGATTCCTCGTTGTAAGCGGTACGCTGGCCGACGAGCATGTCACCATCATCGTCAACCACCTGCCTTCGCGTGGCGCCACCTCATATTACCGCGAACTCGGCGGACGACAGATACGCGTCGTCAAGGACTCTTTGTTGCGCGACGACCCCAACGTCAAGCTCTTCATCATGGGCGACATGAACGACGACCCGCGCGACCCCTCCATGTCTGAGGCACTCGGCGCTCGCCGCGAGATGAAGGACGTCGAGGACGGCGGACTCTACAACCCGTTCTGGAAGATTCATGACAGCGGAACCGGCACCCTGATGTACAACGGCTCGTGGAACCTCTTCGACCAGATTATCCTCTCGAAAAACCTGCTGAACATCAACAACGAGAAGAACTACGAGACGCTGAAGTTCTGGCAGCCGCAGATATTCCGCCGCGACTACCTCTTCCAACAAGAAGGCAAGTACAAGGGCAACACCAAGCGAACCCATGCCGGCGGCGTATGGCTTAACGGCTACAGCGACCACCTGCCCTCACTCGTCTATGTCGTCAAGGAACAGAAGTAAAGGTATAAGTGAAAAGAGATAATACTTTGACCCTCAGGCAATAAATTGAAAATTATAAATTAAGATGACTATCATAGGAATCGCAGGCGGAACGGGTTCTGGAAAGACCACCGTCGTCAAGAAAATTATCGACGCACTCCCACCACATTGTGCGGCGGTGGTACCTCTCGACTCATATTACAACGATACCACCGGAATGACCGACGAAGAGCGGCGCGCCATCAACTTCGACCATCCAGACGCCTTCGACTGGAAACTGCTGACCGACCACATCAAGCAACTCAAGAGCGGACATGCCGTCGAGCAGCCCACATACTCATACATCATCTCCAACCGTCTGAAGGAGACCGTCCACGTCGAGCCGAAGCCCGTCATCATCCTCGAAGGCATCATGACGCTCCACTACAAGAAGCTGCGCGACATGATGGACCTCAAGATCTTCGTCGATACCGATTCCGACGTCCGTCTCATCCGCAACATCCGCCGCGACGTCGTAGAGCGCGGCAGAACCGTCGACATGGTGCTCGACCGCTACGAGAAAGTCCTCAAGCCCATGCACGAACAGTTCATCGAGCCTACCAAGAAGTTTGCCGACCTCATCGTTCCTTGGGGTTCCGACAACCGCACAGGCATCCACATCCTCAAGACCTACATCGAAGGCATCGTCACCAACGTCTGAGGGTTTTTCTTCAATATACCTAATTCTACATTAAAAAAAAACTAAATTTAATGGAAACTATTTCTACCATAAACAGGCGGCGGGCCATGATGCATTGGTTATGGGCCTTGCTGGTGATGTTGGCTTTTACAGACTGTACCGACAAACCCAGCGGACCAAAGGTGATAGAAAAAAAGGTAACTGTGGCTGACTCCCTTGTGTGGTATGCCAACGACAATAAAGACTTTCCTCGAATGCTGGCTCTATGCGACAGCTTTGAGAATACAGGCGACTTTTCTGCCATCCGGGCTAACTTCTACCGTGGCAACGTCTTCTTGTACAACTTAGGCAAGCGAGAAGAAGCTTTGGAGTGCTACCGCCACGCTACTGCCAACGGACTGAAGGACTATGGCGATTTGTGGTGCTATCAGGAAGCTGCAGGAAACTACATCAGAATGATGTTTATCAAACAAGACTATGAAGGACTGGTTCGTGAGGCAGTGCCCATTCTCACCGTACTTGACTCGGTGGAAACGGAAGACCCTGAAGCAAGACTCAGAATTCATAGCATCCTGGGACAGTCGAATATGCGACTCAAACAGTCTGCTTTTGCCAAAGAGAACTTTGCATGCGCCCTGAGTGGTTTCCGTAAGTGGATACCCCAAGACACCACGGGCAGGGCGGCGTTCATTGCCGTCGAGGACTATGACAACATTGCCGGATGCTATCTCGACGAGAAACAATACGACGAAGCGGAAGTGTGGCTGGCACGTGCCGACTCGCTGCTGCCCGCACTGAAAGCATACGCCGAAGCGTGGAACAAGATTCACATCTATGACGACCGAAACGGTGTAATCGCCTTTCAACATATCATTATTACACAGGCACAAGGTCGCGAGGCTGAAGCAGCAAAACTTTATGAGGAGTTCAAGAAACTCCCGTTTGCCGCTACGGACTACGGACGTCTCTATGCGTCTGAATATTTGGTAAAGGCACACCGTTATCAGGAGGCCGCCGACCAAATGACCGTCCTCGACAGAATGTTCCTTCAGACAGGCGCTGTCATAACGATGGACAACATTCCCGCCTTTATCCAGAAACTAAAGGCCAACATTGGTGCCGGACGCAAGGACTCGGTGATGTATGTGGCAAGCCAGATAGTAGAGCACTTCGACTCCGCACTCGTTAGGCAGAAGGAGATGGACGCCGCAAAAATAGCCACCATCTACGACACACAGGGCAAGGAGCGACAGATAGCCCAACAGAAGGCTGAACTGCTGCAACAGCGCGTCATTGGTCTCATTGTCGCTATGGTGCTGCTTACCGTCTTTTTCATCATCTACATACTGTTGCGTCGCCGTCATGCCCAACGTATGGCTGAGATGAAGGCCGCTCAGGAACGCATCGAGAGCGAGCTGAGCATTGCCAGAAACATCCAGATGTCGATGGTCCCCAGCCAGTTCCCAGACCGTACGGACCTCGATATGTATGCCTCAATGACCCCCGCCAAAGAGGTCGGTGGCGACCTCTACGGCTACGTGCTCATTGGCGACAGACTCTACTTTGCCGTCGGTGACGTCAGCGGCAAGGGCGTGCCCGCCTCACTCTTCATGGCCCAGGCAACACGCCTCTTCCGTACACTGGCTGCCCAACAGATGATGCCTGCTGAGATTTGCACTCGCATTAACGACGCACTAAGCGGTGAGGACAACCAGAGCAACATGTTCGTCACATTATGGCTCGGACTCATCGACCTAACCACCGGCCACCTCGACTATTGCAATGCAGCACATAATCCACCCATTTTCTGCAACAATACCTCTGACGGCAACGTCGGCAATTGCCAATTCTTAGACATGATTCCCAATATGCCCATCGGTGTCTTCCCAGGATTCGAATACAAGGGCGAGGAAATAGATAACATCCATGATTGCCTGCTATTCATCTATACCGACGGACTCAACGAGGCAGAGAACCGCCAGCATCAGCAGTTCGGCGACGAACGACTAATCGATATCCTGCGCACTTGCCACTTTGACTCCGCCCAACAAGTCGTCGATACCCTCAAGGCCGAAATCGACCACCACCGCGACGGTGCAGAACCCAACGACGACCTCACCATGATGTGCGTGAGGATTTGAGCTGTCAGAAACGTTTGATACTAAGTTGACAGGACGTATAATTGCACAAAAAAGGCCGTTTATCGGCCTTTTTTAGTTCGTTTTTGATTTTGACCAAAATGACCTTGACCACTTTGACCACCCTTCTTCAATTCTCCATTGCAAGACCCGAGCTCAAATTTGAGCCCGGCTTTTTTTCATGCCGGCTCCATCTTGCGGATGGCATCACCACCAAGCTCCTGCCCAGTAGCACAATAGGGTCTCCGTTGTGCACTCATTAACGTTTCAGAATGTCCTGAAGTTGTCCGACATAATAAAAAGGTATGTTGACAAGCCGGTAGGGACGGTTGTCGGGTGCAGGTGTGGTGACGTCTTGAATGGATAGCTCGCCACTCCAGAACCGGACGGCAGTTACGTGATGACTGGCGGTATTGACATAGCTGTGAAGTGAGCGTAGGTGTGAGTTTGTACCAGACTTCACTTCAATGGGTATGATCTGTGTTGGTGTCTGCCATACGAAATCAATCTCGGCATTCGTCCCTTTCTTGTCACGAACCCAGTAGAACTGCTTCTCCTTATAACTCTTGTCGAGCAGTATTCTCAGCTCCTGTGCCACGATTTGCTCGGCAGCCCTGCCCCGCCAGGTGTCAAGGAGATCCTTGTTCTGGAGATATTCAATCTGTATGCCGGATACGAAGTTGGTAACCCCGCTGTCAACCATAATCAGTTTCGGCGAGCGTCGCTTAGACGGGATGGCAGGGATATCGGAAGATGTGACGGGGTAGTCTAATGAAAGGATATATGCCCGTTCCAGGCAGTCCATCGCTTCATGAATCTGAGTACTTGTATAGCTGCTGTTGCCGAAATTGGCAAACGTGATGGTTTCTGCAGCCGAGAACCATGCCGTATCGAGGATATGGCGGATAATCTTGACCTGTTCCTCATTTTTGGCATAGCGTTCCACGTCTTCATTATAACCTTTCAGCAAGGAGTTGAATATGGGCGACAGACTTTCGAAGTCTTGTGTATCTGCGTATGTGGCAACGGCCTCCGGCATGCCACCGACGAGCGCATAGCGGTTGAACAATTTCATCATCTCGGGGTGCATCAATGGTGTCACTGCTATGTTTTTCAAATAATCGGCCCAGTCGTTACCGACTAAGGCGGCAACAAATTCGACAAAAGTAAATGGGCGCAGATTCAGATATTCCACTCGGGACACGGGGAAAGAGATTTTCGTTTTCAGGAGACTCTGCAAGCGGCTTCCCGCGGTGATGACATACAACCATGACATTTTTTCATAGAAGTATCTCAATAAGCTGACAGCAATGGGTTCCTCTTGAATCTCATCAATAAAAAGAAGCATTTTTTTGTCAGAATTGGACACAACATGGTTCCGCAAACAGAGATATCGCCATATCTCCTCGACATCATCTGTGCGTCGGAATATTTCGGCATCGGCATTGAGTTCCAGATTGACCTCAATATAGGCATCGAACTCCTTTCCGAATTCGCGCACCAGCGTGCTCTTCCCAACTTGACGTGCACCACGAATCACTAATGGTTTACGTGATGGTTTGTTTTTCCATGCTCTTAATTCGTTTATAAGTAGTCGATTATACATATTTTACTTGTTGATTTTCTAATGCAAATATACAAATAATTTCTAAAACATAGGCAAGATTATACAAAAATCTTTCTAAAGCATAGGCAAGATTACATTAAAATCTTTCTAAAACATAGGCAACTTTGTGTGTAAATTCTTCTAAAGTATAGGCAAGAGTTAAAATATCCCTCTTTTTGGTGGCGGATTTCAATCGGAAATATGCGGATAGTGGTTCCGTTTTGGCAAAAAAAATGCCTTTTCGGAAGTGCTATCGCGATTTTTTGCAATTTTTCCCGGCTCTATTCCTCTCGGTTTTGTCAAGAAGTGCCCGTTATTCCTCTCGGTTTTATCAAAAATCTGGGTATTATTCCTCTCGGTTTTGTCAAAAAGTTGTATTTTAGACCTTGTTTTGTCTAATGCAAACATACAAGTTGTTTCTAAAACATAGGCAAGGATAAAACCGTATCTCTCTTTGTGTCGCTTGGTGACGAGTAGCGTCGGCTGTAGTTACCGATATCTGTGGTTGACAACCGAAAACAGTCTATAGTTATTAACCTGTCAACCGGATTCAGTCGCAAGTCACAAAAGTGACAACCTAAATCAGCAAACCACATATGGATAGTATTTGGCAAGGACTTGGCAAGGATATGGCAAGGATATGGCAAGGACTTGGCAAGCTCATGGGCTTGCCATATACTTGCCAAGGGCTATGGAACCATTTGGCAATGACTTTTCAAGGGTATGGCAAGCACTTGCTAAGAGTATGTCTGTAGGGGAGCTTGTCCGAAAGTGTCGATGCACTCTTGCACCCACTATTGTGCTGGGCGCAGTAGTGGTGTGAATTATTTGTCGCCGTGTGTGTTATGCGAGTTTGTATACCTTTCCAGGGAGGCATTTGCAGATGCCCTTGAGTTCCAGTCCCAACAGTTCGGTGGCTATCTTGGGCAGGGGCAGGTCGCAG
>JAEEGH010028261.1_pt1 | contig 11047 bp, 10 predicted proteins | sample 9134181 | NCBI WGS metagenome assembly JAEEGH01 (sample SAMN16246544, study PRJNA631951) | gut metagenome | biome: gut microbiome; feature: rumen; material: DP-attached | host: Bos | place: Iran: Karaj | collected 2018-10
ACATATCTGGAGCCGGTTCCCGGGGCAACGGAGGAGTGGTATTTCGGCCTGGATCATCCCCAGGGGGACCTGTATGAGGCGGAGGAGATCTTCCGTGCGGGGCGTGCGGTGACCGGGAGAAAGCTGTGTCTGGTGCATTACCCGGACGGGGAGGTATTTTTCCCTGTGCCGCAGGCGGAAGGGCATTACAACGAGCGGCCTGTTTTTCTCGATGGCGGTATCTATCTCCTCGATGTGGATTTTCCGGGCGGGATGATCCGGATCCTGCGCTTTGACTGTGGGGACCACCGGGTGAACCCTCATGCGGAGATTCCGCTGTCCGCGTTGAAGGACTGCTACAACCTGCAGCTCCACATCACGCCGCTGATGCTGTCCAGGCAGTGTGGGAACGAGTTCGAGATCCTCTGGCCGGAGCGGGTTACCTTTCCCATGGACGAGCATGACTCCTTTTTCCTGCGGGACGGGGAGCGGCTCTTCTTCAGCAGATGGCATGAGGAGGGCGACGGAGAGGACTACCGCTACTGGGAGGAGACCATCGTCCGGGATCTGAAGGGCGAGGTAACGGAGACCCTTCCCGGGGATGTGATGCTGATGCCGGATGGGGAGATGTGGTATTTGGAATAGTGTCGGATGTGTGATCTTGGCAGCTGACTTTTGTGACTTCTCCGAATATCGATTTCCGAGTGCTCGTTCGGTGATTCGGAGAGGTTTTTTGGACGTCATATGCGATATCCTGTAATCGGAAGCTGAAGAAATGGCTGTTTTTCTATGATGTTTTTCATGAAGAGTGCTGTTTTGGCAGATGATGCCGTTAGGAGGTACGCTATGGCATGGGATAGGGATGTCGTGACTTCCTTTGAAGATTGGTTTGACTATGACAGAGACGGAAAATTGAATATATTTGAAGAGACCGAGATGTATGAATCCATGGAGCGGGAGTATAAGGCTACGATGGATAGCCTGTCCTGCTTTGATGGACCGTTACGAAGGGAGGAGTCGGAGGATTCCGGCACCGAGTCTTCACATTCGGGGACTAGTTACTCGGGCCCTGTTTATTCCGGACATGAAATCGTGTATGTTCCGAAGGCTGCGGATGTGAAGAAGACCAAGCCCGCGGAGGAGGACGAGAAATTCAATTTTAAAGAGGAATTGGAATCGGCCCTGATCGTTTTGGGCGTGTTGTTTCTTCTTACGATGATCCTGGTGGCATTTTGCATGCCGAAAAGCTCGAGCCGCAGATGCTATGTGAGGGGATGTAATGAAATCGCGGTGGAGGGCAGTGAGTATTGTGCCCGGCACAAATTGGCAACGCCGATTCCGTCATCGGACAGTTCGTCTACGGGGAAGAACACAACTTCCGGGACGAGTAGCGGTCGGAGTACTACGAGCAGTTATTCGAGCGGCAGGTCCTCCTCAGGGACTGGGTCTTACAGCAGTTCCGGCTCCTATAGTGGCTCCGGTTCCTCCGGCAGTTCTTACAGGAGATCTTCCGGTGGTTCGACGGTTTACAACACATTGGATTTTGATCCTGCTGATTATGATACGCCGGAAGACTATGCGGACGATGCCTGGGGAGTTGACTTTGACGACTGGGATGATGCGTATGATTACTGGGAAGATTATTGATGGAAGTGATACCCGGACCGATCGGATGGCGACGCGTAGGAGTGATCACACATGGAAAACGAAAGCCTTAGAGTACTCAAATCCGAATATGAGAGACTTCTGGAGGAGATCAATATCCTGAGGGGAGTGATTGCTTCTCTTACTTCCGAGAGAGATGATCTGAAGTACAATGTCTGCAGAGAGATTGCGGCTGATTATGACACGAAAGTCGGAAATCTGGAACTGCAGGTGCTGATCGCCGGAATGCGTGTGCTGGAGCTGAAGCGTACGGTTGAGATCCTTCAGGCTAAGATCAACAGGCAGGAACGGGCATCCGAGAAGCAGGCGCGGGAGCAGGCACAGCAGGAATATCAGCAGTTTCAGGAGGATCTGAACCGGAAGGCGGAGGAAGCGAAGCAGGCCAGGGACTACCAGCAGGAGAAAGCCCGGAAGGAAGAAGAGTGGCAGAGGGAGGAAGAGCAGAGGCGGCAGAGTAGTCAGGAGGATCCGGAAGGACCGGACGGGTCTGATCAGCAGGACGGGCATACAGGTCAGGAACAGCAGGCTGGTCAGGAAGGAACAGAGACCGGCGATTCAACCCGGAAATACAGCTCCAGACAGGAAGAGATGAAGGCGCTGTATCGGAAGATCGTAAAGGCGCTTCACCCTGACGCGAACCCGAATCAGACCGAAGAGATGAAGCGGATGTTCCGCGAGGCTGTGGATGCCTATAATCGTGGAGATCTGGACAAGCTCCGTGAGATCGCTGCCATGCTGGATCAGGGAGATGGTTTTGAGGAGAAGCAGGACGAATCTCCTAAGAGTATCGAGATATTGAAGGAACTGATCGATAGTCTGAAATGGATCATCGAAGTTCTGAAAGAGGAGATCGAGCAGATCAAGTCTTCTTTCCCGTATACGATGAAGGATCTGCTTCAGGATGAGCAGTGGGTGGCCGAGAAGCGGGAGAAACTTTCCGCGCAGTTGAAGGAATACTGTGATCAGATCGAGGAACTGGAAGCGCGGATCAAGGAGATGACCGGAAAGTCAGGTAGAAATGGCAGGAAGAAAGAAGAATGAGGTTTCTACAATTACATCAACGGATCTCTCCGGACTCCTGTATGGTCTGCCGGATGCGGAGATTGCGAAGCCTTTTTCGCGGCAGATTTTTCTGACCCATGTAGAGGTGGCCGGATGCAACCATGTCCGTTATATCCGGAAATACATTTCTGAACTGAAAGTGGGGGACAGAGTCATCCTTCTCCGGGAGCCGAAGAATGAGTACGATGAGTATGCGATTCTGGTAAAGGACGAGAGGAAGCACAAGCTGGGCTATATCCCCAGGATGAGGAATCATGTTTTTGCCCGGCTGATGGATGCGGGAAAGCTGCTCTATGGGGAGATCACCCGGCTTAATGATAAGGAGGAGGCGGGGTTTCCCTACAGAGCGATCATCATAGCAATCTACATGGAGGATTGACGTAAGCGTAAATCACGCGCCTAGGATAGTAGCTCGCTTTATGAGACACTGTTGGCAAAACGAGTTCTTTTATTTACCTTTTTGACCCCTTTTTGACTGCCCTCGAGACAATCTCCTATTCAGCAAACGCACACGTTAAAGAATTAAAACGGCTTAAAGCGGTAAAAATATACATTGGCAGCCGCTTAAAGAACTATTAATATACACTTAAAGCGGCTTCACAAGCAAAAAAAGTATGCACGGAGCCGCTTAAAGAATGGAGAGGTGAATATCTATGATAGGACGTAAGCAGGCAGCTGGTATTCCTTGATGAGCTTCCATGGCTGGACACTGCAAGATCCGGGTTTATAACTGCGTTTGAAGGCTTTTGGAATAATTGGGGCTGTCACAGGAAGAACCTGATGGTGGTAGTGTGCGGTAGTGCGAATTCATGGATTCTGGACAAATTAATAAATAATCATGGGGGGCTTTATAACAGAGTGACCTATGAGATCAAACTTTCACCGTTTACGCTGAAAGAATGTGAAGAACTATATAAAGATAATGGTGTCAGTTTTTCAAGATATGATATAGCCCAAAGTTATATGATACTTGGTGGCATACCATATTATATGGGTTACATGGACGGTCGACTTTCGCTGGCACAAAATGTCGATAAACTCTTTTTTTCAAAGGGAAGCAAACTACAGAATGAATATGACAGGCTTTTTGACTCTGTATTTGTTAATCCGGATGCTGTAAAAAGTATTGTAGAGTTTTTAGCTACCAGAAATGCGGGTTATACCAGGAAAGAGATCATAGAAAAACAAGGCGCATCTAATGGCGGAAGGTTGTCAAGAAATCTGAATGCATTGATCGCCAGCGATTTTGTGACGAAATATGTACCCTTTGGATTCAGTAAAAAAGAGGAGCATTATAAACTCATAGATCCCTTCTGCCTGTTCTATCTTCGTTTTGTTAAAGACTGGAACCGGGAAAATGAAAAATACTGGCAGCAAAATGTTGTTTCTCAGCCGGTATCCATATGGAGGGGATTTGCATTTGAAAATGTATGCTTTAATCATATTGATCAGATAAAGAAGGCTTTGGGAATACAAGGGGTCAATACAACTGCTTCGGCGTGGTCAAAGCGGGATGACGATAAAGAAGGGGCGCAAATCGATCTTCTGATATCAAGAAAAGACAACGTCATCAATATGTGCGAGATTAAGTTTTATGGAGGGGAGTTTACTGTTAATAAAGAATACTACCAAAAACTGTTGCGTCGGCAGGAACTGTTGATGGAAGCTGTTAGTCCTAAGGTGTCGATACGCAGCACTCTTATTACGACATATGGGTTGGAACACAATGAGTATAGCGGAGTATTTACTAACGTTATCTTGTTAGACGATTTGTTTGAGTAAATACAATGATATGATTTTAAGAGGATCTCATGGCGAGGTCCTTTTTTTATGTTCTAGTTCCCTGACAGGGAACCAAAGTTCCCGGATGGGGCGCTGTTTATCCCGATTAAGTCCGATAGAATTAGTCTTGTCAAAAGGAAAGACAAAGCAAACCGGTTCGCTTCTGTCTCATCAAATCAAAGGAGGATGCGATGAAAGACGAAGCAAGTATAGTTGAGCAGTATGCAGACTCGGATGTCGGGGAGCGGATAGCGATCCTGATCAGATACTATCCCAATTTCATCCGCCTGGTGGAAGGGTTTGAACGGAACCTCAGCTTCATTATCAAACAGGAAAAAGAAATGAAACGAAGGGCCGCCATCGGCGAGTTGGGAGTGCGGGTACAGAATTCCCACATCAGCGATCCGACGGCCAGAGAAGCCATCGACAACATGATGATCGAGCAGGCGATACGGGAAGGAGATCTGACCGAAGTTATCGCAGAGCTCGATGAGGACATTCGAAGAACCCACGAGATGGAGGTTCGTACCATCCGGGAGATGAAAGAGGATTACTCCGTTTTCAGCAGTTCCTTTCTTTATCTCGCTCCTGATGAGGCAGAGATCTTTGAAAGGTATCTAAACTGCGGAAGAAGCACAGAAAAGCTTTCTTACGACTTGGACCTGAAGCCCGAAACCCTGAGGTCGAAGATCTGCAGGTTCAAGAAAATCGTAGTGGATCAGACCAGTAACATATTAATCAGAAAGTATCAGTTTAATGGAGGAATCGCATAATGTCATATAGAAGATTTAAGGGAAACGTCAGACCGGAGTATTTAAGATTGAAGGATGCCATGGTGACCTTCTCCATGGGACCGGACAAGATCGAAGCATTGGCCAAGGAGTGCGGTGCGTATTTCAAGGTGGACCGTGTCGTACTCATCCACACAGACACAATGCGTGAGTATATCGAGTCATTTAGGGAGAATTAATGTACAGCATTGCGTGCATTATCCTGCGCAAATAAAGGATTTTTGAGAATTCGGCATTTTCTAATTGCATTTTGAATGACCACATGAGATAATTAACTTGTGACGGACGATAATGCTGTTTAGGGGATGCCGGATTCACTCTTATTTACAAAAAAGGAGTGATAACATGGCACAAACAAGAAAAGACCCCAGAGGCAGAGTGCTCCGGAAGGGCGAGGCCTGGAGAGAACAGGACTACAGGTACAGCTATAGTTACATAGATCCCCTCGGACGTCGTAAGTGGATCTATGCGAACGACCTTCTGACACTTCGGGAAAAAGAAAAGAAGCTGATGAGAGATCAGCTGGACGGCCTCGACCTATACGCAGCAGGCAAAGCAACTGTCAACAATACCTTCGACAGGTATATCTCAACCAAATATGATCTGAGAGATTCCACCAGAACCGGATATCTGTATACCTATAACAGGTTCGTCCGGGACACCTTCGGAAAGCGTAAGCTCGTGGATGTGAAGTTCTCGGATGTGATGCACTTCTATCTTCATTTATTAAATGTAGACGGAATTGCACTGGGAACCTTGGACAGCGTCCATTGCGTTCTGCATCCCACCTTCGAACTTGCTGTAAGGGATGATATCATCCGCAAGAATCCGACGGACGGCGTGATGAAGGAGATCTCCAAGAAGTCAGGCAAGAACAGAGGGATCCGCAGAGCTCTTACCAGAGACCAGCAGAAGGCCTTCATGGACTACATCGCCGGACACCCCATCTACTATCACTGGTGGCCCCTGTTCGTAGTTCTTCTGGGTACGGGAACCCGTATCGGAGAGTGCATCGGACTTCGCTGGGAAGACCTGGATTTCGAGAACAGACTGATCAGCATCAACCATGCTCTTACCTATTATAAGAGCGGACACGTTGGAAAGCAGATCATGACGGTCTCCCTTCCCAAGACGGAAGCCGGTATCCGGACCATCCCCATGCTGGATGTGGTGAAGGAAGCTTTCGAGATGGAGAAAGAGCAGCAGTACGATATGCTGGGCGGACTCAACGAGCAGATCATTGATGGCATGAGCGGCTTTGTTTTCCAGAACAGGGATGGCCATGTGCCGAACCCGCAGACGGTGAATGACACCATCAAGAGGATCGTAGATAACTACAATGCCGAAGAAGTCCTGAATGCGGCTAAGGAAAAGAGAGAGCCTTTCGTTCTTCCTCACTTTTCCTGTCACGTTTTGAGACATACTTTCGCGACAAGGCTTTGCGAGGCAGAGAGTAATCTGAAGGTGATCCAGGATGTCATGGGACACAGGTCTGTAGAGACGACGATGGACATCTACGCAGAAGCGACAAATGAAAAGAAACAGGCATCATTTGAGGGCTTGTCCAACAAGCTCGCAGGATTGTTTTAGAAAGTGGATCAGCATCTTTTGTTGACCACAGAACATTCCAATGACCTGAAATTGACCAAAATTGGCCTTACTCAGTCGGAAATAACCGTCAGTCGGTGCTGACAGAAATACCCCTTAATCGGGATGTATCGGAACCAGTCAGACACCACTCAGGCGGCGTCCCGACCATGCGCCAAGGCTAATGGCCCCCAGGGCCACGCCCATATAGCATTTTCAAGCCCTCAATATCGCACGGATATGGGGGCTTTTTTGATGCAAAAATATTTCCAAACTTGCCCCAAATGTGACTGATCTGAATTGTTTAATATTCAGTGGATTCTTTCGAAAAAAGAAAAAATGCCGTATAAATGGAGAAAACACACAAATAACATTAAAAATCTCCAAATATAAAGCAAATATTGACTATAATTGGCAGATGTGATATAATCTGTCTTGTGAAAAGCTTTATACAAGGAGACTGCATATGGCCATTATAGGGCGAAAAGAAGAAATCAGAGAATTAGAAAAGTGTGAAAAATCAAAAAAATCGGAACTGATATGTGTATATGGCAGAAGGCGTGTTGGGAAAACATATCTTGTTGAACAGACATATGCGGATTATTTTGCGTTTCGTGCAACCGGAGTAGAAAGCGGCAATACACGCACACAGTTAAAATCTTTTAAGCAGAGGCTTGCAGAAGCTGGAGATAAAGAAAAACGCATTCCGGCAAACTGGTTTGAGGCATTCTCGAGACTAGAGAAGGTTTTATCTGCGGAGGAAACAAAACGTTCTGTTCATGGAAAGAAAATAGTTTTTTTTGATGAATTCCCGTGGTTCGCGACTGCAAGATCAGATTTTTTGGAGGCATTTGGAGAGTTTTGGAACAGATGTGGAACGGTTAATAGAGATTACGTATTTATAATATGTGGAAGTGCGACTTCGTGGATCATAAAAAATGTTTTAGAAGATTCAGGAAGCCTGTATGACAGAGTTACAAGCCAAATATTCCTGCGCCCGTTTTCACTCAAGGAAACAGAAATGTATATGCAGGACAGAGAGTTTGGGTGGTCGCGAAGACAAATAGCAGAATGTCAGATGGTATTTGGCGGGTTGCCATATTTTTTTAGTCTGTTGAATCCGGATGAGAGTCTGAATTGGAATATAGATGCATTGATATTTAAGCCTCATGCTTTACTGCGTCATGAATCAAAGAAACTTCTGGAGGCAACGCTAAAAAAATCGGCGGCATATAATACTATAATGGAATGCCTATCTTCCCATCTTTATGGTATGACAAAAGCGGAGTGCTTTGAAAGTCTGGATATATCTCAAGGAACATTTTCCAGGGCTGTGGATGACCTAGTGAAATGCGGATATGTGCATGAGAGTGTAGATAATTATTCGAAAGGGCATCCATTAAGACTGCAGCTAGTGGATCCGTTTTTGCTCTTTCATTATAAATTCCTGACCAATGGCATATCCGAAAAGACAAGATTTGAAAATTTTAAGAGCGACACCGGAAAGTATACGAATTGGCGTGGACATGCTTTTGAGATACTTTGCATGTATCATATAGATAGCATTAAGAATGCTTTGGGTATATCGGGAGTACAAACTAACGAGTATGCATGGGTCAGCGAAAAAAATGAAGCTCAGATAGACTTGTGCATAGAACGGGATGACGGGATAATAAACCTCTGTGAAGAAAAATATACTGATACTGCATTTTCTGTCAGCCCGGAATATGAGAAAAATTTATTGAAAAAGAGAGATATTTATCGTAAAGAAACCAAAACGAATAAGGCACTTAAAATTGTGGTTATATCAGCTGAAGATATAGCGGGAAAAGCCAATACGGAACATATTGCAAGAGTCTTGACATTAGATGATTTGTTTATATAAGGCAACCTTGTTAAGGAGGTGAGTACGGTCAGAAAGATAACTAGAGGCACGTCAAATCAGTTGTAAATCCGATTCGACAATGAAGTGTGCCTTGCGGAGCAGGAATGCGTCAAATCTTGATTACTGAGTAGGGAGTAAATAATGCAAAACAAAAACATCTTAAAAGAACTGATTTGCTTAAATGGCGGCGAGTCAAATATTGCCTATGCCGAGAGCAATATGTGGTTCAGTGAAAATCCGAAATACGCCGCCTTCGTTGCCGAACTCAAGGAGAATATACGGAATAATGACGTCAGAGGAAGCATTTTGATTGCCACGGATAGAGAAGTCATCTGGGCCTCCGGCTCGCGTTCCGTCGACGTGAACGGCGATACGGTAACCCCACTGTCCACCTATGAGATTGGCTCGCTCACCAAGATGTATACGGCTGCAATCATTTTCAAGCTTATTGACGAGGGGAAGCTTAAGCTTACTAACAGGGTTTCGACTTATTTCCCTGAGTATTATAAGGCGGAAGGAATGACTGTTTTTGATCTGCTTCATATGCGCTCGGGAATGGTTGATTTTGTCAACGATTGCAAAACGTTCTTCAATAACGATGAAGCTTTGATGAATGCATTTGATAACGGTGAGATTACTGACGAAGTATTTTTAGAGCATCTGTTTACGCTCGACTTAACATTTGCGCCGAACTCAAAAATGCAATACTGTAATACAAATTATGTTCTTCTCGCTATGATTATCGAAAGAATAACGGGAAGGAGCTACAAGAAGAATGTCAGAGAGCGTATTTTTGAGCCGTTGGGCATGAACTGTTCTTCTGCTACGACTTGCGGCGACGTTACGAGTGTTCCAGAGGGTGAGGGCGGCTATATGAAGGAGTATCAGATAGCAAGGGGCGCGGGCGACATCCATTCAAACGTGCTGGATCTCGTGAAATTTAACCGTGCATTGTTTCATGAAGAAATCGTCAGTCCAGAGGGTAAGGCGGGGATGCTCGACTTCGTTGATAATTACGGTTGCGGTTGGGGAATGTTTCCCCAAAATGCCGATATGATGTTTCATGACGGCGACACGAATTCATATTCTGCGGTGGATGTCGTATTTCATGCCTCTGATGCGGAGAAAAGATGCTATTTCCTTATGATGTCCTGCTGTAACGGAAATGACGAGCATGAGGAAGAAAACGACGAGACCGCTGAAGCGGAGAACGACGAAACGGAAGATAACGACAAAGAGGCTAAATTCGATCAGTACCAGCTGGTATTTGATCTTTGCCAAAAGTTTCTTCAGTGATTATCTTTCAGCTAAAACTGACTAAGACAAACTAAAGATTTAGGGGGCTGAACTAAGTGATAACTATTAAAGAATCAACATATGATGATATCAAGAATATACAAAACCTGTGGGCAGATGAAGACGTCATGCAGTATATCTGGCCAGGAGGATTGCATGAGACAGGGGAAGCAGTACGAGAATGGTTAGATAGATTCATTTCTGCAAGACCAAAGCAAAATCATTATTCAATTTTTGAAGATGGCAAATACTGCGGTGAGACTCAATATCGTATTGATTCGGAAACTAAAAATGCTTCTTTGGATATTAAGTTATTTGAATTTGCCAGGGGCCGAGGGATTGCAACGCAGGCGCTACTATACTCTATTCAAGAAGCTTTTAAACAAGGAGCTGAAAATCTGTGGGTTGATCCCCATCCAGCTAATGCCAAGGCAATAAATTTGTACCGTAAGTTGGGATTTATTCAGAAAGAAATGCCTGAGTATGTTATTGCTTTAGGAGAAGATCCTTCTCTTTATATTTACATGGAACTGGGTAAAAAAGAATTCAATGATAAACTTGAAGATGCTATCAATACCATAGAGTATGATAACAAAAAAGCATAGCAACGGAGATAAAAAATAGCATGTTGAAAAAAGCGACTAAAGTCATTGGTAAAATACTTCGAGGTATACTGATTGCTCTTGTGACAATAATTATTATATTGTTTGTAGTAAGGCTTATCGGCAGAGCGGTAAACGGCAGAACGCCTGACGGCGGTATCAACGAATCTATGCTTGTGGATATCAACGGAACGAAGCAGTGGATAAACATCTACGGACATGACAAGGACAACCCCGTTCTATTGTATCTGCACGGCGGACCGGGTTCCGCAACAAGTCATCTTGACTATGCGTTCACAAGAAAGTGGAGCGATGTTTATACGGTAGTCACATGGGATCAGCGTAACTGCGGAAAAAGCTATGACACTTCAAAGACGGATACCATAACCGCAGATATC
>JAEEGH010028263.1_pt1 | contig 11047 bp, 3 predicted proteins | sample 9134181 | NCBI WGS metagenome assembly JAEEGH01 (sample SAMN16246544, study PRJNA631951) | gut metagenome | biome: gut microbiome; feature: rumen; material: DP-attached | host: Bos | place: Iran: Karaj | collected 2018-10
CCTTCAAGTTCAGCAGCACAGGCCACAAGACGATGACGGTCATCGGCGACTTGCTTGAAAAAGGTATCGACTTCACGCGCATCATCAACGAAACGTACTACACGAGAACGTACACCCAGACGCTCGTCACCGGATATGTGATGATGAACAGCAAGCTTGCCCTCGATGGAAAAGTTGTCTACAGCTACCTCACTCCCGAGGACATGGACCACTATTCCGTAACGTCCGTTGAACTCAGCAGCGTCATCGACACCTTGCGCGAAGTCACTGGCACCGAAGTCGCCATATTCCTCTACCCGGTTAACGGTGAATACAAGATCAGCCTGCGCAGCAATTACGTTGTCGATGTCAATAAAGTTGCAGGAGCTTTTGGTGGAGGCGGCCACGTCCGCGCCGCAGGTGGAAATTCCAAGGATTCGCCCGAAGAGACGATTGCAAAGCTATTGAAGGTTATTCAGGAACAACTTTAGACAAAAAATAGCGCGACAGCCAAGAAGACGAACACCGCACCGCTGAACCAGTTCAGATTGCGGTTCGCCTTCGGCGACGTCAAAAGGAACTTCTTCACAGTCCCTGCTAAAAGCGCAATGCACCCAAATACAATCATTGTCGCTAAAATAAATTCACCGCCGAAAATAGCCATCTGCAAGCTCGGGTGGATTGGACGGTCCAAGCGCACCGCCGGCGGAATCAGCGAAAGCACAAAAAGAATCACCTTCGGATTCGTGAGATTCATGATAATGCCACGCATGTAAAGGCTACGCGCCGAAGGCATTGTTGAGCGAATACCACTCTCGTCTTTGACGCCTTCGGCGTCAGGTGCTGCGTTTCGGTCATGCCGATGAGTAAACTCATCGTCGCGACACTCAACTTGCAACCTACTCGTCTGTAGCGAGCCTGCGAGCGTTCTCTCGTCTAATACATACTGCCAACTGCGCGAGACTTTATCCGAGAAAGCGTAATCGCCAAAGACTTCATCGACGACGAGAATCATGTTGTTCTCTTCGCAGAAGCGGGCTGCCGCGTTCCATTCTTCACGCGAGACGCAGTGCCCCGTCGGATTATGCGGCGAAACGAGCAACAAAATTTTCGCCCGTTCGGGAGCTGCAAGCAAGCTGTCGGTATCGAGAACAAAGCGGAAGGAAGATTTTACTGGATTCTTCGCTCCGCTCAGAACGACGCTGTTTTTTGCCGCAATTTTGTCATTGCAAGAACGCGCACACTCTCGTCTCTCGTCTGTAGCGAGCCTGCGAGCGTTCTCTCGTCTAATTTTAAGAAAGTACGGTGCGCATTCGAGATGTTCCAACTGCGCAAGCGTATCAAGCAGCGGATAACCGGGCATTGGAGTCAAAATCACATCGCCCGGATCGCAGAACGTCTTGAACAGCACAGAATAAGCTTCGCTCGTACTTGCAGTAAGAATTATCTGCCCCGCCGTAAAATTTCCACCGCGTTCGCGGTAATATTCCACAACAGCGTCGCGAGCCTCACGCCGCCCAGCAGCATCTGCCACCCACGTTCCAAATTCAGCTTTTGCTTCATCAATTGCAGGAGCCAAGTCAAATGGCAAGCCCACACGTAGCGGACTACTCACCGTCATGTCGATAAACGGAAGATCATTCGAATTCGCACATTCTGCAAACACATCGGCTTTTGCGCGTTCCAATTCTTCAAAGAACGGCGACGGGGAAAGATCTTTTGGAAGTCGGGAAGAAAGCATTACAAAGTGGTTAGTGGTTAGTGATTAGTGGTTGATTTGCCAAAGCCAATGCAGAGTCAAACAAAGATAACCACTGTCCTACAGACGAAAACGGGAAAAATATAGCAAATCTGATACTCCGAAATTAATCTTTAATGCAGCGAACAGAGTATCCAATCCCCGGATGATCGCAAGCCATATATGGACGATCGGAATTAAAGCCTAATTCCAGATTGTACGCATTCGCAATATTGCCCATGGTAGAACTCCAAAAGTGAGCATAAAAGCCTTCATGATTATAATTCCCTGCGCCACCCCTGCCCCCTGCTGGATATGCAGCAAATGAGAATTCATCAGAACCATTGCCATCACGAGTCCAGCCACTAGTGGATTTAAGCAACTTTCCAGCAACTTCATAACCCCCTATGGCAAGAATCAAATTACTCCAATCCTCATTCGAAGGCAAATGCCATCCCTCTGGACAAACTCCACGCACAGATTCAGTGGGGTGACAAGATACACCATAACCACATCCCTTACCATTCGGCCCCCACAAGCCCAAACTATCCATTGCCGCAGCCCATGTATAAAAGCGACCATATTTATCGCAATCAGCAGGATTATCGTTAAAACAGAAACTATTAACGGTCTCAAAGTTTAGATTTTCAGCCATCCACCATTGTTCACCAATTTGTACAATCTTGTATTTTTGACCGTCACGTGAATCAATAAGAAAATCACTTGCCAAAGAGGAATCGCTACCGCCAGAAGTTCCACCACCACAAGCAGCAAAGAATAACGTAAGCACGGATGACGATAGAAGATATACGATTCCCAATATGGTTTTACGATTTTTAGACAAAATATTGCAAACAAATAAAGCTAAATGTTTATCCATAAAAAAAGTCCTTTAAGGAACTTTGTAAATATAAAAATTTTCAAACAACAAACTCCACTCCGGTACGAAATTCACACGCTGGCCGAGTCAACAGAAAAAGTCCCGCTGAAGGCGGATTTTGCATTATAAACAACTGATCCCGGCACCAAGGCCGGGATGACAGCGAAAAGGCGACCCGGAATATTTCAACGTTGCTCAGTGCATCGCACGTCCGGGATGACAGCAAAAATGGCGACCCGGAGGCCGCCATCACTATGTCAAAAAGGGGCACGGAGTGCCCCGTAAATTTATGCGTTCGCTTTCTTGAAGGCTTCGACGTTTGCCTTGAATTCAGCGAGGTATTCCTTCGCGGCTGCCGCAACGGCTTCCGGAGTATAGCCAAATTCCTTCTCGAGGACGCCGGCCGGAGCAGAAGCGCCGAAGCGTTCGAGACCGGAGACCTTGCCAAAGCCTCCCACGACTTGCGCAAACAAGAGCGGAAGACCACTGGACTTTGCAAACACCGGAGTCCACGGAGCAATAATGCTGTCGCGATATGCCTTGTCCTGCTTGAGGAAGAGTGCTGGGCTGATCATGGAGACTACGCGAACTGCCTTGCCTTCGGCGCGGAGGAGTTCAGCAGCCTGATGCTCAAGGAGAACGTCACTTCCGTTTGCAACCAAAGTAAGATCCGGGTTCTTGCCTGTGGCGGTATTGTCGCTGACGATGTAGGCGCCCTTGCGGCAAGCCTTGGCGGCTTCGTAGCGGTTTTCGCCGGGGAGCGTGTTCACCACCTGGCGTGTAAGGATAAGCGCTGTCGGGCTGTCGTTATTTTCGAAAGCCATTTCCCAGGCGGCAAGAGTTTCGTAAGCATCAGCCGGGCGGAGGACGAGCATTTCAGCCTTGCCGTTTTCCTTCGTGAGGCTTTCGAGCAAGCGAATCTGAGTTTCGTGTTCGATGGGCTGGTGCGTCGGGCCGTCTTCGCCCACGCGGAAGCTGTCGTGCGTAAACACGTACTTGACCGGAAGACCCATGAGAGCTGCCATGCGGATAGCGGGCTTCATGAAGTCGCTGAACACGAAGAACGTCGCGCAAATCGGATAGAGACCGTCCTGGAGGGCGATACCGTTCGCAATTGCGCCCATCGTGAGTTCAGCAACACCGACCTGAACGAAAGCACCCTTGAAATCACCAGCACGGAAGATACCCGTTCTGTCGAGGAAAGCCTGCGTATTGTCGGAGTTCGAAAGGTCAGCGGAACTGCAAATGATGTTGTGGTAATTTTCGGCGAGGTAACCGAGGACCGTACCGCTAGTGACGCGGGTGGCAACGCCTTCCTTAATCGGGAGGTTCGAGAGGTTGAGCTTGACTCCCTTGCCAGAGAGCCATTCGTTGAGTGTTGCGGACTTTTCGGCGTTTTCCTTGTTCCATGCAGCCTTAGCCTTCTTCCATTCGGCGACCTGCTTGCGGAGTTCTTCGGCGCGGGCTTCAAAGCCGGCCTTCACGTCATCAAACACCTGAAACGGATCGTCCGGATTGCCACCGAGATTCTTAACCGTAGCAGAAGTAGAAGCACCGGCAGCGTTGAGCGGTTGGCCGTGCGTAGAAACAGCACCTTCATAGCTCTTTCCATCTTCGGCGATAGCGCCCTTGGCCATCGTGGTGTGGCCGAACACGAGGGTCGGCTTTTCTGTTTCGGCCCAAGCGGCCTTGAAAGCCTTGCGGAGCTCAGCGATGTTGCTACCGTCGCATTCAATCACGCGGAAGCCCCAGGATTCGTACTGCTTAATGAAGTCGTGGTCCATCACGTCTTCGGTCTTGCAGCTGAGCTGAACCTGGTTTGCATCATAGAAGAAAATGAGATTCGAAAGTTTGAGGTGACCGGCAATGCGGCCCACGCCGTAGGCGATTTCTTCTTCGAGACCGCCGTCAGAAACGAGGCAGACCGTCTTGTGTTCGAGAATCGAACCGAAGCGTTCGACCATGAAGCGTTCGGCAATAGCAGAACCGAGAGCGATACCGTGACCGATTCCGAGCGGGCCCGAGGAGTTTTCGATACCGAGAGCGACATCGAGTTCAGGATGTCCCGGCGTACGGCTGCCGAGCTGGCGGAAGTCCTTCACGTCATCGAGCGTGAGGCGGTTCGTGAGGACCAATTCGGAGTAGAGGAGCGGACTCATGTGCCCCGGATCCATAAAGAAGCGGTCACGAGCCATCCAGTTGGCATCGTCCGGATCGAAGCGCAAAAATTCGGCAAACAAAAGCGTTATGGCATCGGCGGCGCCCATAGCTCCACCCGGATGCCCAGACTTGGCCTTCTGCACCATCGCGGCAGAAAGAATACGGACGTTGTCAGCTGCTTTTGTAACTAACCTGTCTTCCACTTTTTTAACCTCACTTTCGAATGAAAGGGCGAAGGGCCGCCCATGAAATAAGCGACCCAAATTTAGTTTTTTTATGAACCCCTCTCAAGGTTATAATTATAAAACTAGCTTATTTCTTTCTTTTCACGCCAGTTTTTACCAATCGGGACTCGGAATGGCCGTCCTTGAACTTGAAATCGATACGCCAGATATAGACTCCGGTACCCACTTTACGTCCTTCGTCGGAACGGTTATTCCAGTGCAGGAACCCTACCTTGGCATGATTTTCGTCATTTCCACGGATTTCTTCCTTCATTTCGCCATTTTCGCCGAATTCTCTCGTAAACGACGCCACCACGTTCGAGTACCCGTCATAGATATTCACATAAGCCTTGTAAGGCATGATACTGGCGACGCGAATCACAGAAAGCGTATCCGGGACACGGCTCCACTTATGCTTTTTAGGGGCAATCCATTCGGCCTTCGATCCAATACCGCTCACCGCAGGTGTTGCGACAACCTCGTACAGATACAAGTTCCCGTTACCACCTTCAATTTCCACTCCACCACGTCCCATGGAATTCTTTTGACCATCCACATAAGACGCCTTGGGGTTTGTCCTGATGCAATTATCCGTCATGATGTTGTGGTCGCCCAACACAAACGACCAAACAAGACCAGCCGAATCCTTTTTGATCATTTCCGTAATATTCAGCGAATAATTATTTGTATCCTTGCAATCTGCCGAATAGGTAAACAATTTTCTCCAGGCAGCTTTTTTCCCACTTTCTTCCTTGCCGGTATTCTTGACCGGTTCAGACAGAGTGATTACCAACGTATCGGGAGGCACTTCGTTCGAGCATTCCATATAGTCCTCGATAGAAATCATACCGGGGCGTTTAACAGCCTTCACGGGTACCGCTCCAATCTTATCCTTGATCTTCACCTTTTGCGAGAAACCGCCCTTGGGCTTGGTCAACCTGAGATAAGGTTCGTTTGCACCGTCAGCAGACGTAGCACCGTAATCAAACGGATTCTTGACATTAGCCTCGAACCAGGAACCTTTGCTCACCTCACGGAATTTCTTCTTGGCGATACTGCGCCAAGTGCCACCCGCCTTGTTCCAATACAGGGTATCTATACCCTCGATACCATCTTTGTTCTTAGCGACATAATGAACTCGGATGGAATCGGCCTTACCGTCTTTATCGGCATCGTAAATTTCGGCATAATCCGCCGGGATGTAATTCGAGAACACCACCAAGGAATCCCGCTTCTTCCCAAGATTATCGCCCTTGACCTTAGCTGTAATGATGACACGATTGTAGGTGGATTCCATATCAAACAAAGCATCGAGTCTTGAACTTTCGAGTTCGCTCTTTTCGTAGGCAAAGAAGAACGTTCCTTTATATTCAAACGTCGAAGAATAAACATCCGTTTCTATAGCCTTGACCCACAGAGAATCGCCCTTGTTGGTCAGCAAGAGCACATTCAGAGTGTCCTTGACATGAATGGAGTTGCTGTATGCGGTCAAGCGGATGCGGAACTTAGCCGAATCGCCCGTTTCGACAGAATCGAGATCCTTTTTGCCGTCCTTATCCAAGAACCTGTAGCCGAAATCGATAGAATCTCTTATGATAGCCACCGTATCGCGCGCATAGGTGCCGTAGAGCGGATCCTTATACTCGGCGACAAGAGTATCGCGACCGGTACACGAAATCGCACCATCGTCAACTTTAGCATCATATTCATTCTTCAAAATGGCCTTACGAGTCTCGTAATAACCGGATTTCTTTTCAACGAGATTGATATTATTTTCGACATCGCCCGAAACAAGGCAAGAAAGCCTGACCTTAACGGTATCAGTCGATTTCGTAAAATCTTCCGTCACAAGTGTCAGTTTCAGTTTTTCTGTCTCACGGTCAATCGATATCTGGGCTGGGTCGTCATTCACAATCTTGATGGTATCCGGGACATCTTCAACGGAGAAGTCGATGAACACAGTATCGCGCGCATAGGTACCGTAAATCGGGTCCACATATTCGGCAACTAGAGTATCGCGACCGAGACACGAAATCGTTCCATCGTCTCTAACGGCAGGATTTTCATCCTTCGAAATCGGGCTGGGAGTTTCATAATAACCGGAACTCTTTTCCACAAGGTTGATATTCTTTTCAACGTCGCCCGAAATCAAGCAAGAAAGTTTCGCACGGACCGTATCGATCTTGTTCGAGAAATCTTCCGTCACAAGAGTCAAATTCAACTTGTCCGTCTCGATTACGATTTTTTCCTGTGTCGAATCCGCATTTACAATCCTGATGGTATCCGGGACATCGACAACGGAGAAGTCGATATAGACCGTATCACGTGCATAGGTGCCATAAAGCGGATCCATGTATTCAGCGACAAGGATATCGTGGATTTCACAAGAAATTTCGCCATCGCCTTTAAGAGCCGTTTCTCCATTCTTCACAATCGGATCGATGTTTTCATAATAACCGGCTCTCTTTTCCACGAGATTGATATTCCTTTCGACATCGCCCGAAATCAAGCAGGAAAGTTTCGCCTGAACCGTATCGACAGCTTCGGTGAAATCCTCTGACACAAGGGTCAGATTCAATTTTTCCGTTTCATATACAATCTTTTCCTGGGCATTATCCGCATTCACAATCTTGATGATATCCGGGATATCCGTAATGACTTTCGGAGCACACGCGGCAATCCGAGTATTCTGTTTCGCAAGCCAGCGAGCCGATGCACCGACACCGTCAACCGCACGGACATAGAACTCGATAATGTTACGTTCAAAGGCCTTGGACGGAACAGACGCAATCCAGTATCCGTTAGCCTCGGTCATCATGAGTTCGTCAAAGAGAACCGCCATCGTATCCTTGTAGAAGAACGTCGCGTGATCAATCTTGTCGTCATCGGTGATCTTAAAGCGTAACACTCCGTGACCTCCCACGGTATCGACGCAAGCAAGCGAATCCATCTTGACAACAGGCACATCGTTTTTCACCGGAATCGTGTAAGGTTCCTTCGACGGATTCGCCACCGCCGGAGTCTTCCCGGTCAGGCTATTGGAATCTGTCGCCACGACATAGAAATCGATGCCCGGATACCGCACCATGCTATCGGGAATTACATAACGCCAAAGACTATCGTTTTCTTGAGTCATCTTGTACGATTTGAATGAACCGTTCGACAAGTTCACATCACGGGTATAGAGCTTTACATCCGTAATTCCTGTCTTGGAATACACATAGACATCGATGGTCAAGCTCTTGTTCTGCGGTTGTTCGACACCCACCAAATTCCAAGTCGAAGGCGTCAGCTCGACAACAGGCGGCGGATTTCCTTCATCCCAGGAAACCGTATCAGAAGCGGTCTTGTCCAAGAACTTCGTTGTAACTTCTACCAAGTGCGTATCCCCGTTCCAAACCGTATCCGGGCTCTGGTAGCAAAGGACATAGCGCGACTGGACCACGCTACGGATGCTCGTATAAATTCCCGTCAACTGCGATGCACTCGGAGCCTCCGTATAAGTACCGCCTGTCGCATCCGCCAATTCCTGCAAAGTAGAATTTGTTGTCGTTTCGACGGCGATCGTATGGACGTTCGTACCCAAGCTCTTTGACAGTTCCGCCACCTGAGCCGTTGTCACGTTCTCAGACAGATTTATACCATCCGAGAAAACAATCACCGCTGTCGGGTTCGTTTCACCGATAACCTGCTCGACACCCACCTTTGCACCGGTATTAATATTCGTATTACCAGAAGCCCTAAGCGTTTCCACAGCAGCCAGAAGAAGAGACTTGTCCGAAGTCATTGTCTGATGTATTCTTGTACTCGTTCCACCATTGAAGCCAACAATTGCCGTTCTATCATAGGGGCCCATTTCGTTGATAAACTGGCGAATGGCTTTTTTCGCTTCCCCAATTCGGTCATTGGTAGCCATAGAGCCACTTTCATCGACCACAAGCGCAACAGATACGCCAGTAAAACTTAGAATCGTCGTCGCTTGTGCAGACACAGAAGTACTATCCTGGAACAATGCAAAATCCGAAGAATCCAGTCCCACGATAGGCTTTCCGTTTTTCTTGTCTACGACAGAAACCTGGGTACAAATGCCGGGATAATTGCTCAAGTCAAGATTTGTAACTTTCAGTTCTGGAACAGTCGTCGAATCAAAGACATAATTAGCCCTGATATGGCAAAAGTCCGATTGCGGTTCAACCCTGATACTCGAGCTTTGCGGATTGTCTATCTTTGCAGTTCCGGAAACCAGACTCCACGAGTCAAAGATGAACCCACCATAGGGGACCGCATACACAGCCGTATCAAGACCCGGAGCGACATAGACATAGTCCTCGGGGACAGTGCGTCCACGAGTCGATTCGACATACATGACTTTGGGAACAATTAACTGCGTCGTGAAATTCTTATCGCGCGCCACCGTTTTTAACGAGTCGGACACGGAAAGATAATAGGTTTTACCGGGAGTCCCCTTGAGCGGGATATAAGTCACACCACCTTCAAGCTTATAAGTAGTACCCGCCGCAGAGAAAAGCGAATCCAGGCCATAATACGTGCACGATCCCTTGACGGAATCCAGTTTCAGCAAATAGTGGCTTGTATCACTGGGTGTCCAGCTAAAGAATACCGTTCCCTTTTCTGTCTCGGAGAAATAGTGTCTCTGGAAATTGTAGATATCTTCCTTAGTCGTAAGTTCATAAATATCGCCAGGCCTAAACGTGGCTTTTACAGTCACAGATTCAGCCGCAAAGACAACCGTATTAAAGGCATACGGATCATCGATAGTTCCTCTCCCTGATGAGAAGAACCACTCGTCAAAACGGAACCCAGAATCAGCCACCGCCGTGATAGGATAAGCGGCATTGCTCCATGCCGACGAATATCCCGTATCGGGAATAGCCTTGCCATGACCATCCGTCGTCAACTTAATACCGATTTTAGATTGCGAATAGCTCACCCAGAACGACTTCGCCGAATCCGCATAATAATAGGATTTCACGATATAGAACACGGAATCCCCGGCAGAGAGCGAAACCGGTTCAAACCTTGATTTCACGTCAAAAACCCTTGTCACATAACTATAAAAATCGCTCGATGAATAGCGCTCGATAGTCATAGGCATATCTACAGAGGTGAAAACAAACGTATAGGTATCCGTAGTCGGAGCAACAAACGAGAATCTCACACCATAGGACGACGATACAGAATAATAATGGTCAGCAGGTATGTATTTTGTGGCTACATCTGTAATTTTGTACATAGTACCCTTAACAAAGTGGGCCTTGACCGTACAATCCCCATTAGGAACTATATAAGTAGATGATTCCGTCGAATCCATAATTTTGCATGAACCCGAAACGACACTCCAATGGTTGAATTTTTGCCCTGTAGTATTAGTCGCCGCCCTTATAAGAACAGTATCACCGGCAATGTATGTGGAATCGTAGTTACGGTTATTCGAACCTACATACGCATACCCTATACCAGAAGTATCGGTACGCAGTTTTACCCTTTTTACAACCCTCACCCAAATAGAATCGCTCGAATTGGCAATTGAATATGGAATAAACTGAAAATACCGTTTTCCGTCAGTAGTATAAGATAAAGAATACCTGCAATTTTTCGCATTATTGCAAAGATAGCTGCTATAAGAGAAGAACGTAGAATCAGTTGTATAGTTATATATGTACGTCGAATTATCCGTTTTCAGTTGCAGGACATACAATTCATCTGCGGCAGCGTCAAAATACGCACGAATGCCATAGGTTCTACTGTTAGATTGCGTGCTATTATCCTTAAAGGTAAAGCCCTTATAATTTTGAGTCAATTCATAGAGTGGCAATGTCGATGTCACGGGCTTGATCACAGCGCTTTCTTCAAGAATGAAACCAGTCGAACGAAGCGAGCCATCAATAAACGAACCTTTTCCAGACACTATGGTCCAGTTCTTTAAATGAGCGCCGGAATCCAAGGGTGCCGTAACCATCAGGGTATCGCCCCGAGCAAGCGTATCTATCGCAGTCTGTCCATCAATTCTGACGGTTCCCGCCGGAAGAGCCACCACGGAAACAG
>JAEEGH010028264.1_pt1 | contig 11047 bp, 9 predicted proteins | sample 9134181 | NCBI WGS metagenome assembly JAEEGH01 (sample SAMN16246544, study PRJNA631951) | gut metagenome | biome: gut microbiome; feature: rumen; material: DP-attached | host: Bos | place: Iran: Karaj | collected 2018-10
CTGGCCCCAAGGCTGGATCTTCCGCATCGGATATGGAATAGGGGGTGCGGTGGTGTGGCCGTTCATCAAATAGTCACCTTTTTTTGATATATTTGCATAAAACATCAAAAACCTGAATTATATGCCTAACCTGAAAGGAACCAAGACCGAGCGGAATCTGCAGGAAGCGTTCGCCGGCGAATCAATGGCCCGCAACAAATACACGTACTACGCGTCGAAGGCCAAGAAAGACGGATATGTCCAGATCGCCAACCTCTTCGAGGAGACGGCGGCCAATGAGAAGGAGCACGCCAAGATCTGGTTCAAGTATCTGCTCGGGGGCGCCGTGCCCGGTACGGAGGCCAATTTGGCCGACGCCGCGGACGGCGAGAACTTCGAGTGGACCGATATGTATGCGCGGATGGCCCGCGAAGCCCGCGAAGAGGGCTTCGAGGAGATCGCGCAGAAATTCGAGATGGTCGGCGCCATCGAGAAGCATCACGAAGAGCGCTACCGCAAGCTCCTCCAGAACATCAAAGACAAAGTGGTCTTCTCCAAAGAAGGCGACGCCATCTGGCAATGCTCCAACTGCGGCCACATCGTCGTCGGCCCCGCCGCCCCCGAAGTCTGCCCCGTCTGCGACCACCCGCAGAGCTACTTCCAAGTCCTCGCCGAGAACTATTAACGGTTTCTCCCGACAGACCGGGAACCTCATTCTAAAGAATTGCCGCATGTTCGCCTGCGGCAATTCTTTTTTTTCGTCTCCTCCCACCCGCGTGGCGTGCCTTCCGGTCCAACGGCTGGACCGGAAGGCTCGTTTTACCCCCATTTCTGCTTCCTCCGGTCCATCTGCTGGACCGGAAGGAACGCTCCCGCCAAAATAAATTTGCAAAACGGCCTTTCGCGATTGTATATTTGTAGAGACTTTCTGCCGCCAGTTCCGCCCGGGGTGGAGATTGACTTGAATGTTTAATGTGCGAGAGATATGGAATACTGGCTCATCACGACCGATCATCTGGAAAAACATGTCCTGTTCAGGGAACCTGTCGACTTTTGCGTGGGGATGAATTACGTCGCCGTTCTGGCTTGGAAGACCGGACTGTTTGTTCTGGCGTTTATCCTGATGTCCAATCATTTACATTTCGTCGTTTACGGCACCAGGGCCCAGGCGGAGTATTTCGCCAAGATGTTTAAAGGCACTTATTCCCGCTACGTATGGGACAAGTACGGCATCCACGAGATCTTTCGCCGCAAAGGAGTGCAGGTCGAGCCCGTCCCGACTTTTGGCGAATCCCTCGAACGCGCTATCGCCTACGTCCAGATGAACAGCGTCGCCGCCAACATCTGCGCGCACCCCTCCGAATATCCCTGGGGCACCGGCCGCACATTCTTCCAGGTTCAGAGTACGTGGACGGGGGCTAAGCCGGTGGCCCCGGCGCGCGGAACTTCTCAGGTCGTTCCGCTGGGCTCGGGCGATCTCCCGCTGGGCCCGGGTGACCGGCGCTTGTCGGAGCTGTCCATGCGGGAGCGGTATCATCTGCTCCACTCGAAGGCGGACTTGCCGGGCGACTGGGTGATCTGCGCGGACGGGTATATCCTCCCGGCCTCCTATGTGAAGGTGGATTGGGTCGAATCGCTTTTCCATACGCCGCGGCGGATGAACTATTTTCTGGTCAATTCGCAGAAGGCCAAGCTGCGGCAGGAAGCCGGTGCCGACAATATGCCGGCTTTTCGCGACCAGGCGATCCTCACCGCGCTGCCCGACCTCTGCCGTTCCTTGTTCCGTAAGCCATCGCCGGCCGAACTTAATGAAGATCAGCTGGTTGAGCTTATGCGCCAAATCCGCTTCCGATTCTCCTCCAACGTCAATCAAATCGCCCGCATCGTCGGCCTCACCTACGAACGCGCCGCCAAACTCCTCGACCGGGAATAACCGCTCGGCGGCCTCCCTGTTTTCCGGTTTCAGTGTTCCTTCCGGTCCATCAACTGGACCGGAGGGAACGTTTTACCCCCTTTTTCGTGTCTTCCGGTCCAACTGCTGGACCGGAAGGCGCGGCAGTGGCGGGCTCGGCGTGGCTTTTTTTTCTTTTGGGCAGGGCAGGCGGGAACTGAGGCGGTTATCTCCCGCCAGCCTGGGGGATTGGTGCGGCGACTCGGGGAGTGGGTGCGGGGCTGTCGAGGATAACCGTTTGTTTGCTTGGGGTTGACCGACAGGGGTGTTCGAGTGGCGAGGCAGGAGGTGGCTGAAGCGGTTTTCTCCCGTCTGGTCGCCAGGGAGCTAAAGAGGGGCTCCCTGCGCCCAGCCGGGGAAAACCGGTCAACCTCCGACTCCCCGAGAATCGCCGCGCCCGCTAAAACCATTTGCATTTGTAAGAAATATTCTTACCTTTGTGAATGTGTTAAGAAACAGAATATGGCAAGGACTGTGACAGTATCTTTGGGCCCGCATTATGAAGAGTTCATTCGGCAGAATATCGCCGGTGGACGTTACAATAATGCAAGCGAAGTCATTCGGGCCGCCTTGCGCCGACTGGAGGAAGACGAGACCCGGCTTGCTGCGATGCGCGCTGCTTTAATCGAAGGAGAGGAGAGTGGTATTGTGGAGGATTTTGATCCTCAGGAGTTTATGAATCGGTTAAATGCAAAGCACGATGCAGAAGTACAGAATCTCTAAGCGGCTAACATGTATGTGAACGGCCTGTTGAATGCTTTTGCAAGAATCGCAAAAGCTCCCGATCAATTCGGCCGCTCTTATGAACACGTTCGCAAAGGGTATCGGAAATACCACTATGGCCACCACATCATTTTCTATCTGATCCAGCCAGGCGGCGGTGTGCTGATTTCTCGCGTCCTGCATGAGCGCATGGACTTCGACCGGCATCTCTGATTTTGAGCCCGCTGATCCTGCGTCCTTACGTCGGAAGTTTAGCGGAATTTTCGTAAATTTGGAAATTAATCAACGTGTAGTTTTGATGAAACAGAATATCCTGAGAATCGGTTTTCTTATCGTTTTGATGATTCTGCTGCCGGGGGTTGTTTCCGCACAGAAAAAGGTTAAAAAAATTGAAGATGAACTCGGCGTCTATGAAGGGGGCGTCCGGGGCGATTTGCGGCACGGGCAGGGGACGAATGTGTTTCCTGATGGGCAGAAGTATGTCGGAGAATGGAAGGATGGCGCGCCGAACGGCAAGGGGAAACTCTCCAAGCCGGATGGCTCCTCCTATGAGGGGGATTGGAAGATGGGAACGCCGCACGGGCGGGGAACGTTCGTATACCCAGACGGTGTCACTTATGTGGGTGAAATCCGGGATGGCCGGTTGCACGGGCAGGGGACTTATACCACTGAAGATGGGAGAAAACTTGTGGGTGTTTTCAACAATGGTGTGATCAGCAGCGGAGAGATCTATCTTCCCGACGGGTCGGTCTATAAAGGAGAGATCACAAACACCCGCCCCAGCGGGAAAGGCGTTTTGAAGACGCCCGAAGGGACGGTGTTCGACTGTGAATGGCGCATGGGCGCTCCCGACGGGCAGGGAACGATCACCGATGCGAATGGCAATAAGTACATTGGCCAGTTGAGAGATGCCAAACCCCACGGCGAAGGGACTTCGCTTTGGGTCGGCGGCGACAAATATGTCGGCCGATGGTCGGAAGGCCTGCCGCACGGCCAGGGAACCTATACGTTCGCCTCGAGCGAAGAAAAAAGGGGAATCTGGAATCATGGCATCTATCAGGAAGACAGTGAAGGTCAGGTGAAATCCGAATTCAAAATCTCGATGGGCGCCGGCTCGCCGCTGGCGTCCGTATCCTATTCCGGGACTCCTGCTCAAGCATCCGCCCAGGACGCTACGCCTCAGGAACCGGCCCCCGCTACCAAGAAGGACCCGGGCCCGCTTCGGCGCGCCTCGAAGACCGAGAAAATGCAGGCGCTTCTCGACGAGGCCATCCAGCGTGCGGAAGGTTTTGACGGCGTCTACACCATCGTCAATGATTATGACTTTGTACTCAAGCCCGAAGAAGTGAGCGAATTCCTGCGGAAAAAGGGTTACTCTATCGGGCAGTATTCCACGAAGAATATTATGCTGGTCGGCAATATCGCCGGCGTGGGCGGCATGGTCGATGAACTTGACTTCTATACGCCCGATTGTCTTCGGAAATATGCCTACTATGTCTTGCGCGGCCAGGATCAGGAAGAGTATTCCCGGATGGACAAAACGGGTTATTTCTATTTCCAAACTAGTCCCAACCCCTGGACAGAGCGGGTTGATAAGAGTACGCCGGTGTATTGGTCCGGATCCCTTGTCAACGGGCTCCTCGACGGTCCCGGCGTTGGCCTGGTCCTCTTCGAAGATGGCTGGGGCTTCATTGAAGCGACCTTCCGGGCCGGTTTCCCGACCGACAAGGTGCCGGTCGAAAAACTGTTTACCCAGACCTTGACGACCAAAACGCTGGAGTATCCTGCACTGCCGCATCGATATCTGCTCAATCAGGTCAATAAGGCGGAGGGAGATTTCAGAGAAGCCCTCAAGGCCTATTCAACTGAGGTTTATCCAGAATATGAAAAGTATCTGGAATCGGAGTATCGGAAAGCCTTGACCTTGAACAAGACAACCGAGAAATATAGCCAGGATGCCGACTTCCTCAAGGAGTTCATCGACTTCTATAGTGCGATGGGAACGGATTCCAAGAATCTAATACCCAAAGCACAGTCGATCCTCGATGCGTATTCGGTCCTCAATGCCGTCAAGCGTAGATTCAGTATCAACGATTACACAACCTTTGGCCCCCGCTGGAACTGGTCCTATGTCGATGAAGTGCGTAGTTACTACGACAAAGCGCTCGCCTCGGCCACGGCCAAGGCAAAGATCAAGAACGGCGCTTTCCAACCCTTCTATGCTTCGGCCACGACCCTCTTGACCCAGAAGCGGAAAGATCTTGAAAAACACATCGTCGACAGCGAGAAAGAGTACGAAAGCTGGCAGGAACGCGATCGTGAACAATCCCGTCTGGACGAGGGGCGGTACCAGGCATCGCAACTCTCATATGATGCCGAAAGATCGTACCCGCCCTCCGGCAAAAAGGTGGGTTCCCTTCTCGGTCCCGGCTTGCATTATGAAAAGAACGGTGAACTCGTCCTGCAAAACGGGCATTCCCTTGAGTACACGATCTATTACCACGACAATGGCTCTGTCATGTATTATAAAGTCATCGGTTCCTACCCGTCAGTCCCCAAGCCAGAGTATGAATCGTTCGAAGCTATGCTCAATGCCTTCGTCGCCGCCCACAAGTAATAATAATCAGGTTAATATGCGTCGTGATATGTGTCCTTTGATTGGAGTGACCCCGTTGTGGGATGAGGAGCGGCAGAGTGTGTGGATGTTGCCGGATTATCTGGAGGGGATTCAGCAGGCGGGGGGAGTGCCGGTGGTGCTGCCGTTCGGGTTGCCGTCGGCGGCGAACGGCGACGGTTCGGCGGCGGATAATGACGGCTCATTGTCGGTGGCGATTGATGAGATGGTGGAGCGGTTCGACGGGTTCCTGTTTACGGGCGGGCCGGATGTTTCGCCGGCGCTATATGGGCAGGATGATATGGGCGGGAAGATCAAGACCTGCCCTCGGCGCGACGAGCTAGAAGTACCGCTGCTCAAGAAGGCTGTTGCCGCCGGGAAGCCGATCTTCGGCATCTGTCGCGGCCTTCAGCTGATCAACGCCGTCCTGGGCGGCACGCTTTATCGGGACCTCCCGTCGGAGCATCCATCCGAGATCGTTCATCGCCAGGCCAAGCCCTACGGCCGGGACACACATACCGTTTTCCTTCAGGGCCCGCTCCGGGAGCTTCTGGCCGACTTGACCGGCCTGACTGACCTGACTGGCCTGCCGGCCAGCGGCGCCGCGGCCACGGCAGCAGCCGAGGCTGCCGCGGCCCCCGCCGTCCTTCCTGTTAACACGCTCCATCACCAGGCGGTGCGGGAGCTGGCGCCGGGGTTGGAGCCGATGGCGGTGACACCGGACGGCTTGATCGAGGCGTTTTATGCGCCGGAGGCGCGGTTCCTGTGGGCGGTGCAGTGGCATCCGGAGTACTTGTTCCGGAACGATGCGGCCAGCCGCCGGCTGTTCAAGCGGTTTGTTGACGCCTGCGTCGTGTGACGCGATGCGTGACATAGCGCGTGAAATGCGCCATCCGAACGTATTTTTTTGTAAATTTGAAGATTAAATACAGCAATATCGAATGAAGATTCTTGTTACCGGCGCGAAGGGGTTTGTGGGTCGAAATCTTTGCGCGCAGTTGAAGAATATCAAGGACGGCAAAGCCCGGAATTATAATGTCTCCGTAGAGGAGGTCTTCGAATACGACCTCGACTCGACGGCAGAGGAACTCGACCAGTGGTGCGGGGAGGCGGACTTCGTGTTCAATCTGGCGGGGGTGAACCGGCCGAAGGATGTGAAGGAGTTTATGAGCGGGAATTTCGGGTTCGCGTCGACGCTGCTGGGGAAGCTGAAGGAGCACGGGAATACGTGCCCGGTGATGCTTTCGTCGTCGCAGCAGGCGTCGCTGACCGGACGGTTCGGCGACTCGGAGTACGGCCGGAGCAAGAAGGCGGGGGAGGATCTGTTCCTGAAATATGGCGACGACACGGGTGCGAAGGTGCTGGTGTATCGCTTCCCGAATCTGTTCGGCAAATGGTGCCGGCCCAACTATAACAGCGCGGTCGCGACGTTCTGCAACGCGATTGCGAACGACCTGCCGTTTACGCTGAATGACCCTTCGGTGGAGCTCGAGCTGCTGTATATCGACGACCTCGTGGACGAGATGATCGCCTGCCTGCGCGGCGAGGAGCATCGCTGCGATTTCGACGGTCTGGGCGTGTTCCCGATGAAGAACGGTCCGTACTGCTACGTGCCGACGACGCATCGCGCCACGCTGGGCGAGATTGTGGATCTGCTGAACGCTTTTGAAGCGCAGCGCTCCACGCTGATCGTGCCGGAGATTCCGGCGGGATCGTTCGCCAAGAAGCTGTATTCCACGTTCTTATCGTATCTCCCGGAGCGGAAGGTGGCTTTCGCGCTGAAGACCAACGCCGACGCGCGCGGCTCCTTCACGGAGCTCGTGAAGACGCTCGGCAACGGGCAGTTCAGCGTGAACATCTCCAACCCCGGCGTGACGAAGGGGCAGCATTGGCACAACACGAAGTGGGAGTTTTTCATCGTGGTTTCGGGAAGGGCGCTCATCCAGGAGCGCCGGATCGGCAGCGACGAGGTGCTGAACTTCGAGGTCTCCGGCGCGGAGATCAAGGCCGTCCACATGCTCCCCGGCTACACCCACAATATCATCAATCTCTCCGACACGGAGCCCCTCGTGACCCTGATGTGGGCCAACGAGCTCTTCGATCCGGGCCGGCCCGACACGTATTTTGAACCGGTAGAATAAATCAGATGCCCGATCAGGTCGGGCATGACGTATATGAATATCAACAACGTTTCTTTTGCCAACAACGGCAAGCTCAAACTCCTGATCATCGTGGGGACGCGGCCGGAGATCATCCGGCTGGCGGCGGTGATCCGTAAGTGCCGGAAGTATTTCGACACGATCCTGGCGCATACGGGACAGAACTACGACTACAACCTGAACGGCGTGTTTTTCAAGGACTTGAAGCTCGCCGACCCGGAGGTGTATATGGACGCCGTGGGGGCGGACCTGGGCGAGACGATGGGCAATATCATTGCCAAATCGTATCAGCTGATGGTGGCCATCAAGCCCGACGCGGTACTGGTGCTGGGCGACACGAATTCGTGCCTGAGCGTGATCGGCGCGAAGCGGCTCCACATCCCGATCTTCCATATGGAGGCCGGCAACCGCTGCAAGGACGAGTGCCTGCCCGAAGAGACGAACCGCCGCATCGTCGATATCATCTCCGACGTGAACCTCGCGTATTCGGAGCACGCGCGCCGCTACCTCGCGGAGTGCGGCCTGCCGAAGGAGCGCACGTATGTCACAGGCTCGCCGATGGCGGAGGTACTGCACGAAAATCTGGCAGAGATCGAGGCTTCGGACGTGCACGCGCGCCTTGGGCTCGAGAAAGGGAAGTACATTCTGCTGAGTGCGCACCGGGAGGAAAATATCGATACGGAGAAGAATTTCCTGTCGCTGTTCGGCGCCATCAATGCGATGGCGGCGAAGTACGATATGCCGATTCTGTACTCCTGCCATCCGCGTTCGCGGAAGCGGCTGGAAGCCTCCGGCTTCAAGCTCGACCCGCGCGTGATCCAGCACGAGCCGCTGGGATTCCACGACTACAATTGTCTGCAGATGAACGCTTTTGCGGTAGTTTCCGACAGTGGTACTTTACCTGAAGAATCATCGTTCTTCACGAGCGTCGGGCACCCGTTCCCGGCCGTGTGCATCCGCACTTCGACCGAGCGGCCCGAGGCCCTCGACAAAGCCTGCTTCATCCTCGCCGGCATCGACGAGAAGTCGCTCCTCCAGGCCGTCGACACCGCCGTCTCGATGAACGCCGAGGGTGACCACGGCATCCCCGTGCCCAACTATGTGGATGAAAACGTCTCGACCAAAGTCGTCAAAATCATCCAGTCGTACACGGGCGTGGTCAACAAGATGGTTTGGCGGAAGTTCTAATTCCTATGGCTTTGGGAGGGCCGCAAACTTGTCCTGAAACAATAATGAACATCCTCGTTACCGGCAGCGCCGGCTTCATCGGCGCCAACCTCGTCCTCCGTTTCCTCGACAGCCCCGATCCCGTCCACATCGTCGGCCTCGACAATCTCAACGACTACTACGATCCGGCCCTGAAGGAGTATCGCCTCCGGCAGATCGCCGACAAATACGCGGCCGTGAAAGCAGGCGTCCTGCCCGGCTCGACCGGGCATCCCGGTTACACCTTCGTCCGCGGCAGCATCGCCGACCGCGATCTGGTCGAGGAACTGTTTGAAGAGTATAAGTTCGACATCGTCGTCAACCTGGCGGCGCAGGCGGGCGTGCGCTATTCGATCGAGAATCCGGACGTCTATATCGAGAGCAATATCATTGGATTTTATAACATTCTCGAGGCTTGCCGCCATAACCCCGTGGAGCATTTGGTTTATGCATCGAGCTCTTCCGTGTATGGCGGAAACAAGAAGGTTCCGTTTAGCACGGAGGATAAGGTGGATAACCCCGTAAGCCTTTATGCGGCAACGAAGAAGTCGAATGAGCTGCTGGCGCATTCCTATTCCAAGCTTTACAACATTCCCTCGACGGGACTTCGTTTCTTTACGGTTTATGGCCCCGCAGGGCGGCCGGACATGTTCTATTTCTCCGCAACGAAGACCTTGTCCGCAAATGGAACGATCAAGATTTTCAATTATGGAAATTGTAAGCGTGACTTTACTTACGTGGACGACATCGTTGAAGGCGTATATCGCGTGATGCAGGGCGCTCCGGAGAAGAAAAACGGAGAGGACGGACTGCCCGTTCCGCCGTATGCAGTTTACAACATCGGCGGCGGTCAGCCTGAGAACCTTCTGGAGTATATTGAGGTTTTGCAGGAGGAGCTGGTTCGCGCCGGCGTGCTTCCCGCGAATTATGATTTTGCGGCACACAGAGAACTCGTTCCCATGCAGCCCGGCGACGTCCCCGTGACCTATGCGGACAGCGCGGCATTAGAGCGTGACTATGGCTTTACGCCGAGCATCGGCATCCGCGAGGGACTCAGAAAGTTCGCAGAGTGGTACGCAAAATATTATTGTTAACCAAGGGATTCGCAGAACCAAATGGGGAGCGCATTCAGGAAAAATGATTCTAAAGCATAAATTGGGAGGCCGTAATCATGCTGCAGGGCGTGGTTACGGTTCCTTTTTTGATTTTCCCTATCATTATGGAGTTTGCCCTTGCCCTTCTTTCATTCTTTTGATACAATGATATGATAAGCAGGAGGAAGTAATCATGGCAGATTGGATTGTTGTCGTGGATGATGATGCCACGAATTTAAAAATAGCAGGGCATATTCTCAGCAAGCATAATAAAAGAGTAACGGCGATGAAATCGGGACACGCTCTTTTAGAGTATCTTCGGGAGAATACGCCTGACATTATTTTACTAGATATCAAAATGCCGGAGATGGATGGGTTTGAGACGCTGCAGGGCCTTAGAGAATTGGAAAGGCAGCAGTTGGTGAAAAAGATCCCCGTGATTTTCCTGACGGCAGATGAGGACGAGAGCTCTCGGACAAAAGGATTTGAGATGGGTGTGGCGGATTATATTCGCAAGCCCTTTCAGCCGGAGGATTTAGTCAAGAGGGTTGACCATATTTTGGAGCAGGAACGCAGCCGGGCCTTTGACCAGGAGACGGCTCATGGAGCTGAGCAGAAGGCGGAGAAGGCCGGATCGGACGCAGAAGCGGAGAAGACGGGGACAAGGTCAGAGGCCGGAACAACGAAAGAGTCTGGCGACGGATACCAGCATTTAAATGACATTAGCCGTGTTTTGTCGGAGAAGAACATTCCAGACTGTGCCTTGCAGCTGGATCGGGATGACTTTATCAATGTTTATCGATATGTCATGCGTTATGTTTCGCGTTATCACAAAAAGACCTGTAAGCTGCTTTTTACGTTATCTGCGCTCGGCGAACAAACGAAGGCGGAGTTTGAAGGAAATTGTGACAGGTTCTGCGATTGCATCAGGGATATGCTTAGAAAAAGTGACCTGATCATGCAATATCAAAAAAATCAGGTATTTATCTTTCTTACGGACATCAAGGAGGATGCCATCTCGCAGGTGATCAGCAATATGATCATGACCTGGAACCAGAAGCATCCCGAAATGCTTTCCATCACCTACGAAGTAGATTCCGTGAAATCTGAAATTGAAATAACCGAACATTTTGACGGGCAGCCGTGGGTAGTTGTCGTCGATGATGACGTCACGAATCTGAAGCTTGCAGGACACGTCCTTGGAAAGAGTGGCATGCACGTGACGGCACTGAAATCGGGCTCGGCACTGTTAGATCTTTTGAGGGAGCATCGTCCAAATCTGATTTTGCTTGACGTAAGAATGCCTGAGATGGACGGGTTT
>JAEEGH010028265.1_pt1 | contig 11047 bp, 6 predicted proteins | sample 9134181 | NCBI WGS metagenome assembly JAEEGH01 (sample SAMN16246544, study PRJNA631951) | gut metagenome | biome: gut microbiome; feature: rumen; material: DP-attached | host: Bos | place: Iran: Karaj | collected 2018-10
ACAACTGTGTAATAAGTCGAGCATAAGAAGTCACAGCACAACCTGCACATGAACCTGAGAATTCCAGTAACGGCTGATTGTACTGTGAACCAGGAGCTGTGTTGGAAGCAAGTTTAATATCTTTCTTATCAACATTAGCAACGAGGTAATCGAATACAGGCTGCATATCTGACTGTGATTCCTGTGGAACCATCTTGAGAGCACCTTTTGCAGCTGCAGGACATACTGTAACACACTCGCCGCATCCCATACAATCAAGCGGAGAAATGCTCATTGTGAACTTCATGCCAGCTTCTTTAGCGTGCTTTGAGTCTGCAAGTTTAATATTCTTAGGAGCAGCTTCAACTTCTTTAGCATTAAGAATGAACGGTCGAATTGTTGCATGTGAACAAACAAATGCACAGCTGTTACACTGAACACAAGCCTCAGCATTCCATTCAGGAACCATAACTGCTGTTCCTCGCTTCTCATAAGCAGAAGCACCAAGCTCGATCTGACCATCTGCACAATCTTTGAATGCACTAACAGGCAGGTTGTCACCATCCATCAATGCGATAGGATTCATCAGCTTCTCAACCATTGCAACTGTCTTTGCTTCACCTTTAAGAGCCGGTTTAGCAGGATCTGCTGCAGGATTAGCCCAGCTTGCAGGGATCTCAACCTTATGCAAAGCACCTGCACCCTGATCGATAGCCTGGCAGTTCATGTCAACGATGTCCTGGCCCTTCTTAGAGAATTTAGCAACAACCTTTTCTTTCATGTAGTTGATTGCTTCTTCTGCAGGGAGAACATTTGCGAGTTTGAAGAATGCTGACTGAAGAACTGTAGAAGTTCGTTTGCCGAGACCGATTTTTGTAGCGATGTCAACAGCGTCTACAGTGTAAACCTTGATGTTGTGGTCAGCGATGTATTTCTTTGACTCAGCAGGAAGGTGTTTGTCGAGCTCTTCATCAGACCACTGACAGTTGATGAGGAATGTACCGCCGTCTTTAACATCCTGAACCATCTTGTAGCCCTTGATGATGTAAGACTGGTTGTGGCAGGCAACGAGGTCAGCCTGGTTGATGTAGTATGGGCTGCGGATTGGTTTGTCACCGAAGCGGAGGTGAGAAATTGTGATACCACCAGTTTTCTTTGAGTCGTACTGAAAGTAAGCCTGAATGTATTTGTCAGTGTGGTCACCGATGATTTTTGTAGAGTCTTTGTTTGCACCGACTGTACCGTCACCACCGATACCCCAGAATTTACACTCAACAGTTCCCTCAGCAGATGTGATTGGAGCCGGTTTAACCTCTGGGAGAGAGAGGTTTGTAACGTCATCAACAATTCCGAGAGTGAAGCGTGGTTTTGGAGAAGCTTTTGCAAGTTCTGTGTAAACAGCAAATACTGAGCTTGGTGGAGTGTCTTTTGAACCCAAGCCGTAGCGTCCGCCAGTGAGAACAACGTCGTTCAAGCCAGCTTCGCGGAGAGTTGCTGCAACATCGAGGAAGAGTGGTTCACCCAGAGAGCCCGGTTCCTTTGTGCGGTCAAGAACAGCGACTTTCTTTGCTGTTTTTGGCAATTTCTCGAGGAATTTCTTTGGCATCCATGGTCGGTAAAGATGTACTTTGATGAGACCGACTTTCTCGCCTTTCTTTGTGAGGTAGTCGATAACTTCTTCTGCAACGTCACAGATTGAGCCCATTGCAACGATTACGCGGTCAGCATCTGGTGCACCGTAGTAATCGAAGAGGCCGTATTTTGTGCCGAGTTTAGCATTGATTTTGTCGATATATTTTTCAACGATAGCTGGGAGTGCTTCGTATGTAGAGTTGCAAGCCTCGCGGTGCTGGAAGAAGACATCGCCGTTTTCGTGTGAACCGCGCATAGCCGGGTGCTCTGGGTTCAAAGCATGGTCACGGAATGCTTTTACAGCATCCATGTTGATCATGTCCTTGAGGTCAGCATAGTCCCAAGTTTCGATTTTCTGGATTTCGTGTGAAGTGCGGAAACCGTCGAAGAAGTTGATGAATGCAACTTTGCCTTCGAGGGCAGCAAGGTGAGCGACAGGAGCCAAGTCCATGACTTCCTGTGGGTTTGATTCTGCGAACATTGCAGCACCTGTCTGACGACAAGCGTAAACGTCTGAATGGTCACCGAAAATGTTCAAAGACTGTGTAGCAACACATCGTGCTGCAACATGGAATACACAAGGAAGCTGTTCAGCAGCAATCTTGTACATGTTTGGAATCATCAAGAGCAAGCCCTGTGAAGCAGTGAATGTTGTTGTGAGCGCACCTGATGCCAAAGAACCGTGAACTGTACCAGCAGCACCGGCTTCTGATTCCATTTCGATAACTTTTACTTTGTTACCGAAAATGTTCTTCTGACCACCTGCAGACCAGTTATCAACCCAGTCAGCCATTGGTGAAGAAGGTGTAATTGGATAGATTCCGGCAACTTCAGTGTAAGCATAAGCTACGTGAGCTGCAGCCTGGTTTCCGTCCATTGACATTTTCTTTCTGGACATGTAGTCCTCCTATAAAAATTGTAGAAAAAAGAAGACTCAAGAGTGGATTAGAATCTTCTTATTTTGAAAAATATTTTGCTATTTTAACAGAATAAACCTAAATCAAGAATCTTACAAGAGAGAAACAATGTTAATTTTTTCATAATTCTTTAAGATTTAAATAGCGCAATAAAAGTTCTTTAGTTATAATTAAAAAAACCGATATTTAAACAAAATACTAAATCGACTATTTAACATGGAGGAATATATGAAAAAATCTTTATTTATCCTGGCAGCCGCTTTCATTTCTGTTCAGGCTTTCGCTTTTGACACTGAGGCATCAATCAAACCTCTCGGAGCAAAAGAATACACAAAAACAATTTATCAGATCACAGAGAAATTCGGAGACTACTACCGCTCACCACGCGCAAAGTTCGTCCATGTTTTTGACGCAACAGGCCGTGAAATCGAAGCATCTGAACTTACAAGCAAAGATTCTCTTGTAGACCGAATCACCTATAAATATGAAGGAAACAATCTCGTTGAGACAGTCTGCACGGACATCGACGGAAAAATCATGTGGAAGATGGTCAAAGTTTACGACGCAAACGGAAACAAGTCCGAGGAATCAGAGTTCAACGCAAGCGATGCACTCGTAAACAAGACAATCTGGAAAATCAACGGAAAACAGACTGAAGAGTCTTACTACAATGCTGACGGCTCACTTCTCTCAAAAATCATCACAAAGAATGATGAGCAGGACCGAATCGCAGAAGTCGCACAGTACCTTGCAACAGGCGCGCTTGAGCAGAAGGCTCTTTATTCATACAACGATGCAGGAAAACTTTCTGAAATTTCTTACTCAAACGGAGCCGGAGTTCAGACAAAAAAAGTCGTATACAGATTCGACGCTTCTTACCAGATTACAGAAGAGCAGACTTACAATAGCGAGAACAAGCTTGTAGTCCGAGTAATCTACAAATATGATGCGGCCGGCAACATCATCAAGACAACGACTTACAATGTCGCTGAGAAATTCGGAACAACAGTGAACGAGCTCGCAGGCATTTCAGAATACACTTACGGTTCAAGCCCAAAAGCTACGGGAGCCGCTGCAGGCACAACACCACGAACAATGGTAGAGACAAAATAACTCGACATCAAAGTCGCTGAGGGGAAAATATGAAAACAATCGGAATCAAACTTGCTGACGGAACATTCTACCCAATTCTCGAAGAAGGCACTCCTAAACAGAGGATGCTTGATTTGACGACAGCAAAGGATAATCAGACAAAAGTTCAGATTGACCTGTATCGCTCAGAAAACGGCACCATGGAAGATGCCGAATATGTCGATACCCTCGAAGTCACAAAACTCAACCCTCACCCGAACGGAGAGCCAGAGCTTCATCTTTCTGTCGAAATTGACGAAGAAAACAAGCTCACTGCCGCAGTCGTTGACCCGGAAACAGGCAAAAAAAGCGAAACAGAGGTTACTCTCGTTTCACGCACAGCCGAAGAACGGGCAGGAGACGCCGACACAGCAATCACAGAGGCTACCCTCAGCGATGACCTTGCAAGCTCAGACAAGGAAGAAACAACATATTCTTCTGACGAACTTCCAAAAATGGGAGCGGATGTCCTTGAGGACATGCCTTTCAGCTTTGACCACTCAGAGCCGCATGTAACGAGCGAAATCAGCCCGGCTTCTTCAAGCGCAAACGATACTTTCAAAGGCGAGCTTCCTGATTTTTCAGAACTCGACAAAGAGATTCCGGTCGAGGACACAACTCTTGAGTCAGTTGACTTCACAAAAACGAAAGTAATCCCAACTGGTGATGAGGTTGTCGAAGAGCCAGCCGCTGACGAGACAATCGCAGCCACAAGCGACGACACCACTTCTGAGGACATCACTTCCGAAGAATTCTCTCTGCCTGATTTTGACAGCACGACAGAAAGCACTTTCGATGACACTACAAGCATCGTAAGCGACGAGACCGTTTCTGACTCAGAACCGGAAAGCTACGATTTGCCGGATTTCGACAGCCTCACAAGCGATTCTTCTGACACAGAGACATCAACAGACGCAACAGGACTCAATTTCGACGACCTCGACGATCCGGCATTCAACACAACAAACGATGACGACGACTTCTTCGGAACAAGCTCTGACTCAAGCGCCGCTGCTGGTTCTGCAATGGACTTCTCAGACCTTTACGACAAGGAAACAATCGCCGGTGAGCACGCTTCCCTCTACGACGAGGACGAAGAAAACAAAAAGACCCGCACTCCAGTAATCATCTGCATTATCTGCGCAATCATCTGTATCATCGCGACAATCCTTCTTCTTTTCGTGGTTCCTTCAAAATACAACCTCATCGCTTCACGCAACACGAACGGTGTTTCAATTCTCAACCGCTTCTTCTCAAAGACTGAAAAAATTGAGACAGTCGTCGAAGAGCCAAAAGAAGAAACAAAATACATCGATGTTGTTGTCGAGGAACCAAAGTCAGAGCCGGCTCCACAGGCCGTTGAGGACAAAATCATCATCGCTCCTGAGCCAGAAAAAGTCGTTCCGGTTCCGCCGCCAGCTCCTGTCGAAGAAAAGAAACCTGAGGTCAAAAAGACAGCAGATGTAAAATATCATATCCGATGGGGCGACACGCTCTGGGACATTTCTGAGTCTTACTACAAGACACCTTGGAAATACCCGAAAATCGCGACATACAACAAAATCAAGAATCCAGATTTGATTATCGCCGGAACCGACATCAAGATCCCGGCTGACAAATGAAAAAACTACTAGCCCTGATTATTGGCCTGTTCGTGTTCACTGCTTGCGCGAGGGTCAATAATTCAGTTCAAAAAGAATTTGGCGACGACTCAAATTATTTTCTTGCACTACAGGCTTCGGATAACGGAAACGAAAACGAAGCCCTTCGCCTTTTTAAAATCGCACGCAAGAAAGGCACGCCTCTGATTGCAAAACGAAGTGCGGAAGCGCTCACGATGCTCGGAAGCGTAAAGGAACGGGTCGACTCTGCCCTCTACCTTGCCAAAAACTACGATGACGAATCTTCCCTGGCGATTGCCTGCCGCGAACTTTTGCAGCACGGAGAATATGTCTCAATCATAAACCTCACTGAGAATCTGGCCCTCGACTCTGCGAAAAACGAAATCATAAGGTACAGGCTTGAATCCCTGGCACAAAAAAGAGACAGCCGGTTCGACTCGGAATTCTTCACATGGTTCATCTCAAGACCGGTTTCCGCTGACCACATCGAAATCTACCAGACCTACCTCATGCTCCTGGACGAAAAAAACAGGAACATCGGACAGGAAAGCGAAAAATTCCAGAAGAACCTGAACAAACGAAGCCTTTTGGAAAGCCAGCTCGCCCCGATTCAGAGCGGAAATCCAGCTGATGCGGCAGAGCCTTCGATAATTCCTGAAGGTGGATTTGAGACTCTTCTGGACGCACTGCAGGAAGCGGAGAACCCGGAAAAATCAATAATCGATTACAGAATTTCTGTTTACCACAGAAGCTATATTCCGGCTTACAAGCAAATCGACAAAATCTTCAGGATTTTTGAAAACCGCGGCGAGGAAATCAACAAGCAGCTTCTCTCTGACATCGGAAAGGCAACACTGTACGGAACGAACGATTATTTTGCCTCGGCCCGGGATTTTGACAGGCTCGCGGAAAAACTCTCACGCGAAAAGGCATACTACGCCTATTTTTACGCCGCCCGACTCTATGACAAGGCCGGCCGCTACCCTACCCAGACAGCCTCTCGCTTCCGAAAAGCACTTGAATCGACGGATGATCCGGTTCAATTCGACAACTGCCTCTGGTATCTTTTGAATTTCCAGCTCAGAGGTTCAACCGACGACATTATCTCAACGCTCACGCAGTATGGCTCTCAGATTCATGACGCCACTTATTTCGATGATTTTTTTGAGCAGCTTTCGATTCTTTTGCTTTCAAGTCACCGCTGGCAGGATTTTTACAAGGTTTGGAAACAGACGAATTCAAATTTCTCTGATTACACAGCTGGAAAATACGCTTACATTTCGGGAAGGCTTCTTGAAGAAAGCATGGCGAAAGGTGACGAGGATTTACGGACCAGGCAGGCATTTGAGGCATACACAAAAGTCCTCAACAATCCGTCTTCGACATATTACAAAGTATGTGCCCTCGAGAGGCTGAATGTAAGCGACCCGGAACTCGTTAAGTCATACATCTTCAAAAAAGGAATTCCTGTGGCACAGGTCGAGGACAACGGCGCGGGAAAACTCCTGGCAGGATATGCGGCATTCGGATTCCCGCAGAGAATGTACACTGAATGGCTTGCAAACAGGAAGAACCTTACAATAGAAGACTCGATTGCGGCAAGCAAATTCCTCAGCAAGTGCGCGCAGAACAGCAAGGACATCACCTACAATATCCAGAGCCTCAGAATCGCAAGCAGATGCTTTGAATCAACGGTCGGAGAAACGCCGAAAGAACTCGTTGAACTGAGTTTCCCTCGTTTTTACAAGGAAATCATCGACAGCGCATGCAAGGAATTCGGACTTCCCGACTATCTGATCTTTGCAATGATAAGAAGCGAAAGTTTCTTTGATGCAAGCGTTACAAGCAAGGCTGGAGCATTCGGCCTCACACAGCTCATGGAAGGAACGGCGAACGACGAGGCACGAAAACTCAAAATCGGGGATAATTTCGACATCTTCGACCCGAAAACAAATGTACGGATGGGAACTCACTATCTTTCGTCAATGATTGAGCGCTCCGAAGAAAACAACGAATTGCTCGCCCTTTATGCCTACAACGCAGGTCTTACCAATGTCCGGAGCTGGGCAAGGAGTTTCAGGAACGACTGGTCAACGACAGGTCGGCCGGCACACAAACCGGTTGGAATCAGCATGGATTTGTTCCTGGAGTCACTGCCGTTTGCAGAAACCCGAGAATATGGAAGAAAAGTAATCGCAGCCGCGGCGATGTACGCCTATCTCTACGAGGGAAAGCTGCCGGGCGACACAGTCCGCGAGATAATGTACTAACTACTCCCCTAACTTCTCGCAAAGTTGTATACTTTTAGCCCTATGGAAAGTCCTTTATCTAGTTTTTTGCCGTCGGCTTGTCATTTTTTGGAATTGAACGGCACTCAGCTCATGCTTTTGGTTGGAATCATGATGTTTTTTGGATCGTTCGGCGGTCGAATCTTCCAGAAGCTTAAAATTCCGCAGGTCGTTGGCTATATCGTAATCGGAATCATCATCGGAGTCTCAGGATTCGCAATTCTCGGAAAGAATACCGTCGCGGCCCTCAACCCAATTTCAACGGCTTCCCTCACCCTCATCGGTTTTCTCGTCGGTGCGGAACTTAAAATCGAAATCATCAAAAAATACGGAAAGCAGTTTGTCGGAATCCTGCTCGGCGAATCAATCACACCGTTCTTTGTAGTCGGAATCCTAACGGGAACAGTCACATATCTTTTCACGAAGTCAGTTCCGCAGTCAGTTTCATTCGGACTTTTGCTCGGAGCGATTTGTGCGGCAACAGCCCCTGCGGCAACAACCGATGTCTTGAAGGAATATCGCACGAAAGGTCCGCTCACAACAACAATTCTTGGAATCGTCGCCATGGATGATGCAGTTGCCCTCATCTTGTATGCGGTTGCGGCTACGATCTCAGCCCCTCTTCTCGGAGGACACACTGTTTCATTCCTTTCCCAGCTTGCAGCAATCGCCTACGATATTTTTGGTTCAGTCGCGCTCGGTCTTGGCTTCGGCTTCATCTTGAATCTTATCCTCAAAAACATAATGAACAACGACGGCAGGGTTCTGGGATTCTCTTTGGGAACACTCTTCCTCTGCACTGGAGTTTGCAACGCTTTGGGGCTTGATAACATCCTTTCGGCAATGTTCATCGGCTTCTTCATGACGAATTTCGCCGCAAAGAAAACGAACGCGATGTTCAAGCTCGTCGAAAAATTCACCCCACCAATTTATGTTCTTTTCTTCGTAACGGTCGGAGCAAAACTCAACATCTGGATTGTCACGCCATTCATCGCAATAATCGCGCTTTTGTATGTCAGCGGCCGAACAATCGGCAAGACAATCGGAAGCCGCCTCGGAGCAAAAATCACCCACGCCCCTGAGAGCGTACGAAAATATCTTCCTTACTGTCTTTTGAGTCAGGCAGGAGTCGCAATCGGTTTGAGTATCGCCGCAGGAAACGACTTTTCGGATTCAATCGGACCTCAGATCATGCTCATCATCACGGCAACCACATTCATCGTTCAGATTTTGGGACCAATCTGCGTAAAATACGGAGTCAGCAAGGCGGGAGAAGTAGGATTGAATGTCACCGCCGAAGACTTGATGAAAAACGCAAAAGTCAGCGACATCTCGATTAAAGGCCATGTGATTTGCCGTCCGGAATCTTACACAATTGTAAGCGACACTGATACCGTAGGAAACATCATAAGAAGCTTCACTCACCACGAAAACACAAATTATGAAGTGCGGGGAAGTGAGGGAGACCAAAAAGGAAAACTGGTCGGACAAATTTCAATCGAACACTTAAAGGAAGCGATGAGAATCGGCGAAATGGGCGAAACTCTGCTCGCGATGGATTTGATGGAAAAACCGACAGTCACCTGTACGATCGAAACTCCGCTCCCGGAAGCCTATCAGCTCTTCACGGATTATGACACTGATGCGATTTGCGTGATTGACGAGCAGAACGAAACGCTGGGAATGCTCGAAAAATTCGCCGTGGACCACTACATCCATTCAAGAATCGTCGAACTGGAGCACAAACTAGCGAAGATGGAAAGTTAGGAAATTGAAAGTTGAAAACGGAAAATTGAAAATTCCAAACCTGGCTTGAATAAAGTTTTTAATTCTCCGGCTTCAATTTTTCGACTATTTTTTTCATGTTTTCTGCTTTCGTTGCGGAATGTTCTAGTTTTACTTCGATGTCACACAGGTCTTTGTAAATTTTCTGGCGCTCTTCGTAAAAATCGTGGAATATGGCGCGGACATCACGCACATTCTTGGGATTTTTGTTCGAAATGTAGGCCGGAAGGTTTTTCATTGAGCCATCTGAGTCGTATTTGATTTCCCAGACAATGCGGTTTGCGGCCGTTTTTTCGTCTGCGTTCAAAAAGACAAAGCGCCCGATTTTGTGAAGGACTTCAAGGGCTGCAGGATTATTGCAGATTCCACCGCCAGTTGCAATCACGGAAATTTGGCGTTCATCCGGGGATTGGGAGTCGCCAGCCGGAGCCAGAGACTGAATCTTCTCAACGAGTTTTTCGCAGGCATTTTTTTCGGCTTCAAGGAAGGCGTCTTTTCCGAGTTCAGTATAAATTTCACGCGGAGTCTTGCCTGTGAGGGAAGTGACCTCATCATCAGTATCAAAAAAAGGGCATGAAAAATGTTTTGCGAGCATTTTTCCCTGCGTGGACTTTCCGCAATGCTTGATTCCCAAAAGAATAATCGAACTCATGCAAAAGATTATAGTTCTTCCCGCAAAAAAATGATAGAATCTTTGCATGAATTTGTACGCACTTTTAGGAATTTCATTTATACCCTCGGCACTTTTTTTTGCGCTTGCCGTAATCCTCAATAAAGAATTAAAAATCAGATACTGCCTTTTATCGGGAATTCTCGCCCTCTGTACCGTGATTCCAACCTCGCTGATTCAGTTCTATGTCCTCAGCCTGCCGATTTTCACAGCCTACACATTCGCCTCGGTGATGATTACCGCAATTCTCTTCAACGGACTCATCGAAGAAGCCATGAAGATGCTTTTTTTGTGCATCATTCCGCAAAAAAAACAGGTTTTGAGCGCTTTCTTCTGCTGCGTGATTTTGTACGGCCTCGTGGTCGGTGGATTTGAGTCAGTCATTTACATAGTCCGAAAATTTCAGGAGATTCAGGGACAGCCGGGCAAGGAAATCGTTGTCCGCCTCCTGATTGACAGGATTTTCTCAGCACAGGCAATCCATGTATTCTGCGCAGGACTCACCGGCCTCTACATTTGGAATTTCCGGCACCAAAAAAAGAATATCATCCCGTTCCTGTACGCCGTTCTCCTGCACGGAATCTACAACTTCTTCGCCAGCTTCACATCGATTTTCCACTGGCTAGCCGTAATCGCAATCCTCTTCGCCGCCGTAGAATGTAGAATTTTTTATCTTTCAGCTATTGACAAAAAAGAAAACACGCTATAAAATACCCACACATTGCGACGCTGGGTAGAGCAGTTGGCAGCTCGTCGGGCTCATAACCCGGAGGCCGTAGGTTCGAGTCCTACCCCAGCTAAAGAGTCCCACCTGAAAAGGTGGGTTTTTTATTTTAAAATCTGTAGGACTCGAAGTGTAGTGAGCGCCGACCAGGGGGAGGAAAAGCCGCCATGGACGGCGGCGTCAGCGAGTGCAGCCGGGCTGGAAGGAGCAAACACGACGTTTGCGACTGGAAGCCGAGTCCTACTCCCGCTAGAAGAGACCGCTCGTGTCATCATGCGGGAGGTCTTCGTTTTTTATCG
>JAEEGH010028267.1_pt1 | contig 11046 bp, 7 predicted proteins | sample 9134181 | NCBI WGS metagenome assembly JAEEGH01 (sample SAMN16246544, study PRJNA631951) | gut metagenome | biome: gut microbiome; feature: rumen; material: DP-attached | host: Bos | place: Iran: Karaj | collected 2018-10
ATGGCGCCGGTGAGCTTGCGGAGGGCCTGGCTCATGAGCCGGGCCTGGAGCCCCACGTGGGAGTCGCCCATATCGCCCTCGATCTCCGCCTTGGGCACCAGGGCCGCCACGGAGTCCACCACCACCACGTCGATGGCGCCGGACCGGACCAGGGATTCGGTGATCTCCAAGGCCTGCTCGCCGGTGTCGGGCTGAGACACGTACAGGTCGTCCACGTTCACGCCCAAACTCTCGGCGTACACTGGGTCGAGAGCGTGCTCCGCGTCGATGAAGGCCGCCGTGCCGCCCATCTTCTGGGCCTGGGCCACCACGTGCAGGGCGATGGTGGTCTTGCCGGAGGACTCGGGCCCGAAGATCTCCACGATCCGGCCCCGGGGGATGCCGCCCACGCCCAGGGCGATGTCCAGGTCGATGCAGCCCGTGGGGATGGCGGAGATGTTGAGGTTCGCGGAGCTGTCGCCCAGCTTCATGATGGCTCCCTTGCCGAACTGCTTTTCGATCTGCGCAAGGGCTATTTCAAGGGCTTTTTCCTTATCCAGCATAGTGATACCGTCCTTCTTTTGTCTTCGATTCAGTATACCATAGTTCCGTCATTTCGTACAGAGATTTTTGGGCGTAGAGTCCCATAAAGCGCTCATTTTGCGCAGAGCTTCCGGCGCAGCAGGTCCAGGGCGTGGAGTACAGCGAGGCGCCGTATGCGGCTCCGCTCCCCGGTGAGATGGAGCTCCTTCACCTGAACGCCGTCCCGGCTGGCCAGCGACACGTACACCAGCCCCACCTGCTCCCCGTCGGGGCCGGCGTAGCCCGTGGTGGCCAGGGCGTAGTCCGTGCCCGCCTTCCGCCGCATGCCCGCGGCCATCTCCTGGGCGCACTCCCTGGACACGGCGGTGTATTTCTCCAACGTCTCTGCCTTCACGCCCAGGGAGCCCATCTTGGCCTCGTTGGCGTAGGTCACGTCCCCCTCGACGAAGTAGGCGGAGCTGCCGCCCAGGTCGATGAAGGCGGAGGAGAGGAGCCCGCCGGTGCAGCTCTCGGCGCAGGACAGGGTGGCCTTCTGCTCGATGAGCAGCCGGTGGCACACCGCCGCCAGCTCCTCGTCGTTCTCGGAGTAGACCACGTCCCCGAAGCGGCGCTCCACCTCGGCAACGATGGGGGAGAGGAGGGCTTCCCCTTCCGCGTCGGTCTTGGCCTGGGCGGTGATCCGAAGCTTCACTTCGCCGGTCTCGCAGTAGGTGGCCAAGGTGGGGTTGGTCTGGCCGTCGATCAGATCCTTCAATTCATATTCCACGTCGCTCTCGCCCTTGCCGAAGATGCGGAGCATGTGGGTGTAGAGCCGGTGGCCGCTGCGCTGCTCGAGATAGGGCATCACGTAGTCCGTGAACATGGGCCGAAGCTCCCGGGGCGGGCCGGGCATGAGGATGGCCGCCTTCCCGTCCTTCTCCATGAGGCAGCCGGGGGCGGTGCCCCGGGGGTTGGGGAGGATGGTGCAGCATGTGGCGGGGAACATGGCTTGCTTTTTGTTGTTGGGGGCGGGCTTCCGGCCGAAGCCCTTGAACCGCTCCACGATCCTGTCCCATTCCTCGGGGTACAGGACCAGCTCGAGGCCCAGGGCCGCCGCCACGGTCTCCTTGGTGAGGTCGTCCTCCGTGGGCCCGAGGCCGCCGGAGAACAGCACCACGTCGGATCGATCGAGGGCCGTCAGCACCGCCTCCGTGAGCCGCTGAGGATTGTCGCCCACCACCTGTTGGCGGTACAGGTCCACCCCCAGGGGGGCCAGCTTCTCGGCCATGAACTGGGCGTTGGTGTTCACGATCTGCCCCATGAGGAGCTCGGTGCCCACACAGATGATTTCCGCGATCATAGTATCACCCCTGTTGGATCAGGTTTTTGTTCTTGTACACGTAGTCCCAGCCGGACCACAGGGACATGATGAGGGAGGCGTAGAGGAGGATGAGGCCCACGATCCGAAAGACCTTCCAGACGTGGCCCACCATCAAAAAGGGTAGGGCGATGTCCTGGAGGGTGGTCTTGATCTTCCCCAGGTTCCCCGCCGCCAGCACCACGCCCTTGCTGGCCGCCACCAGCCGAAGGCCGGAGATGGCGAACTCCCGGAAGATGAACAGGATGGTCACCACCGGGGGGACCTTCCCCTGGGCCGTCAGCATGATGAGGACCGAATTCACCAACAGCTTGTCCGCGATGGGGTCCATGAACTTGCCGAAGTCCGTGACCATGTTGTGGGCCCGGGCGTAGCGGCCGTCCACCGTGTCGGTGACGGAGGCCACGATGAACAGGACCACCGCCACCCACATGCCCCAGCTGGGGGGCAGGTAGAAGCAGAGGATGATGAAGGGCACCAGCAGGATGCGCAGGATGGTCAGCTTGTTGGGAAGATTCATGTTCTTCATAGGGCCTCTCCTTTCATGTCGTACTCGCCTGCATGGGTGAGGCGGATGGGTTCATATTCGCCCACGGCGTGATAGCTTTTGCGGGGGATCTTCACCCGGCCGTCCACGTCCGGGGCCTCCCGGGGGGTCCGGCCCACGGCGTGGGTCCGGGTCAATTCTTCGATGAGCAGCTCCGTCTGCCGGCCCACCCAGCGCTGGTTCCGCCGGAGGGAGATGGGCCGCTGCTGGGCCATGAGGGCGGAAAGGCGCTCTTGCTTCACCTCGTCCGGCACCTGATCCGGCATCTGGGCGGCCTTGGTGCCCTCCTCCGGGGAGAAGGCGAAGGCCCCCACCCGGTCGAAGGGGTAGTCCCTAAGGAAGGTGAGCAGGGTCTCAAACTGCTGATCCGTCTCACCGGGGAAGCCCACCATCATGGTGGTGCGGAGGGTGAAATCGGGATAATTCTTGTAGAGGTAGTCGAGGAGGCTCCGGATATAGGCCCCGCTGCCCCGCCGGTGCATGCGATGCAGGATATCGTCGTCGATGTGCTGCAGGGGGATGTCCAGATACGGGATCAGCTTCTCTCCCTCCGCCAGGGTGTCCAAAAGGGCTTCGTTCACCGTGTCCGGGTAGGTGTAGAGGACCCGGACCCAGTGGAGACTGTCGATGCCGTTCAGCTCCTTCAGCAGGGGCACCAGCATGGACTTCCCGTACCGGTCCACCCCGTAGCCCGAGGTGTCCTGGGCGATGACGGTGAGCTCCGTGACGCCCCGGTCCGCCAGGCCCTTGGCCTCGTCGATCAGCTGCTCCATGGGCTCCGAGCGCAGGTTCCCGCGGATCAGGGGGATGGCGCAGTAGGTGCAGCGGTTGTTGCACCCGTCGCCGGTGCGCAAAAAGGCCCGGTAGGGGGGCGTGGTCAGCAGCCGGTCCGAAAGGTTGCAGCTCATCTTGGGCAGGGGCTGGCCCAGCTTCTCGGAGAGGAGCCCCGGGAGCTTCTCGTACTCCCGGACCCCCAGCAGGATATCTATCTCCGGCAGCTCTTCCAAAAGCTCCGCCCGATACCGCTCCGTGAGGCAGCCCGTGGCCACCAGGACCCGGCAGCGGCCCCGTTCCTTATATTGAGCCATCTCCAGGATGGTGTTGATGCTTTCCTCCTTGGCCGGGTCGATGAACCCGCAGGTGTTCACGATCAGCACCTCCGCCTCGCTGGGGTCGGGGGTGAAAGCGTAGCCGAACCGCCCTAAAAGGCCCAGCATCCGTTCCGTGTCCACCTGATTCTTGGCGCAGCCAAGGCTGATGACGCCTACCTTCATGCCTTCTCCTCGTCAGCGCTCATTGAGCGCGCGTCCCAGGGGGCCTCGTCGTCCTCAGCAGCGTCGTCGTCCGAATAGCTGCCGGACCCGTCGCCGAAGATGGCCTCCCACTGGGAGCGCTTGATGAGCACCTTCCGGGGCTTGCTGCCGTCGAAGCCGGACACGTAGCCCTGCTCCTCCATCATGTCCACCAGCCGGGCTGCCCGGGCGTAACCCACCCGGAGCTTCCGCTGGATCATGGAGATGGAGGCCTGGCCGGAATCGAGCACGATCCGGACCGCTTCGCCCAATAGATCGTCCTCCTGCTTGCCCTCGCCGAAGACGCCGCCCTTGGCGCCGCCGCCGCCGGACATGGCCTGCTCGGCCTCGCTGTCGAACTGCTGCTCGCCGCCGTTCTTGGCCTTGATATCGTTGACCACCGCCTCCACCTCCTCGTCGGAGACGAAGGCCGCCTGGAGCCGGGTGGGCTTGGCCGCCCCGTTGGGGTGGAAGAGGCAGTCGCCCCGGCCCAGAAGCTTCTCCGCGCCGGTGCTGTCCAGGATGATCCGAGAGTCGATGGCGGAGCTGACGGCGAAGGCCGCCCGGCTCGGGATGTTGGCCTTGATGAGGCCGGTGATGACGTCGGCCGAGGGCCGCTGGGTGGCCACGATGAGATGGATGCCCGCCGCCCGGCCCAGCTGGGCGATGCGGCAGATGCAGTCCTCCACCTCGTCGGGCGCCACCATCATGAGATCGGCCAGCTCGTCCACGATGACCACGATCCGGGGCAGCCGGTTCCGCTCCTCCTCCTGGATCTCGTTGTAGCGGGCCAGGTCTCGAGCGCCCCGGTCGCTGAATTTCTTATACCGCATGGTCATCTCGTTGACGGCCCAGCGGAGGGCGCTGGCGGCCTTCTTGGGGTCGGTGACCACGGGGATCAGCAGGTGGGGCAGGGTGCTGTACACGGACAGCTCCACCTGCTTGGGGTCCACCATGATGAGCCTGAGGTCCGCGGGGGCGGACTTGTAGACCATGGACAGGATGATGTCGTTGATGCACACGGACTTGCCGGAGCCGGTGGAACCGGCGATCAGCATGTGGGGCATCTTCGCAAGGTCCGCCACCACGATCTTGCCGCCGATGTCCTTGCCGATGGCCATGGTCACGGGGGACTTGGCGTTCCTGAACTCGTCGGTGTCGATGATCTCCTTCAGCAGCACCGTGGCGGCGGTCTTGTTGGGCACCTCCACGCCCACGGCGGCCTTGCCGGGGATGGGGGCCTCGATGCGCACCCGGGGGGCGGCGAGGGCCAAAGCGAGGTCGTTGGAGAGGGTGGTGATCCGGTTCACCCGCACGCCCCGGGCGGGCTGCAGCTCGTACCGGGTGACCACGGGGCCCACGGACCAGCCCAGGGGCCGGCACTCGATGTTGAAGCTGGCCAGCGTCTCGATCAGCAGGTCCATGGTCTTCTCCGGGGTCTCGGAGGCCGTGCGGTAGTTCTTCTCCGGGGTCTTCAGCACGTCCAGGCTGGGCCGCTGATACTCGATGACGGGGGCCTCCATGGGCTCCGGCAACGCTTCGCCGGTGGCCTCGTCGTGGTACACGAACTTCTTGTCGGGGGCCCGTTCCGGCTCCGGCAGGGGCGCCTCCCCCTCCTCGTAGGGGGTGGCCTCGGTGAAGGCCCTGAGATCGTCCATGGTCATGTTCTTGGGATCGACCGGACGTGTTTTTGCTTCGGCCGGGCGATCGCAGGGATCGGCGGGCCGGAGGGGCTTGGGCTCCTCCGCCTCGGGGGCCTGGCCGAAGATGGACACGTCCTCCAAGGGCGTGGGGGCCTCCGGGGCCGCCGGGGCCGGCGTCTCCGCCGGGCGGCTCATCTTGGACCGCCGGGGCGGCATCTTGAACAGCTCCTCCTTGGGCGCCGGGGGGGTCAGATCGGGCACCGGCTTGTTGGCGGGCAGGGGCCCGTCGCCGGGGAGCCGCAGCACGTCGTCGATGGGTTCGTCCACGAAGGCGGGGCCCACGGTCTTGGGCTTCCGGGCCAGGGGGCCGCCCGAGGGGAAGAAGGAGAGGTCGTCCTCGCCTTCCGGCCGCTTCTTGGGCTCCTCCGCCTCCGGCACGAAGAAGGCCTCGTCGAAGGGGACCTTGCTCTTCTTTCGGGGGGCGGGCTCCGCCTTAGGCGCAGGCTTGCCGCCGGGCTGGGGGATGTCTTCGAGATGCCCCAGCTTGTCCGGGTCCACCTCGGGGACGGAGGCCTGCTTCTGGTCCTCCACGGACTGGATGAACAGGGATTTTTGCTTCCGGGCGGGCAGGGCGTTGGGCTCCGAGGCCACCTCGTCGTAATCGTCCTCCGGGGCCTCCGCATCCAGCCGTTCGATGGCGGTGGCCATCTTGTTCTTGAGCAGCTCCGGGAAGGTCTTGAGGCTGATGCGGGTGATGAACAGCAGGCACACCACGATGCCCGCCACCACCACCACGCCGCACAGGGTCCGGCCGCCGATCAGCTCCAGCACGTAGCAGAGGAGGCCGCCGATGACGCCGCCGCCCACCTTCTCCGGGGCGCTGATGGCGTGGACCGCCCGATCGAAGCAGTCCACGATGAACTTGGCGATGGGGATGGCCTTGCCCTCGGCGTCCCGGGCGCTGTAGTTGGTGAAGAGCTGGGTAAGGGCCGCCACGAACACCACCAGCAGCACGCACACCAGCAGCCGGCCCGAGGCGGGCATCCGCTTGCGCCCGGCGATGGAGAATATGCCCAGCAGCAGCAGGAAGGGCGGCAGCCCGAAGGCCACCACGCCCACGGCCCCGAAGAGCACCTTCTGCAGGGCCACCCCCAGGGGCGCTTCCGTGGCCCGATAGAGGTATAGACCGAGAAGCACGCCCAGGGCTATGAGCACCACGCCCAAGACCTCCGCGCCCACCCGCTGGGACACGGTGGCCTCCCGGATGGCTTCCTCCTTCTGTTCCCGGCGCTCCGCCGCCGTCAGCTTAGGCTGGGCAGGCTTCTTCGCCGCGGTCTTTTTCGTATTCTTTTTTCCGCCGCTGGGGGCGGTTTTCTTCTTCTGTGCCAATGCGTTTCACTCCTGCAAGGGGGCACATGTTACCCCATATTATTTCAACTATAAGTATACACCCGCGCCTACCCCTTGGCAAGGCCGCCGGGGTCCGGGGGCCGGTGAATAGAGTGTGAATAATTGTGGGCTCTTGCAATACGGGGGAAGGTCAGGTATACTAAATCCACTATCCACCGGGAGGGGCACATGAAGCCGGAACTTTTGATTTGGGACTGGAATGGCACCATACTGGACGACGCCCTGGTCTGCAGGAACATCGCCAACATCATGCTTTCGGAGCGGGGCATCCCCACGCTGCCGGACATGGACGCCTATCGGGCGGTCTTCGGCTTCCCCATCAAGAGCTACTACGAGAAGATGGGCTACCGCTTCGGCCCCCAGGACGAGCCCTACGAGCACGTGGCCGACGAGTTCATCATTTGGTACGACAAGCTCTACCGGACCGCCCTGCTGCGGCCCGGCATCGTCCCCTTCCTCGACAGGCTGAAGGGGGAGGGCTACCGGCAGGTGCTCCTGTCCGCCACCCGGTACGATCAGCTGGTGGAGCAGGTGGCGGCCTTTGGGGACGTGGGGGACCGGTTCGAGCGGAAGCTGGGCCTGACGGACCACTACGCCTTCTCCAAGGCAGCCCTTGCGCGAGACTTCATCGAAAGAGAGGGCATTCCCCGGGAAAGGACCCTGTTCATCGGCGACACGGACCACGACTTCGAGGTGTCCTCCGCCATCGGCTGCCCCTGCGTGCTCCTGGAGGGCGGCCACCAGAGCCGAGCCCGGCTCGAAGCCATGGGCGTCCCCGTCCTCCCGGATCTCGCCGCCCTCGGGGACTACCTGGACAGGCTGTGAACGAACGGGCCCGTATCGATAGAAATCTATCCGTATCGATAGAAATCTATCTGAAACAGGCAGGAAACTAGAGAAGACAAAGACAAGGACAAGGACAAAGACAAAGACGAGGACAAGGACAAAGACGAGAGAGAGCATATATATCCCCCCAGGGGGATGCTCTCTCTTTTTTTTCTCCCCCTTGGGGAGAGAGAAAAAAAGGGCTCCGCCTTTTCGACGGAGTCCTTTTGGTTTACGAAGAATCAGCCGTTTCTTCTCCAGGCCATGGGGGCGAACAGGAGCAGCATGGGGAAGATCTCGAGACGCCCGAAGAGCATGTCCAATGACAGGACGATCTTGGAGAGGTCCGAGAAGGCGGAATAGTTCCCCGTGGGGCCCACCATGTTGAGGCCGGGGCCGATGTTGCTGATGCAGGCGATGACGGAGGTCAAGGTGGTGACGCCGTCGTAGTTGTCGAAGGACACGATGAGGGCGGACACGGCCAGGATGAAGAAGTAGGCCAGGGCGAACACGTGGACGCCCCGAACGGTGGAATCGTCCACCATCTTCTTGTTGAGCCGCACCACGTGGACGCTCCGGGGCCGGAGCATGGAGGCGATCTGGTTCTTCAGGCTCTTGATGAGGATCAGGATGCGGCTCACCTTCATGCCGCCGCCGGTGCTGCCGGCGGAAGCGCCCATGAACATGAGGAGCACCAAAATCCACTTAGAGAGCTCCGGCCACAGGTTGAAGTCCACCGTGGAGAAGCCCGTGGTGGTGATGATGGAGCAGATGGTGAAGAACACGTGGTGGATCGCCTCGCCCAGGCTGGGGAAGAGCTTGCGGGTGTTGAGGACCAGGATCACCAGCACCCCCAGGATGATGCCCACGTACCAGTGAAGCTCCTCGTCCTGCAGGGCCCGCTTGGTCTGCCGGGTGAGGATCAGGTAGTACACGGAGAAGTTCACGCCGAAGGCCATCATGGCGAAGGACAGGACCGTCTGGGTGTAATGGCCGTAGGCCGCGATGCCCGCGTTCTTGATGGCGAAGCCGCCGGTGCCCGCCGCGCCCACGGCGTTGCAGAAGCTGTCGAAGGCCGGGTCGCCGCCCAGGACCAGCAGCAGGAAGGTCAGCAGGGTGATGCCGAAGTAGATGGCGTAGAGGACCCGGGTGGTCTTGCGCATGGTGGGGGACACCTTGCCCACGTCCGGCCCCGGGCTCTCGGCCCTGAGGAGGTGCATGCTTTCGCCGCTGCCCTTTGAAAGGGGGATGATGGCCATGACGAACACCAGCACGCCCATGCCGCCGATCCAGTGGGTGAAGCTGCGCCAGAACAGCAAGCCCCGGCACAGGCCCTCGATGTTGGTCAGGATGCTGGCTCCCGTGGTGGTGAAGCCGGAGGCGGTCTCGAAGACGGCGTCCACGTACCGGGGGATCTGGCCGGAGATGGCAAAGGGCAACGCGCCGAACAGGGACATGAGCACCCAGCTCAACCCCACGATCACGAAGCCCTCCCGGGCCTGCATGCTGTGGTCCCCCTTCTGGCCGATGAACAGCAGCAGGGAGGAGAAGAGGAGCAGGGCCAGCATGGTGATGAGGAACCCGTTCACCGCGCTCCAGGTCTTGTCCACGATGGCGATGATGAGGGCGGGGAGCATCAAGATGGCTTCCCACCGGAGGATATGGCCGATGAAGTATCGGACGGCCCGGCCGTTCATAGGCTGCCTCCCGGGAACACGTCCTTAAGCTCGGAGATGGTCACGTCCCGGGGCGCCACGATCACCACCCGATCCTCGGGCAACAGACAGTCGTTGCCGCTGGGTATGATGAGCTGCCGGTTCCGGGCGATGGCCGCCACCAGGGTGTTCTTCCGCTTCCGGGTCTGGAGGGCCTTGAAGGGGATGTCGCAGTAGCTGGCGCCGGCGGGGACCACGAACTCCATGGCCTCCACCCGCCCGTCCATGTACCGGCTCAGGGCCAGCATGGACTGGCCGGACCGGCTGCCCATGGCCCGGACGTAGCGGACGATCTCGTTGGCGGTCAAAAGCTTCGGCGAGACGATGGTGTCGATGCCGGCGTTGGTGTAGACCTCCAGGTGCTCCGTCCGGTCGATCTTGGTGACGGTCTTGGGCACCTTCAGATAGTTGGCGAACATGGAGATGGTCAAATTCTCCTCGTCGAAGCCCGTGAGGGCCAGCACCGCGTCCGTGTCCTTCACGCCCTCCTCGAGAAGCACCTCCTGCAAGGAGCCGTTGCCGCAGAGGATGGTGGCCTCGGGGAGCATGTCGGTGAGAAGCTTGCACTTCTGCTCGTCGTTGTCGATGATGGTGACGCGGATCTTGTTCTTCAGCAGCATCCGGGCCACGTGGATGGCGATGCGGCTGCCGCCCACGATCATGACCTTACGGATGCTGGGGGTGGAGAGCTTGAGATCGCTCATGAACCGGACCAGGCCCGAGGCCTCGGCGGTGATGGAGATGCGGTCGTTCCCCTGGAGCACGAAGGTGCCGTCGGGGATGGTGACCTCGCCCTGGCGCTCCACGGCGCAGATCAGGGCCTTCTCGTCGGTGATGCGCCTCAGGTCCATGAGCTTGAGCCCGTCCAGCTTGCTGCCGGGGGCCACCTTCAGCTCCACCAGCTCCGCCTTGTCTCGGAGGAAGGTCTCCCGCTTCAGGAAGGCGGGGAAGCGGAGGATGCGGAAGATCTCGCGGGCGCAGGTGAGCTCCGGGTTGATGCTGAGGGAGATGTGGAACTCGTCCTTTAAAAGCCGCAAGTCGCTGTCGTACTCCGGGTTCCGGACCCGGGCGATGGTGTTCCTGGTGCCCAGCTTCCGGGCCACCATGCAGCTCAGGAGGTTGACCTCGTCGCTGTCGGTGCAGGCGATCAGCAGGTCCGCCCGGGCCGCGCCCGCCTCCTCCAGCACGGAGCCGGCGGCGCCGTTGCCGCAGAGGGTGGCTACGTCCAGCGTCTCCTGGAGCTTCTTGAGCACCCGATCGTCGTTGTCGATGGTGACGATGTCGTGGCCTTCGGCGCACAGCTGGGACGAAAGGGTGGTCCCTACCTTGCCCTGGCCGACCACAATGATGAACATATCTTTGCCCCCATGTTGATAATGATTATCGTATATATTACCATATCTCCGCTTTTTTGGCAACTTGTCCCCGCCAGCGTTCAAGGAATGTTCATTTGACGCCCCCTCCCCGAGGGGCTACAATGGGGCTGAAAGTGACGAAAAAGGGAGAAAACCTATGCAGATCGTGGTCCTGGACGCAAAGACCCTGAAGGTGGAGGAGCTGGACCTGAGCCCCTGGCGGGCGTTGGGCACCCTGTCCCTCTACGATCGGACGGACCCGGCGCTGGTGCCCCAGCGGCTTCGGGGGGCGGACGTGGTGCTGACCAACAAGGTGAAGCTGTCCGCCGACGCCCTGAAGGGGGCGGCCTCCCTGAAGATGATCGGCGTCCTCGCCACGG
>JAEEGH010028268.1_pt1 | contig 11046 bp, 9 predicted proteins | sample 9134181 | NCBI WGS metagenome assembly JAEEGH01 (sample SAMN16246544, study PRJNA631951) | gut metagenome | biome: gut microbiome; feature: rumen; material: DP-attached | host: Bos | place: Iran: Karaj | collected 2018-10
TAGAAATGTATCCCTCGGTAAGCTTATGGATCAGATAAGTATGGTATTCCAAAGAGTCTATCTCTTTCAGGACACTGTATACAACAACATTGCCATAGGCCGTCCGGATGCCACAAGAGAGGAAGTGGAGGAAGCAGCTAAGAAAGCAAGATGTTATGACTTTATTATGCAGCTCCCCGAAGGCTTTGATACGGTAATTGGAGAAGGCGGAGCTTCCTTATCCGGTGGTGAACAGCAGAGGATATCCATAGCGAGATGTATTCTGAAAGATGCACCCATTGTAATACTTGATGAGGCAACGGCAAGCGTGGATGCAGACAATGAGAGAGCCATACAGGAAGCGATTTCGGAACTCTGCAAGAATAAGACCCTGCTGGTTATAGCCCACAGACTTAAGACCATTAAGGATGCGGATGAGATACTTGTTATATCCGACGGACAGATATCAGAGAGGGGAAATCATGCAGATCTTATGAATCTGAATGGCAGCTATGCTCACATGGTTGCGCTGCAAGGTTGATAATATATATTCTCATTTTTCTGGGGGCAGTTATCGAAAGATAGCTGCTCTTTTTATGCATTCATTTCGGCTGCAAGCCGGAGTTCGAAGGTCGTTTTTGCATCTTACCCCTTCTATTATGCATCTCATCGGAAGATTCATTGTAGCCCATATCAATCCTTTATATACTGATCGCAAGTTAAGGGGGAAACTTACTAAGAACGACATCGGAGGATATATCAAATGGAAGATAAAATAACAAAAAAACTTGAGATCAGCGAGCTCAGAAATAAGATCAAAGGATGCTATATGGGCAAAAACATCGGTGGAACATTCGGTGCACCTTTTGAATGTAAAAGACAGGTCAACACCGTCACATTCTATACACAGGACCTGTCCATGGGACCACCGGCCAACGACGACTTGGATCTTCAACTGGTCTGGCTCAATGCCGTTGAGAAGTTCGGAAGAACCGTTGATTCACACATACTTGGCGAATACTGGCTCTCATATATCATTCCCAACTGGGTTGAGTATGGTATGGCTAAAGCCAACTTAAGGACCTCCCTTTTACCTCCCTTGTCAGGATACATAGATAACACATACGGCAACAGCTGCGGCGCATTTATCAGAAGCGAGATATGGGCCTGTCTTGCACCGGGTCATCCGGAGATTGCGGCAAGATACGCCTACGAAGACGCAATAGTCGATCATTGCGAAGACGGCGCCTGGGGTGAAGTCTTCTTTGCAGCCATGCAGAGCAGTGCTTTTGTTGAATCCGATTACAGAAAACTGATAGACATCGGGCTTTCATATATCCCTGCAGACTGTGCGGTAAGCAAGGCGATCGCCATGGCCGTCGAATGCTATGAAGAAGGTCTTACCGTTGCCGATTGTCGTATAAAGATTCACAACGCATTTCCCGGAACCTTCGGTATTCAGGGAATCATGCTTAAGGAGATAGATCCGGAAGGCAGCAAAGGAATGGATAACGGCAAGCCAGGTTTCGATGCGCCTGAGAACATTGCTTTCTCCATTGCAGCTTGGCTCTACGGTGAGAACGATTTTGAGAAGAGTCTCCTCATAGCCAATTCCTTTGGAGAGGATACTGATTGCATATGTGCAAGCTTATGCAGCACACTGGGAATCCTTCTGGGAGAGGATGCCATCCCTTCTAAATGGAAAGATCCCCTTAATGACAAGATAGCGACCTGCTGTATCAAGAATACAAGCATAGGCCTCTGGATTCCCGATACGGTGACGGAACTCAGTGAAAGAATTCTTCGTGATATCCCCCTGATACTTAAGCAGGATTACTGCGACATCTTCGGCGAAAAAGGAATGACTGTTTACTGTGAGGGAGGCGAAAGCCTCTACTGTGAAGAGGCCGGTGCCTACATGTACAGGATCAATTCCTTCTGCAAAAATCCCGGTCTTACGGTTCGTGAGGTTACGGAACTGTCTCCCTATGTCATAAGGAAAAAGTATCCTGCTTTTTATATGATGGCTGACTTAAACGGCAGCATAAAATACAAGGTCGGAGAGAAGAGGAAGATCAGTGTGACGGTATCCAATGACTTCTATTGGAATGAACAGCATTGGGTAACTGTAAGCGCATATTCCAACGATGACATTACGATCTTATCAGGTGGTGAAGTGAAGCTGCCCTTGAACAATCTCAGCGGAACCTGTGCCAAGACAGATATCAGTTTTGTTGTAAACAGCAGCGCTCAGGGCAGTGTCAATATCATGCTGGGAGTAAGTCTTATCGGAAGACTTTCTCAGGGTGCCATAAAAGTAACGCTTTATCAGGAGGAAAATGATGCAGACGAAGAATTATGAATTAAATGAAAAAGCATATCTGACATCATATGTCTATGATGACTACCGGGTGGATGCTCTTCCTGCAGCCAAGCCCGCTGTTATTATCTGTCCCGGAGGAGGATGGATGAACCTGTCGGAGCGTGAAGGAGAACCCATAGCAATCGAATTCGCACAGAGAGGATACATGTCCTTCGTTCTTCATTATTCCGTGTCGGATACCCCTGCTGCATCGGGTAATTTCAGCCTGATTAACAGAGCGGTTAATGATATGGAAAAAGCATATGACACAATTGTCAGTTTTGTTAAAGAGGGACTGATTGACAAGACAAAAATCTCAGTACTGGGATTCTCTGCAGGAGGACAGTTGGCGGCACTTTTTGCTGCAAAGCATCCGGAACTCTATGCATCTATACTCTGTTATCCTTTGCTGGATATTGCAGATGAAATCGGATTCGTGGAATCGGGAAACTGTCCCAAGGAAAACAGAGAGATAATGGAGAAATGTTTTTCAGTAATGGGAGTAAGTCCTGAGCCGGAGAGTGGCTATTCTCTGATAAATCCCATTGAACAGATTAATTCCCATATGCCAAGCACCTTTATATGGCACGGTGTCAAGGATGATTTAGTAAAAGTGAGCGGCAGCATTAATTATGCGGGAAAGCTTATTGAAAATGGTGTCAGGACGGAGATCCATATATATGACAATTGCGGTCACGGAATATCACTGGGAACGAGAGAAACCGCAGCAGTTGAAAAAGAGATAAGCGATTATGGCAGCGTGTGGTTTGCACAGCTATTAAGATGGTTGGAGGAACTGGGAAATGAAGAGAAATAAATGGGGACTTATATTCATATTACCCTATATAATTGCATACCTGATTTTCACGGCTATGCCGATAGTCATATCTCTGTATAAATCCGTGTATGTGAATTATTGGAAAGGACTTGTGGAAGTGGGGCCCGTATTCTGCGGTCTGAAAAATTACGCAACACTTCTTTCCGACAGGAATATATATACCTATCTGGGCAATACAGCCATCATGTGGGTGCTGGGTTTTGTGCCTCAGATAGTATTGTCGATTACACTGGCGGCATGGTTCAGCAATCACAGACTTGGACTTAAAGGTGTTCAGTTTTTTAAGACGGTTATATATTTCCCCAATCTGATAATTGCGGCCTCTTTTGCATCATTGTTTTTCTCATTGTTTGCAGACAGAGGACCTGTGAATGCGCTGCTTATGGATATGGGAGTAATCACGCAGCCTTTTAAGTTCTTCTCAAATACATGGTCCACAAGAGGCCTGGTGGCATTAATGAACTGTACAATGTGGTTCGGCAATACGACCCTTCTTTTGCTGGCGGGAATGCTTGGAATCGACACTTCTCTCAGGGAAGCGGCAGAAGTGGACGGTGCAAAATCATGGCAGATATTTACCAGGATTACATTGCCTCTGATCAGACCGATTCTTCTCTATGTGGTGATTACATCCTTAATCGGCGGTATACAGATGTTTGATGTTCCCCAGATACTTACAAACGGAACAGGTAACCCGGGACGTTCTACCATGACGATCCTTATGTATCTGAACAAGCATATGTTCAGCAAGAATTACGGAATATCGGGAGCACTTTCGGTAGTTCTGTTTTTGGTTACGGCAAGCCTTTCGCTGATTGTGTTTGCAATTCATTCAAGAACGGAAGACAGGAGGTAACAGTATGAACAGACATATACATAAAACAATTGCATATACTGTGCTTGTCACAGTCTCATTCTTCTGTCTTTTCTGGTTCTATTCGCTTTTTATCAATGCCAGCAGATCCAACGGAGAATTGACAAGAGGCTTTTCACTTATTCCCGGAACGGCCCTTGTGAAAAACTGGAAGAGTATGCTGAATTGCGCCCTTCCCATTATGAACAGTATGAAGAACAGTCTCATAATATCCCTGGCATCATCTCTGCTTTGCAGTTATTTTTCCATCATGACGGCGTATGGAATACATGCTTACTGCTTTAAGGGAAGAAAGCTTTTTTACACCATAATGATCGGATTTATGATGATACCCAGACAGGTAACGGCCTTGGGATTTGTAAGCATGATACACAAGATGAATCTCATGGATTCTTTCATTCCTTTGATCATGCCGGAAATAGCGTCTCCTATCGTTTTTTACTATATGATAAAATATATGGAGAGCACGCTTCCCATGTCACTGGTGGAAGCGGCCAGGATTGACGGAGCATCGGAACTTTTTGTATTCAACAAGATAGTTCTGCCGCTTATGAAACCGGCGTTTGCGGTGCAGATGATCTTCAAATTCGTGGAATCATGGAATAATTTCTTCATTCCGGCGTTGATTCTGCATGATGACAGCAAGAAGACAATTCCCATCGTCATTTCGCTTTTGAGGAGTGCAAGCTTTGCCGATTTTGACAACGGTCTTATATACATGGTTATAGCTTTTTCAATCCTGCCTTCAGTAATAATATATCTGTTTTTATCACGACTGATTATCAGTGGTATAACAAGCGGAGGAATCAAAGGTTGATTAACATCAATATTCACATTGTCGATGATTCCAAAGAGGAAAGCATAGACGTCTTCTGTCACAAAGACCGTAAGGAAGAGATGCAGGAGATAGCCAAGGAATTCGTCGACGGCAGTCAGAAGATTAGCTGTAAAAAAGATGATAAGACTTACAGAATTCGTCTGGATGAGGTCTTCTATATAGAGACGGTGGATGAGCACCTCTTCATCTACTGTGAGAACGATGTATACGAAAACAGAATGCGTCTCTATGAAGCGGAGCAGCTCTGTAAGGATACCTTGTTTTTTAAGGCATCCAAATCAATGCTCATCAATATCAAGAAGATTGAAAATATGAAGCCCTCAATATCGGGGCGATTTGAGATCACCATGATGAACGGTGAGAAACTGCTTGTGTCACGTAAATACGTGGCCGACCTGAAGCAGAAGATGAGATTATAGGAGTAAAATATAATGAAACAGGAATTGGGAAATGTTCTCAGAAGATTTGTTAATATATCCGGCTGCACATTTATAATCATGTTAATCATCGGCCCCTTGCTTAAGGTCATAGACGGCATCAGTAACAGACAGATAGGATTCATAGCCTTATGTACGGCTGCGGCAGCTCTTTCAAGCTTGGTATTCATATCATCGAAAGAACTTCACGGCGGCTCATGGTGGCTAAGAGAGATACTTTGTATATTAATCAATCTGGCCGTCACGCTGCCTCTTACAAATTACGCAGGTCTCTGGCATTCCGCCGGCGGAATGATAATAGTGATAATCATTATCCTTGTGATTGCCTTCGGTAATCACCTGATTGAGTTCCTCTTCGATATGAGGACTGCAAATCAGATCAACAAAAAGATTAAGGAACTTCATCCATAATATTCAGATAAAAGCACCTCTTGAATGCGCGTCAAAGCATTGATAAAAGGGGTGCTTTTACTGTATAATTAATTAGATTATGTCGTAATGACTCCGGCATGATCATGAGGAAGAATATAAATGAGAAAATCCTATGATAAACTACCGAAAAAATGTGTAATTGCCATAATGGCGGCAGCAACGCTGATGTCAATTGAGGCACAGTCGACAATCTGCCCTATGGTTGTATATGCGGATACACCGACTAACACCTCTTATGATACAAATACCACAGCTATCGTTGTCAGTGGGCAGGAGTGTGCCATCGCATCTAACGTAAGCAGTGTCACTGTAAATGTGGGTGGTATTGTGAATGTTTCTGATAACAGTGGCGGTATCACTGTAACTAGTGGCGGTACGGTAAATGTTGGAAACAACTATCAGGGTACTGGTGCCGATGCAGGTGTCACTGTCCTATCCGGTGGTAGCGGAATTATCTCAAATAACGCATGGCAAGCGGTCGTTAATGATGGCGGAACTATGACAGTTAATATGAACAGTGGTTCAGCAATTGCTTCAGGTGGTACTATGACAGTTACGAGCAATGTCTCAAGTGGTACCGTTGCTGTCAGAGGAGGAGGAAGTACCATAGTAAGTGAAAACTATGGCTCAGCAATTGCTTCAGGCGGAACCATGGCAATTTCGAGAAATATTGTAGGTGGCACGGTCTTTGTTAGCGGCGGCGGAAGAGCTGCAATCGGTGAAAACGGCGGTGCTGCGATTGTTAGCAACGGTAGTTTGACAATTTCCAGCATTGACACAGCTGCCCGGGTTACTGTGAGTTCGGGCGGAACTGTTACAGCTCATGACGGCTTTGTTACTCAAGCGACAATTGAGGACGGAGGAACTTTGGTGGCTTCGGGGGTCACGGATGTTAGAGTCAATTCGGGAGGCACTCTTTCATGTGATATTCTGTCAGGTGGAAGTAATAAATTTATGGGAAGTAATGCACTTGCATCAACTCTTATAAGTGGAGCTGCGGTTGAGCTACTTGGTGGCGGAACTATAGTAAATAATTCCGGAAATGTAAGAGGCGAAGCCGGTGTTGTAAGCAATGTTTGTAGTGGCGGTACAGCCCAATTGTCAGGCGGCGGAACTGTAATAAACAATTATTGTAGCGCAGAATTAGGTAGCGGTTCAACTGTGTCCGGCGGAACAGTAATACACAATTATGGAACCACAATATTGCAATGCGGCGGTACAGTTGAAAACAATCATGTCGGAGGTGTAATACTTGGCTCTTCCGGAGTCGTTCTTAATAACTACGGTGGCACTTTGGAGTCCGGTGTTACGGTTACCAATCAGTATTGGTCTGTATCGGTTACGGGCCTCGGAGCAAACTATGATTCGTCATTCCGGAATATCAGCGGAGGATCTTATCTTCAGACGATAAGCGGCGGTGCAGATACAGGTGCAAGCGGACAGATTGTCATAAGGCCTACAGGTGGTTACGAGTTTAGCGGCAGTGGCCCTATGAGCGGAAGCACCGCAACATATACTTACACTTTGACAAGAAGTGGTGATAATTATATTCTTACTATTTCCGATATTACAGGTAATGTGGTGATAAGTCCCGAACAGCTTCAGCTTGTTCTTACAGCCATAAGATCGGCCGGCGGTTCGAGTGATGACGGAGAAGTTATTACGGAGATTGTTCCATCATATTTTTCTTCTGCTGAGACCACAAAAATGATTGATAATATACTGGATCTCACGCAAAAAGCAACGGGGTTAAAAGTTCCTCTTGAGGTTACTCTCGATCTCAAAGCAGTTAGAGGCTTTGAACCTGACAGTGCAAAGACTATTTTTGAATATAAGAATTTGCTGGCTAAGAGATTAATCTTTACCGTCAACGGTAAGAGATACGAGATTGTTATCCCTGCGGGTATTAATACAAAGAGTAAGAAATTTTTGAAGGCTCTTGCAAAATTGGAAGAGACTGAAAAGAAAGAGATAGTAGGTCCTTTGAAATTTGCGGAGATATTTAGAGAATGCGGAGTAACAGTTCGTCAGCTCAATTAAAGAAAAAGAATATAGATCCCAATCGCTATGTTCCTATACCGCTCACAAGGAGCAGCGGTATAAGAGGCGTGAAGCTTGATTTTAATGACGGTGCACGATTGAGGGTACCTAAGGGCAATTATCATGTTCGTTTTACGGATCTGGATGCCATGGCGATTGTGTTTGATACGGATCTCAGCGGATCCACTGCAGTCACTAACAGAAAGTATTACATCAATTTTCGTGTGGAACTGTGGAAAGACGGAGAGCTGATACTCAGTCACGATCTTGATCTTAAGGGAAAGAATGTACACATCGTCTTTCCGGTGGGTACATTGGGAGATATCATTGCATGGTTTCCCCATGCGGCGGAATTCGGGAAGAAGCATTCCTGCAATCTCTATTGTTCCATGCAGAAGGAACTTGGTGAACTCTTTGCGCCTGCTTATCCCGATATCAGATTTATAGAGCCGGGAGACAAAGTTCCTGCCTGCTATGCCACATACAGAATGGGGCTTTTTCCTCTGTCGGAGAATTATGCTCATCAGCCGGTGGATCACCGTGTGGTAGGACTCTGGCAGTGCATACCGCCTATACTGGGGCTTGATACCGTTGAGAGAAGACCTGTTATAAAGCACAGCAAGAGACGTAAGATCAAAGAACCTTATGTCTGCATTGCAACAAAGAGTACTGGATATGCAAAATACTGGAATAATCCCAAGGGCTGGGATGAAGTTACGGCTCATCTTATTAAGCTGGGATACAGGGTTTTGTGCATTGATAGAGAGACAAGCCTGGACGTGGGCGGAAGAACAGTGGCCGTTCCCAAGGGGGCAGAAGATTTTACCGGCAATCTGCCGTTACAACAGCGTGTGGACCTTTTAGCCCATGCTGATTTTTTTGTGGGTTTATCCAGCGGATTGTCATGGCTTGCCTGGGCGGTAGGTATTCCCGTTGTTATGATATCGGGATTCACCCTTCCCCATACGGAATTTTATACACCCTACAGGGTGATAAGCTACCATGTCTGTAACGGCTGCTGGAACGACATAAAGATTCCTTATGATCTTAGAGATTTCTACAGTTGTCCCAGACATCACGGCTCGGCGAGAGCATTTGAATGTTCGCGTCTTATAGGATCCGGTCAGGTGTGTAATGTTATTGACCGTTTGATGGAAGATTATCATCTTAAAAAAGAGAACAAATAAGCTTATTGCGGAGATATTCGGGGAATGGGGACTAAGAGTAAATCAGACAAATTGAAGAATGAGAATACAGATCCCAACAGATTTGTTCCTGTGCCGCTTACAAGGAGCACCGGTATAAGAGGAGTGAAGCTTGATTTTAATGACGGCGCACGTATTAAGGTTCCGAAGGGCAACTATCATGTCCGTTTCACGGACCTGGATGCCATGGCGATTGTGTTCGATACGGATTTCAGTGATTCCACAGCAACTACCAACAGGAAGTATTATATTAATTTCCGTGTGGAACTGTGGAAAGACGGAGAACTGATACTCACCCACGACCTTGATCTAAAGGACAAGAATGTACATCTCATCTTTAACATAGGTGCTTTGGGAGATACTCTTGCCTGGTTTCCTCATGCGGTGGAATTCGGGAAAAAGCATTCCTGCAAATTGTACTGTACGATGCAGAAGGAATTGGGCGAACTCTTTGCACCGAACTATCCCGATATAGTATTCTTGGAGCCGGGGGATAAAGTTCCCGACTGCTATGCGACATACAGGATAGCCCTGTTTTCTCAGGCGGACAATAATAATCATCAGCCGGTTGACCATCGTCTGGTAGGACTGTGGCAGTGTATACCGCCGATGCTCGGACTTGATACTATTGAGAGAAAGCCTGTATTAAAGCACAGCAGAGGACGTAAGGTTAAAGAACCCTATGTATGTATAGCAACAAAGGGTTCGGGCTATGCAAAATTATGGAATAATCCCAACGGCTGGAATGAAGTTACGGCTCATCTTATTGAGCGTGGATACAGAGTCTTATGCATCGATAAAGAGACAAGCATAGAAGCGGGCGGAAGGACGGTAGGCGTTCCCAAGGGAGCGGAAGATTACACCGGAGACCTGCCCTTACAGCAGCGAGTGGATCTGCTGGCACACGCCGATTTCTTTGTGGGCTTGGCAAGCGGTTTGTCCTGGCTTGCATGGGCGGTGGGAATCCCTGTTGTGATGATATCGGGATTCAGCCTTCCACTTACGGAATTCTATACACCATACAGAGTGATCAATTATCATGTCTGCAATGGATGTTGGAATGATATAACAGTCACTTACGATCTCAGAGATTATTACAGCTGTCCCAGACATCAGGGCACCCCAAGAGCCTTTGAGTGTACACGTTTTATAGGCTCAGGTCAGGTGAATAAAGTAATAGATCGTCTGATAGAAGATTATCATCTTAAAAAATAAATCCAAGACTTACAAAAAAAGCGAGTGCTTAAAGCACTCGCTTTTGTGATATCTAAGTAACCTTAGCTTAGAACTTACCGGCCTTTGCTGCCTCTTCGATTGAAACGGCTGTTGAAACTGTCATACCAACCATAGGGTTGTTACCGGCTCCGATAAGTCCCATCATCTCTACGTGAGCAGGAACTGATGAAGATCCGGCGAACTGTGCATCTGAATGCATACGTCCCATTGTATCTGTCATACCGTATGAAGCAGGACCGGCTGCCATGTTATCAGGGTGAAGTGTACGACCTGTACCACCACCTGAAGCAACTGAGAAGTACTTCTTACCGGCTTCTGTACGCTCTTTCTTATATGTACCTGCTACAGGGTGCTGGAATCTTGTAGGGTTAGTTGAGTTACCTGTGATAGATACGTCAACGTTTTCCTTCCACATGATTGCTACACCTTCCTGTACATCGTTAGCGCCGTAGCAGTTAACCTTTGCACGAGGTGAATTAGCATCCTTTGAGTAGCACTTTCTGAATACTTCCTTAACCTCACCTGTGTAGTAGTCATACTGAGTCTCTACATAAGTGAAACCGTTGATACGTGAAATAATCTGAGCAGCGTCCTTACCAAGACCGTTAAGGATAACTCTAAGAGGTTTCTGACGAACCTTGTTTGCCTTCTCGGCAATACCGATAGCACCCTCAGCAGCAGCGAATGACTCGTGACCTGCAAGGAATGCGAAGCACTCTGTATCCTCTTCAAGAAGCATCTTACCAAGGTTACCATGTCCAAGACCTACCTTACGACGATCAGCAACTGATCCGGGGATACAGAA
>JAEEGH010028269.1_pt1 | contig 11045 bp, 7 predicted proteins | sample 9134181 | NCBI WGS metagenome assembly JAEEGH01 (sample SAMN16246544, study PRJNA631951) | gut metagenome | biome: gut microbiome; feature: rumen; material: DP-attached | host: Bos | place: Iran: Karaj | collected 2018-10
ATACTTCTTTGGTCTACCTGCCATTTTTTAAGCCCTCCGCTGAATTATTTCTACTACTATTTTACCAATAATTCAGCAGGATTAATAGAGGTAATATGATTAAATGTCAACAAGACACTACACTAGTGTACTGACTCATTCATAATTAACCAAATTACTTGTATCTGAATTTATCTACTTCGTCAAAAAATCTCGACAATGCCCGCATTGCCATCGATTTTATTTCCTTGTAAATAAATCCATATACTTCGCAATTTGATTAAAGATGAACAAGTCAGCACACTAGCGCCTATTACCTTCTGAATCATCGTTACTGTTCTGTCCTTAATCAGTAACGAATCATCTTCATAAGTACACAATACTTAACCATTTTAATTGCAAATTGTATATTAATAAAGCATTATTTCAATTGTTTTAACTTTTTTCGATATAGGAGCCAAAAGCTACTTTTGACCCTGACTGATGATACGAATTGATCAATTTCTGCGAAACTCTCGCAATTTTATAGAATAGTAAGCACTTATTTAGGTTGCTTTTAGGTAACCACAATAAAATAAACGTAGAAACAATATAAAAGGTTTGATATTTGAACTTAGAAAAGATTGGAGAGGCTAGATATGATCAACAAGAAAATGAAATCAAAAATGAGTATAGGTCTTGCAATGACCATGGCCATTGCAATTGTAATATCAGGTTGTGGAACAAGCACTTCCACAGTTTCTACTGAAAGCGCTACTGTTGTAGCTACTTCATCCAGCAATGTGGATTTAACAAATGTAACTGCCACAGTTACTCTTTCTGACAGTGGTACAACTGTAGATGGCGATGGAGTCACAGTTGAAGACAATGATGTAGTCATAACATCCGGTGGTACTTATTCTTTCAGTGGAACGCTTACAGAAGGCAGGATCAAGGTAGAAGCTGAAAACCAGGAAGTAGTGATCATCTTAAACGGTGTAACAATTACTAACAGTGAAAAGGATGCTATCTATATTGAATATGCTTCCAGTGCAACAATCTATGTAATGGAAGGCACTGAAAACACCCTTACAAGCGGAACTGAAGAGACTTACGAGGCTGCAAAGACAGCAACACAGGAAGCAAATTCTGCAAGCGCTACAACTACTACAACTGATGAGACTGCAGTAGACTCTGCTGAAGCTGATAGTGCTACAGATACTGAGTCTGCAGAGACTGATACCAGCAATGACACTACTGAAGCTGATAGTGCTACAGGTACTGAGTCTGCTGAGACAACAACTAGTGATTCTTCTACAGCTGAGTCATCTGAAGAGTCTACTGATGAAGGATTTTCCAACAGTCAGAAGGCTACGATCATGGCAAAATGCAGCCTGAGCATTACCGGATCTGGAACCCTCAATGTATATGGTTATATAAACAATGGTATTCAGTCAAAAGAAGTTCTGACAATCAGTGATGTTACATTAAATCTCGTATCTGCAAATGATGGTATAAAGGCTGGTACAGCTCTTTCAATTACTTCCGGAACATTTGATATAGATTCTTACGGAGATGCAATCCAGTCAGATGGAACACTGGATATTGCTGATGGATACTTTGATATCTTTACAGGAGATGGATCTGCTTCTGTAGAGAAACAGAGCGAGACCATGGACGGTGGAATGGGTGGCCGCATGGGCGGAGGTTTTGGACAGATGCAAAACCAGGGAACTGATAGTTCAAGCACTACAACTGATTCACAGTCTTCAGACACTACATCTGATACACAGAGTACTGACACGACTGAAGGTGCTGCTCCTACTGATGGGCAAGCTCCAGACATGACTGGCGCCGCTGCTCCTACTGATGGACAGGCTCCTGACATGGCTGGCAGCACTCCTCCTACTGACGGACAGGCTCCTGACATGAGTGGCGCTGCTGCTCCTGCCGATGGACAGGCTCCTGACATGGCTCAAGGCACAGCTCCTTCTGATGACCAGACAGCAAGTCAGAGTACTGATGCAACAAATACTACATCAGATTCAACTGACAGTACAGCCTCAGCAGGTGGTTTCACACGTGGCCAGGGCGGCTTTGGCGGCGGTATGTTTGGAGAAATGGAAAGTACAACCGATGCTGATTCCAATGCTGTCAGCCAGAAAGCTATTAAAGCAGAAGGCGTAATGACAATTTCAGGTGGTACATTTGTAATAGATTCTGCTGATGATGCTATCCACGGTACAAGTGATGTAACAATCGATGGAGGCACATTTACAATTACTTCCGGTGATGATGGCGTTCACTCAGATACAGCACTTACAATAAATGATGGTACTATCAATATTGAAGACAGTTATGAAGGTATAGAAGGCGCAACTATCACAGTTAATGGTGGAGATATCAACGTAGTATCTTCTGATGATGGATTCAATGCTTCATCTTCTACTTCAGATCCGGATATCACAATCAACGGCGGTAACATCTATGTAGATGCTGATGGCGATGGACTTGATTCCAATAAGAACCTGACTATCAATGGCGGTACTGTATACGTTGATGGTCCTGAGAATACAATGAATGCCGCAATAGATATCGGCACAGAAAATCAGGGAATCTTTGTAATAAATGGTGGTACCGTTACAGCAATCGGAATGTCAGGAATGCTTGAAAATGCTGATAGTTCTTCAACTCAGCAGACAATCACATATGTATTTGATGAGACAATATCAGCTGGTGAAACCATTACAATTACTGATTCTAATGGCAGTGAAGTAGCATCCTTTACACTGACAAAATCTGCAAACGTAGTCACATACTCTTCTGATGCTCTTGTCTCAGGCGAAACATATACTTTCTCATCCGGAGACCAGTCTGGTGAGATTACTGCCGACGACATCAATGCAACTAACGGCTCAGCTACCATGGGCTTTGGCGGCGGCATGCGAGGCGGCATGGGTGGTGGCATGAACGGAACCACAGATGGCACAACAGATGGCTCAACAAACGGCGGTTTTGGCGGCAGAGGTCAGATGAATGGCAACATGGGCGGTGAAGCTCCATCAGATACCACAGACTCTACAGGTAGTGACACTCAGACGACTACACCATAATCTGATTCTGTGGCAACAACCATTGTTCAATCTAATTATATAGCGAATCAGCACCATCAACAGCTGAACTAATGCACGTAAAAATACTCCCCGTGATCATTTTCAATCACGAGGAGTATTTATTTTATCTATATTATTTTTTTCATACACCACCATAAAAATACTAACCGCTAAAGTGCTCGAGGCTTAGGTCTCTATAGCATCACACTACTCTCTCGCCGATCCAGCCCTTGATATCAGATACACCGTTGTATTTCTCATAATTGCTTCCCCTAGCAACTACAAGGGTAGGTGCCTGCATGATACCAAATTTTTCAACAAGATCAGGATTTTCTTCTGCATCCATTATCTTGTAGGAAATACCTGCCTGATCCAGCATTACGCCTGCGATCTTGCAGTTAGGGCAGGTAGCTGTCTTAAAGAGCATTACTACATCATCACCAATATTTGAAGCATTATTGCTTACATCACTATTGGATTTCTTAACAGCTGCTTGTGTAAAATCTGCTGCGACAGCATTTTCTATAAACTCTTTTCTAATCCCACCATTAACAAATTCTATAGATCCATCTCTGACAGCATCACCCACAAGTCCTGCCATCATTTTATTATCAATGTTTTCATCTACAACATAGCCATTAGAAGACTCAACAGCTTCTGCAACAACAGCTTGCTTTGGACCTGTATGTGTAAGATGAGAATGACTAAGGTCATAAACCTTTCTATCCTTGTATTCCTGTGTCTTACCATCATTCCAGTTGGCAACAGGACGATAGTAACCTGTGATACGGCTATATACCTCAGTCTTCTGACCACAGTGAGGACATACAGGCTGTTCACCAGTCAGATAGCCGTGCTCTTTACATACAGAGTATGTAGGAGACATTGTATAGTAAGGAAGCTTGTAATTCTCAGCAATCTTCTTTACAAGAGTTGCAGCTGCTTTCCAGTCAGGAAGCTTTTCTCCAAGGAATGCATGGAAAACAGTACCTGAAGTATAAAGAGTCTGCAGCTCATCCTGAATATCCAGAGCTGAGAAGATATCATCAGTGTATCCAACCGGCAAGTGTGAAGAGTTGGTATAATATGGTGTTCCATCCATATTGGCTGTAATGATATCAGGATACTGTTCCTTATCATGCTTAGCAAATCTATAAGTTGTAGACTCAGCAGGAGTAGCTTCAAGATTGTACAGATCACCGTACATCTCCTGATAGTCTGAAAGACGATCTCTCATGTGATTGAGAACATCTTTTGTAAACTCCTGAGTTCTGACATCAGTCATGTCAGCACCGATCCACTTAGCATTTAAACCAACTTCATTCATACCGATAAGACCGATAGTTGAAAAGTGGTTAGAGAATCCACCAAGGTATCTCTTTGTATATGGGTAAAGACCCTGATCAAGGAGCTTGGTAATGACTTCTCTCTTGGTCTTCAAACTTCTTGCTGCAATATCCATCAGGTGATCAAGTCTCTTGTAGAAGTCAGCTTCATCTTTTGCAAGATAAGCAATTCTAGGCATGTTAATAGTAACAACACCAATAGAACCAGTTGACTCACCTGAACCAAAGAATCCACCGGATTTCTTGCGGAGTTCTCTAAGATCAAGACGCAGTCTACAGCACATAGAGCGCACATCACTTGGCTCCATGTCTGAATTGATATAGTTTGAAAAATATGGAGTACCATATTTTGCTGTCATCTCAAATAAGAGCTTGTTGTTCTCAGTCTCACTGAAATCAAAATCTCTTGTAATAGAGTATGTTGGAATAGGATACTGGAATCCACGTCCGTTGGCATCGCCTTCGATCATGATCTCGATGAATGCTTTGTTGACCATATCCATCTCATGCTGGCAATCGCCATATGTAAAATCAAGCTCTTTGCCGCCAACTATAACATTAAGGTTCTTTAAGTCAGCTGGTACTGTCCAGTCCAGAGTAATATTGGAAAATGGAGCCTGTGTACCCCATCTGCTAGGTGTATTAACACCGTATACAAAAGACTGTATGCACTGCTTGACCTCGTGCTGAGAGAGGTTATCCACTTTTACAAATGGTGCAAGATATGTATCAAAGGATGAAAAAGCCTGTGCTCCAGCCCACTCATTCTGCATGATACCAAGGAAATTGACCATCTGATTGCAGAGGGTAGAAAGATGGCATGCAGGAGCTGATGTGATCTTGCCAGGAATTCCGCCAAGGCCTTCTTTTATCAGCTGCTTAAGACTCCATCCTGCACAATATCCTGTCAGCATAGCAAGGTCATGAATGTGAATAGCTGCGCTTCTATGAGCATCAGCAATCTCCTGATCATATACCTCTGAAAGCCAATAATTGGCAGTAATGGCGCCAGAGTTAGACAGGATAAGACCTCCAACAGAATAGGTAACTGTAGAATTTTCCTTTACTCTCCAGTCATTTATCTTAAGATAATCATCAACAATATCTTTATAGTTTAACAGGGCGCTATTAACGTTACGAACCTTTTCACGCTGCTTTCTGTAAAGGATATAAGCCTTGGCAACGTCTGTGTAGCCAGCCTCTGAAAGGACTTTTTCTACACTATCCTGTATCTGTTCTACAGTGATCTTGCCGTTGACCACTTTACTCTCAAAATCTGATGCAACTCTAAGTGCGATCAGATCGATAACGCTTGAGTGATACTCCTTCTCGAGAGCCACAAACGCCTTTGTTATGGCTGCGGAAATTTTGGAAATGTCGAAATCAGCGACCTTACCATCGCGTTTCACTACTTTGTACATAAGAACCCCCTTTTAAAGAACACAGGAACCAACATGACCAATTCCTGAAAAAAGATAATATATTTTTGGATCCTCGATATTTGGTTAAATCACGATCCAAAAATACTGAAAACAAGCCATTTTTATCAAAAATATATTGACTTGTTGTCTTTTAAATAATCGATATTTAGTTAATACTCATATACTAAATATTGATAAATATTTGATATTTATAAGTTAACATTAATACTCGTCCGAGTCAATATGTTGTTAGAACTTTATTTTTGAACCACAATATCTTGTGGTTTTTGCCATTTTCTCAGACTCCCCTTACGACTGCATTTGGAACATATTTTTTTACAACATCTAGATAAAGTCTCATATTCTCCTCAGTAGGTGATGTCAAACTCTTGTCCGGCACAGTGTCCCGAACAGTATACTGCTGAAGATAGTATGCTTTAGCGCCTTCTATCCACTGACCTATCAGCTCAAAGTCGTTTAGCTCATGAAATTCGTGGACTACAGTAGTCCTGAACTCATAATCTGTACTGCCATCTAATAAAATAGCTGCACTCTCCTGCACACCCTTTGTATCAAAGCCTGATACTCCAATAGTCATGCCATATTTCGGAAGTGAATTCTTGATATCCATAGCTACATAATCTACCAACCCGGCATTCAGCAACTGCCTCAGCATATCAGGATGATTACCGTTAGTATCCAGTTTTACCTTATAGCCCATATCTTTAATTGCTTTGACCAACTGTGGCAGATCTGGCCTTAGACAAGGTTCTCCACCGGTTATGACCACGCCGTCCAGTAGATTCTTTCTTTTTTCCAAAAATAAAAAAAGCTCCTGATCTGACATAATAGGGCTGGCGGTTCCATCCACAAGCTCAAAGTTATGGCAATAGGGGCATCTGTAATCGCAACCTCCCAAAAAGACAGTTGCTGCAACGATTCCTGGATAATCTAAAAGAGTCATCTTTTGAAGTCCATGTATATTCATTTGTATCCCCCACAACAAAGTCACTTTATTCAGATAATCCTAATTTACGAACTCTACTCTGTGACCCTGCATATCATATCAAAAAAGAGCGCCCACAAACAAGCGCTCTTTTTCCTAATATTTCATATTTATTTTTGTTAAATATTTTTTTGCCAAATGACTTGAAAAATCATCTGATAGCTGCCCATGTAATACCATAGAGCTGTTCCATCAATTTCTTGATTTCATTCTTCATAAAATCGCATGCATCATTTTCAGAATTAAAATGTGAGATGCCTACCTTGTCCTTTTTATCACTAAAATATACATCCCAGCCATTTTTAACCTGTTCCATGCAGATTCTATTCTTTCTGTTCTTGTTTAAGCTATAAAGTTTCTTTGGAACTAGATGAGAATTGAAGAAGTTACTTAAATCCTTTGTTGTCATAATATACTCCCTTCTCGTGCCGCTAATATTTTTAGTGATCACATTGCACTTTAAAATCAATTTAGTTTTTTAAATTATTACATGTAGTTTTCATTACTACATCTTAAAGATATCACATCTACACTGACTTTTCAAGTTTTTTAAATAAAAAAAGTGAGCCACCGGGGACGTATCAATTTGACTCATTGCATGCAATGAGTCAAATTGATACGTCCCCAGTGACTCATTGTGCGCAATGAGTCATTTTGATACGTCCCCAGTGACTCACAGTGACACAAAAACTATAATTATTTATTTAGTACAAGACTGTCATTTACAGCATCCTGGCTGCCAAACTCCTCAAATTTGTGGAGAAGGTCAGATACCTGGAGATTCTTTTTCTCTTCGCCAGATACATCATAAATGATCTCGCCTTCATTCATCATGATAAGACGGTTACCGTATGTGATAGCATCCTTCATGTTGTGTGTGATCATAAGAGCTGTCAGATTGTCCTGTTGAACGATCTCTTCTGAAAGAGTCAGTACCTTGTGGGCAGTCTTAGGATCGAGAGCTGCAGTATGCTCATCCAGAAGCAAAAGACGTGGTCTCTGGAGTGCAGCCATCAAAAGAGTTATAGCCTGTCTCTGGCCACCGGACAAAAGTCCTACCTTGGCAGTCAGTCTGTCCTCAAGGCCCAGATCAAGTTTGGCAAGTCTCTCTCTAAATAACTGTCTCTCTGCGTTGGTCAACTGGGCTTTCCATGGCATTCTAGGCTTGCCTCTTCTTGCAGCAAGAGCAAGGTTCTCTTCTATCTGCATAGTTGCAGCAGTGCCTGTCATAGGATCTTGGAAAACTCGTCCTATAAGGGCAGCTCTCTGATAATCAGGCTTACCAGTTACATTGATGCCGTCAATTGTTATGGAGCCCTGATCTATTGGCCATACACCTGCTACAGCATTGAGCATAGTTGATTTTCCGGCACCATTACCACCGATAACAGTAACAAATTCGCCATCATACAAAGTAAGATTCAGGCCATTCAATGCTCTTTTTTCATTGATGGTTCCAGGGTTAAAAGTCTTATACACATCCTTCAGCTCAAGCATTGGATGTGAATGATCTACTCGATAATCCATAGTTATTTATCCCCCTTTCCTGCATCTGCCTTTTTGACAGCATTTTTACCGGCTTTTCTGAAAGAGGTTGCTGCCTGCTTCTGAAGATAAGGTACAGCAAGGAACAGCGCTACTACAACTGCTGTGAACAGCTTCAGGTAGTTAGTATCAAGCTTTAACCAAAGCACTATTTTTACAACAACATAGTAGATGACTCCACCAAAGGCAATGAATGACAGCTTGAGAGCAAAATTCATCTTTTTGCCAAAAAGAGCATCTCCAATAACTTCACCTATGATGACAGCGGCAAGTCCTATTACGATAGCGCCTTTTCCCATATTGATATCGGAATATCCCTGAAACTGTGCCATAAGGCCGCCAGAAAATGCTACGATACCATTAGAAAGAGCAAGTCCAAGAACCTTCATAAAGGATATGTTGATTCCGTTTGCCTTGGCCATCTCAGGATTACAACCTGTAGCTCTAATTGCAGAACCCTGCTCTGTTCCAAAATACAGATACAGAACAGCAATGATGATCACTGTAACCAGAAGTCCTACTGCAATAGCCAGATTGATATAACGGGATGATAATAACAGATTGTACTTATCAACACTGACAGACTGATTGGCCTTCATGCCCATGATAGCAAGGTTGATAGACCAAAGAGCATACTGAGTCAGGATACCAGCCAGAATAGCCGGTATTCCCAAAAGTGTATGCAACAGACCTGTCACAGTTCCCGCAATAAGTCCTGCAATAAGTGCTACGATGCAAGCCAGCACCGGATGCCATCCGGCAAGGATCAGCATGACCGCAACAACACCACCTGTAGTAAAGGTTCCATCTACAGACAGATCGGCAATATCCAAAAGTCGAAAAGTTATATATACACCAAGGGCCAGTATTCCCCAGATAAGCCCCTGCGCTATACCTGACGGAAAACAGTTTATAAATCCCTGAAGTGTTAATGATTGAAAATAAGAAACTAAATCCATTTAACTCACCTGAAAAAATATTTTTGTTACTTCACGCCAAAAGAATTCAAGTATTCTCGGCATGAGAAGTCAAGAAGTCATATTTTATACTTTCTTTTTATTCTTCAATAGCAACGTAATCATCTGGAACTGTGATTCCAAGCTGATCACAAATTTCTTTGTTATATTTCTTTACAGGGTTTGCATAGTACTCGATAGGCATTTCAGCAACATCTGCCTCACCCTTTAAGATCTTTACAGCCATCTCACCAGTTGTTCTGCCCAGTTCATAGTAATCAATTGAAAGTGTTGCAACGCCACAACCCTGGCAGATACCTTCTTCACCACAAACGATAGGTACACCAGCAGGAAGAGCTACATTTGAGATTGCTCCTGTGCAAGATGCAGCTGTGTTATCTGTTGGGATGTAGAGAACATCGTTTTCAGCACATGCGCTCTCTGTAACAGATGCAACATCATTTGAATCTGAGAATGTGTAAACAGTAACTTCGATACCTTTTTCTTCAAGTGCTGCCTTAACTGTATCAGCCTGATATACTGAATTTGCTTCAGATGAGCAGTACAGGATACCTACCTTCTGAGCATCCGGGAACAGTTCAACTACCATGTCTGCCTGCTGATCAAGTGGTGCAAGATCAGATGTACCAGATATATTGCCACCTACTGTGCCATCAAAGTTATCGATATCAAGTGCAACACCATATTCTGTGATAGATGTGCCAAGGATCGGAATATCTGCTGTTGCTGATGCTGCTGACTGAAGAGCAGGAGTTGCATTAGCCAGGATCAGATCTACTCCGTTTGAAGCAAAACCTGTACATATTGTTGAGCACTGTGCACTGTCACCAGCTGCATTCTGTTCATCAAAAACTACCTGATCACCAAATTCCTCTGTTAAAACATCCTTAAATCCCTGAGTTGCAGCATCGAGAGCCACATGCTGTACAAGCTGGCAGATACCAACTGTATATGTTGTTGTAGTATCAGAAGAGCTCTGAACTGTATCTGTTGACTCAGTTGTTGTTGTAGCTGTCTCTGTAGTTGCTGCACCAGTACATCCCATAAGTGAAAGTACCATTGCTCCGCTCAGAATAGCGGAAAGAATTTTCTTTTTCATAATAATTTACCTCCCAAACGTATTTTTTCGTATTGTAATGAATTATGATCTACTTCAGCTGCAGCAAAAAAAGTAGTTGCTCGCTATAAAGCGTTACGCTTTAAATCGCTAAAGTATAATAAAAATAATATACAACACAGCATAAAAAAAATCAATATCTATCACAGCTCGATAAGTGAGTATTTGTTATTTTGTTTTAGGTCTCATATAGAGATTTTATAACTAAGTCTCACAAAGTCTCATTTACATATGAGACTCAGTGAGACTATGGTGAGACTGCAATGAGACTTTCCTATATAAATCCCACCATTTCAGCAATTTTCAATTAATTCACAGTCTCATTTTGATGAGACTTACAATAATAAGAAGTTCCTGATGAACTACCCTCACCGACTCCACGTCGGAAAGGGTTTCTGTTATGCCGCAGAGCGGCATGAACCCGCACGATGCTCTATGTATCCTGCAGAACAGGGCATGTCCACTATGCCCCTATCCCATTGGCTTACCTTTGGGAATACTTTCCTTAAGATGTTTGCAGCTCCATTTATGTCTGCATTTGTTATTGTACCATCGTAGTGCC
>JAEEGH010028273.1_pt1 | contig 11045 bp, 11 predicted proteins | sample 9134181 | NCBI WGS metagenome assembly JAEEGH01 (sample SAMN16246544, study PRJNA631951) | gut metagenome | biome: gut microbiome; feature: rumen; material: DP-attached | host: Bos | place: Iran: Karaj | collected 2018-10
GTTGTTTCTGGTGCAAAGTTATGACGAAAAATACCTCATTCCAACATTTTTCATGTTTTTCTTCTCGTTTTGTTGCGACAACCCCTTGAAATAGCGACAAAGTAAGGGTGTGAGGCCGAAATTTGTCGCAAAAAGCGGGTTACCAGTTGTCATGAGGGCAAAGGGAAGAGGGAAGAAGGAAGAGGGAAGATGGATGAGGCTTTGACTTCTAAGGTGACAAGGTACCAGGTCCATTGTCACCCGGAATGCGAAACACTCTCTGACCCGATATAAGAGAAGCTTTATCAAGCTGTTCTTCAGGATGGAACTCTCAACTATGCCGAATACGCAGCTATCATTATTAAGTAATTCGTGTCCATGAAAAAGGATGACTGCTCTTGATGCATGAGTGCAAAGGTACAAAATATTTATCTCATTTGCAAGTTTTTCAAAAATAATTCGTACCTTCGCAGGCGAAACAATTATTCATGCAATGAACATACAGGAAATACTTAATAAGACAGACAGGTTTGCCGCGAATGCAGGATGCCGGATAACGGAGGTGGATGAGCAGCATGCTGTAGCAGAAATGACGGTGACACCAGCACACCTGAACGGCGGAAATGTGTGTCAGGGCGGTGCCTTGTTTACGCTGGCTGATCTAGCCATAGCCGCGCTGATGAACTGTCGAGGTCAGCTGACCTTCGGCATCAGCAATAGCATCATGTTCGTGGCGAGTGCCAAAGAGGGTGACCACCTGCGTGCCGAGGCCGTCAGCGTGGCCGACCACCCTAAGATTCCCTCTGTCGAAGTGAGGGTGACCAACCAGGAAGGGCGGCTTATCTGTCACGTTACGGGGATGGGTTACAGGAAAGCCATCGCCGTAGGGGAGGTGTAAGGGTCGTTAAATATGTCAAGGGACAGTGAGTCCCCCGACATATTTTCAACTTTACAACATTACACCTTTCAACAATACATTAAGCAAAAATTCTTCGGGCTGAGCTACACTAAAAAAAAGAAAGACCTGCTCAAGTAAACTTGGCTGGTCTTCCTCTTTTTAGTGACTCCCGCGGGATTCAAACCCACAACCTTCTGATCCGTAGTCAGATGCTCTATTCAGTTGAGCTAGGGAGCCGTTCCTTTGATTGCGGGTGCAAAGGTACGTAGTTTTTTTGTAACTACCAAACTTTTTCGCAACTTTTTTTGTTTTCCCGAAAAATAGTATTACCTTTGCCGATGCAAACGAACATTATACATTATTATAATATAGAATATGAAACAAACAATTTTGGTAACAGGCGGTACGGGTTTTATCGGAAGCCACACCACCGTAGAGCTGCAGAACGCAGGTTATGAAGTAGTAATCGTGGATAACCTTTCCAACTCGAACGCCGACGTGGTCGATGGTATTGAGAAGATAACGGGCGTGCGTCCCGCTTTCGAGCAGGTGGACTGCTGCGACTTCGACGCTATGGAGCGCGTGTTCCAGAAGTACCCGAAGATTGAAGGCATCATTCATTTCGCCGCATCGAAGGCCGTTGGCGAGAGTGTGGAGAAGCCGCTGATGTACTACCGTAACAACATTGTGTCGCTGGTGAACATCCTGGAGCTGATGCCGAAGTACGATGTGAAGGGTATCATCTTCTCATCGAGCTGCACCGTCTATGGTCAACCTGACCCCGAGAACCTGCCCGTCACGGAGGATGCTCCCATCAAGCCTGCCGAGAGCCCCTACGGCAACACGAAGCAGGTGAACGAGGAGATTATCCGCGACGACATCAACAGCGGAGCACCCATCAAGGCCATTCTGCTCAGATACTTCAACCCCATTGGCTCGCACCCCTCTGCCATCATTGGCGAGCTGCCCAACGGCGTGCCCATGAACCTGATTCCCTATGTGACGCAGACGGCCATTGGCATCCGCGAGAAGCTGAGCGTATTCGGCAACGACTATAACACGCCCGACGGCACTTGCATCCGCGACTATATCTATGTGGTGGACCTGGCAAAGGCTCACGTCAAGGCAATGACGCGCGTGCTCGACACCGACTCCGATAAGCTGGAGGTGTTTAATGTGGGCACAGGACGTGGCGTCTCGACGAAGGAGATTGTCGATGCCTTCGAGAAGGCTACTGGTGTGAAACTGAACTGGCAGTATGCTCCGCGTCGTGCAGGCGACATCGAGAAGGTATGGGCCAATCCCGACAAGGCCAACAACGTGCTGGGATGGAAGGCTGACACGAGTCTGGAGGACACGCTGAAGTCTGCCTGGAACTGGCAGCAGAAACTGCGCGAACGGGGAATACAGTAGAGGTTAAAGGTGAGAGGATGCCGTTGTTAGATGAGTTGAACGACAGCCAGCGCGAGGCGGTGGTATGGTGCGACGGCCCCCAGCTGGTGATAGCCGGTGCGGGGTCGGGTAAGACGCGCGTACTGACCTATAAGATAGCCTGGCTGCTGGAGGAGTACCAGCTGGAGCCCTGGCGCATTCTTGCCCTGACATTCACCAACAAGGCGGCGCGTGAGATGAAGGAGCGCATTGGTCTGCTGGTGGGGCAGGAGAGGGCGCGCTACCTGCAGATGGGCACGTTCCACTCCGTCTTTGCACGCATCCTCCGTCGTGAGGCACAGCACATAGGCTACAACCCCGACTTCACCATCTACGACCAGAGCGACTCGCGATCGCTGGTGAAGAGCATTATCCGCGAGATGCAGTTGGACGACAAGGTCTATAAGGCATCGAGTGTGGCTGACCGTATCTCGATGGCTAAGAACCACTTGCTGCTGCCTGCTGCCTATGCCAACGGCCCCTCGGCAGCCGACGACGCCATGCGGAAGGTGCCCGCCATCAAGGACATCTACCGGCGTTATACCGAACGCTGCCGACAGTCGAACGCCATGGACTTTGACGACCTGCTGGTGCAGACCTTTCTGCTGTTCCGCGAACATGAGGAGGTGCGCCGTCAGTATGTGGACCGCTTTGCCTACGTGCTGGTGGATGAGTACCAGGACACGAACTACGCCCAGCAGGCCATTGTCATGCAGTTGACCAAGGAGCGTCAGCGTGTCTGCGTGGTAGGCGACGACGCCCAGAGCATCTACAGTTTCCGAGGTGCCAACATCGACAACATCCTGAACTTCCAGAAGGGCTACGAAGGTGCCCGACTCTTCAAGCTGGAGCAGAACTACCGCTCTACGCAACTCATTGTTCAGGCTGCCAACAGCCTGATTCGCCACAACCAGCGGCAGATACACAAAGACGTGTATAGCCATAAGGAGGAGGGTGAGCGCGTCATCCTGAAGACGGCCTACAGCGACAAGGAGGAGGCGCAGATAGTGTGTAACGACATCCGGCGCATCATGAGGAAGGATGGCTGTGCGTACAGTGACTTTGCCATACTCTACCGCACCAATTCGCAGAGCCGCTCGTTTGAGGAATACATGCGCAAGGAGGACATTCCCTACCGCATCTACGGCGGACTGAGCTTCTACCAGCGCAAGGAAATCAAGGACGTCATTGCCTACTTCAGGCTGGTGGCCAATCCTGATGACGAGGAGGCGCTGAAGCGCATCATCAACTATCCGGCGCGAGGCATCGGCGATACGACGGTAGGCAAGATTGTGGATGCCGCCAACCTGCATGGCGTGAGCCTGTGGACCGTCATCCGACAGCCGGCCGTGTTCCAGCTGGACGTCAACAAGGGAACACTCAACAAGCTGGATGCCTTCCGCCAGTTGGTGGAAGGATGGGTGGAGCGGTCCAAGACGGAGGATGCCTTTGCGCTGGGTCATGACATCATCATGCAGAGCGGCGTCAGCAAGGATATCTACTCGGGTAAAGATCCGGAAGACCTGTCGCGACAGGAGAACCTGCAGGAGTTTGTCAGCGGACTGCAGGACTTTGTAGAGACGCGGCGTGAGGAGGATATGGCAGAGCAGACGGCTCTGTCGGACTTCCTACAGGAGGTGTCGCTGTTGACCGACCTGGACAGCGACAAGGACGATACGCAGCCGAAGGTGGTGCTGATGACCATCCACAGCGCCAAAGGCCTGGAGTTTCCGACGGTCTTCATTGTCGGGCTGGAAGAGAACATCTTCCCGTCGCCCATGTGTACCAACTCCCTGCGTGAACTGGAGGAGGAGCGCCGACTGCTGTATGTGGCCATCACCCGAGCCGAGAAACATTGCATCCTGACCTGTGCGCAGAACCGCTGGCGCTACGGCAAGATGGAGTACGACACGCCCTCACGTTTCATCCGCGACATCGACCCCTCGCTCCTGCAGGTGGAATCGTCGGGTGCTGACAGCAAAACTGTCAGCCACACTAGCGGGTTCGGTTCCGTCTTCGGGCCTTCGCACGACTATAACGGTAACAAGTACAGTCGCAGCAGCTCCTATGTGCAGAATGCACGTCCTGTGGCCACACAGTTCAAGGCAGACCCGAAGCCCCGCATCGTTCCGCCCTTATCGGGAAACTTCAAACGTGTCAGCACGTCCACTCCTTCTACGGGATCAGGGCTCCCTTCCTCAGGGGGAGGACAGGGGAATGGGCTTCTTCACGAAGGCTCCGTCATCGAGCACCAACGCTTCGGCATCGGTACCGTCATCAAGCTGGAAGGAACGGGCGAGAACCAGAAAGCCACCGTACAGTTCAAGAATACCGGCACGAAGCAACTGCTCTTGAAGTTTGCACGCTTCACCGTTGTGGGGTAGTCAAAGAAAAAGCCTTATCGGGACCATTGCCCAATAAGGCTATATTATTTTACAACGCTTCGTCATCAGGTCGCTGCGGTCTGCGGGAGAGCTTGGGAAGGTGTCGCTTCCGACGCAGATAGTCTGCCTTGCGTGCTTCGTATTCCTCGAAGTGCTTTTCCAGAAAATTATCGGCCATAGGAACGGGAATTAGTCTCCTTTGTTGTAAATCACGCTGATGCTAACGGGAGCATGCGTGTTGGCGCTACCGCCCACAAGTCGCGTACTGGTCAGCAACATGAGGTTAGACACGGAGGTGGTTGCCGACGATGAGGAACTGGATTCACGTTCTACAGGTACGAGCACCACTTTGTTCCAGTCTTCATCGCCCTCAGTCCTGGTTTGGTAGAGGTGGGTGATGAGCGTGGAGATGTTGCCGAATTCGTAGTACTTGTATCTGGTGTTGAGTGTGGACAGGAACGTCTTGTAGTTGTCAGGAATCTCGTTGTTCTCAAAGAACGAGTAGAGCTGTGACTTTGGAACCATCACGATGTAGCTGGCATTTCCGAGGGCATTGGGCGTATTGTCCTGATAGCACTGGAACTGAATCTTAGCTGACGTAAGGGTGTCGGCCTCATGACCCCGCATGATTTCTTCAACAGGAAGCGTCACCTCGGTGAAGATGCCGGCAGGCGTCTTCAGGTAGGTGCAGGAATTGTCGTTGACAAGCTCGTTGATGCGCTGCTTGTCGTTGGTAATGGTTGTGGTCTGCATGACCTCACCCGTACCTGAGAAAATGCGGCTGTTGTTGGTGATGGAGTCGTTGTTGTTGTAACGGTAAAAGACGTGCAGCTCGGCGGTGAAAACCTGTGCCATGAGACCTGCGCCGTCGGTGGACTTGAAATAGAATCCCGGGCAGATATTGTGGATGAACGAATAGCTGTTCTTGAAATACTCGGGATGATCGTAGTAGTTGCGGATGACGTAAGTGCCGTAGTTGTTGTAAGTTACACCGTTCTTGTCAGTATAGGGCTCGTTGATGCAAATGTTAATGTAGGGAACGTAGTTTGCTATGTTACGCTGAGCGACGGACTTCAGGAAGTTGACGTAGGCGTAGCTCTTTGACTTGATGATGCCGTCTTCGCGGAGGAGATTCTCTTCCACGGGGTCAAAGTCGGAGTAGTACTTTCTGCCTTCTTCAGCCGGAATGGCCATCTCATGAATCTTGAGCTTCATGGGAGCCAGTGTGTCGCCCTTGAAGCCGTTGATATAGATGTTGATGTGGCAGGAGTCGGCGACGGGCAGACCGAGGTCATCCCTGCTGACCATCAGGTTCTCGGCAGGAAAGGCGTTCTCGGACAAGGCTTCCAGCATGTTGAACTGCGTGGTAAAGTCGGAGGTGATATAATCGCCGGTTGAGGGGTCCTTGATGCGTCCCAGATAGCTGTAGTTGCTCCTCGAGAAAACAGAGTCAACCTTGATGGAACGGGTGGCCACGTTAAAGGTGTCGGTGTAGATGGTGAAGTGGTCAACGTCTTTGGTGAGGGAAGTACCGATGGTTGCTGTATCATCATCACATGCAGAGATTGAGATTGCTGTCAACAGAATCCCTGCTATCCATTTTGCTTTCATCATTGTTGAATGGTAGTGCTTGTTGCTTATTATCCTTTTCACTTTTCTTTTTACTTAAGAGCTCATTCTGCGGCTATCAGCTGGTCGTAGAATGCCTCGTAGGCTTCGCCGAAGTCTTCACCCGGGTTTGGCAGGATGGGCTTGTTGCTGTCCTTGGCATACTGCAGCAAATCGGGGTTGATGTCAGGACCGGCTTCGATGATTCCGTCAGAATAGTCGATGGCCAGCTTGCACAACTCATCGAAGTCGAAGTTGTCAATATACTTCTTCAGCAGGCTGGACTTGGCGTCCTTGTATTCTATGAATTTCTTGAAGTCCTCACCTAAGTTTGACTGGATGCTCTTGGGGAACAGGGAGGTCACCACTTTGGCGTTGGCAAACGAGGGTTCCTCGCTGTAGGCGGTCTTCAGGTAGAGCGGTATGACGGCGCTCATCCATCCCTGACAATGGATAATGTCAGGAGCCCAGCGCAGCTTATTGACGGTTTCCAGGACACCACGGGCGAAGAAAATGGTACGTTCGCCGTTGTCGGCATACTCCACGCCGTTCTCGTCGCTCAGCATCTGGCGCTTGGAGAAATAGTCATCATTATCGATGAAATATACCTGGACGCGGGTCTGCACAATCGTCGCTACCTTGATAATCAGCGGATGGTCGGTATCGTTGATGATCAGGTTCATTCCGGAAAGACGCTGTACTTCGTGCAACTGTCCACGGCGTTCGTTGATGTTACCCCATTTGGGCATGAACGTGCGGATCTCGTTTCCCCTTTCCTGAATGACTTGTGGAACTTTCTTGCCCATCACGGCCAGCTCGGTGTCGGGTACATAAGGTATAGTCTCTTGATTGATGAATAATATTCTCTTTGCCATGTCATACTTGGTTTTGTAATGCAAAGGTACGAAAAAAAATGGTAAAAACCGATTTTTAAGAAGGTTTTTAGAATTTTTAGTGTCTTATTTGGCATATTTTCACGATATTTCTTTCTTATTTGATAAAAATGTTGTTATTTTGCACACGTTTTGCAAAACGCTTTAAGAGATGAAGGTATTTCAAAAGATTGTTGATTTACAGAATGCGCTCTTCGATGAGCGCAAACAAGGCAGGCAGGTGGGAATGGTTCCCACGATGGGTGCCTTGCACGAAGGACACGCCTCTTTGGTGCGAAGAAGTGTGAAGGAAAACGACGTGACGGTGGTTTCCGTCTTTGTCAATCCGACGCAGTTCAATGACAAGAACGACCTGAAGAACTATCCCCGTACGCTGGAGGCCGACTGCCAGTTGTTGGAAAAGACCTTTGACGAAGCAATCGAAAATCGAAAATCCGTAAATAGTAAATCTATCTACGTCCTGGCTCCGTCGGTGGAGGAGATGTATCCCACACCCGACACGCGGCAGTTTGAGTATCCTCCCGTCTCTACGGTTATGGAGGGTGCGCATCGTCCCGGACACTTCAACGGAGTCTGTCAGGTGGTGAGCCGTCTGTTCTACATCGCGAAGCCTGACCGTGCCTACTTCGGTGAGAAGGACTGGCAGCAGATTGCTGTGGTGAAGGCGATGGTGCGTCAGCTGGGTATCCGCGTGGAGATTGTGGAGTGTGACATTGTTCGCGACGAGGACGGCCTGGCCAAGAGTTCGCGTAACACGCTGCTGGCTCCCGACGAGCGGGCTATTGCCCCGACCATCTACAAGGCGCTGAAAGCCAGCGTGACGTATGCCAAGAAGCATACGGTGCAGGAGACGCACGACAAGGTGGTGGGCGACATCAACAAGGTTGATGGACTCGACGTGGAATACTTCTCCATCGTTGACGGCAACACGCTGCAGGACATCACGTCGTGGGATGACTCTCCCTATGTCGTCGGCTGCATTACCGTCTATTGCGGCAAGACGCCCATCCGACTGATTGACCATATCAAGTACAAATCGTAAATCGAAAATATAACAAGATGATGATAGAAGTATTGAAGTCGAAGCTCCATTGTGTAACCGTCACGGAGGCGAATCTACACTACATGGGAAGCATCACCATAGACGAGGATCTGATGGATGCTGCCAACCTCATTGCCGGCGAGAAGGTGCAGGTGCTCAACAATAACAATGGCGAGCGTTTTGAAACCTATGTCATCAAGGGGGAACGCGGAAGCGGATGCATCTGCCTGAACGGGGCTGCTGCCCGAAAGGTTCAGGTGGGCGATGTGTGCATTATCATCTCTTACGCCCTCATGGAATTTGAGGAGGCCAAGACGTTCAAGCCCAACGTGGTATTTCCTAAAGAAGGAAACAAGTTATAAAAAAAAGCCGCTCAACAATTGGGCGGCCTTTTTTATGATATTGGTATTATTCACTCGATAACCACGAGTGCATCGTCTTCCATGACGCTCTGGCCTTGCTGTACGAGTACTGCCGTTACCTTTCCGCCCTTCTCAGCTTCCAGGTTGTTGGCCATCTTCATGGCTTCCAGTACGACAACGACGTCACCGGGCTGTACTTCGTCACCCACGGCTACCTTCACCTCGATAATGGTACCGGGCAGCGGAGCCTTAATGGCATTGTTGGTGTTTACATTGGCAGGGCTGGCACCTTCCGCATTGTCGTTGGCAGCAGGAGCGGCAGCTTTGCCTAATACTACCTTTTTCTTTTCGGGCTCAGCTTCGGGTTCCATTTCCACCTTGAAGTCCTCACCGTTCACTTTTACGGCAGCGATGTTATCGACGATGTCGCCAATCTCAACCTCATACTTGTTGCCGTTGATGGTATATTTGTATTCCTTCATGTCTTTTTGTTTTTAGGGATGTTCTGTCATACTCAGGGCATAGCCGTTCCACTGGGTCGTCTTCTCCTGAATGGTGATGATGCCCGTCTCCTTGTCGTGGACGTTGTTGCCCTTGAACTCGTGCAGCGCCAATGCAATGGCGGCATAAACTTCGTTCTTATTCATACGCAACAAGTATTACATAGGTATGTTACCATGCTTCTTGGCAGGCAGTGCATCGCGCTTGGTGGCCAGCTGAGCCAGACCGCGGCAAATGCGGAAACGAGTGTTACGCGGCTCAATGACATCGTCGATGTAGCCGTACTTGGCAGCCTGATAAGGATTGGCAAACAGGTCGTCGTACTCCTGCTCCTTCTCGGCAATGAATGCCTTGACATCCTCGCCGGCTTCCTTCTTGGCTTTGGCTTCCTTGGCGTAGAGAACGGCAGCGGCACCTGCAGCACCCATCACGGCAATCTCTGATGAAGGCCATGCGTAGTTCAGGTCGGTATGAAGCTGCTTACAACCCATCACGATGTGTGAACCGCCATACGACTTACGCAGCGTAACGGTAATCTTGGGGACGGTAGCCTCACCATAGGCGTAGAGCAGCTGTGCTCCGTGCAGGATGACGGCATTGTACTCCTGACCGGTACCCGGCAGGAATCCCGGAACGTCAACCAGCGTAACGATAGGAATGTTGAAAGCGTCGCAGAAACGTACGAAACGGGCACCCTTGCGGCTGGCGTTCACGTCAAGCACACCAGCGTAGCAGCTGGGCTGGTTGGCCACGATACCCACACTCTGTCCGTTGAAGCGTGCGAAGCCCACGATGATGTTTTTAGCAAATTTAGGCTGCACCTCGAAGAACTCGCCATTGTCGGTAATGGCACCGATCACTTTGTACATGTCGTAAGCCATGTTGGGATCGTCGGGAAGTATCTCGTTGAGCAGGTCTTCTTTGCGGTCGATGGGGTCATTGCACTCCTTGCGGGGGGCTTCCTCCATGTTGTTGGAGGGGATGTAGCTCATCAAGGTCTTGATCATTTCCAGAGCCTCTTCCTCTGTGGAGGCGGTGAAGTGGGTCACACCGCTCTTGGTGGAGTGTACAGAAGCGCCGCCGAGGTGCTCCTGGTCGATGTCCTCGCCAGTCACGGTCTTCACTACTTTTGGTCCGGTGAGGAACATGTACGAGGTATTCTCCATCATGAGGGTGAAGTCGGTGAGGGCGGGGGAGTAGACAGCACCACCGGCACAGGGACCAAAGATACCTGAGATCTGTGGTATCACACCCGAAGCGAGGATGTTGCGCTCAAAGATTTCGGCATAGCCGGCCAGCGAGTTGCAACCCTCCTGGATACGGGCTCCACCCGAATCGTTGAGACCGATAACGGGAGCGCCGACCTTCATGGCCTGGTCCATCACCTTGCAAATCTTGAGAGACATGGTTTCGCTAAGCGAACCGGCAAAAACGGTGAAGTCCTGTGCAAACACATAGACCAGACGACCGTCGATGGTACCATAGCCGGTCACCACGCCATCGCCCAAAAACGACTGCTTCTGCATGTCGAAGTTGGTGCAACGATGGGTGACAAACATGTCAAATTCCTCGAACGAACCCTCGTCGAGAAGAAGAGCGATACGCTCACGAGCAGTCAGTTTGCCCTGCTCATGCTGCTTATCAATGCGTTTTTGGCCGCCGCCCATTTTGGCCTCGCTTCTTTTGTCGAGAAGCTCTTTTATTTTTTCTTCAAAAGCCATTGGTTGTGAAAGTTTAATATTTATTAACTTGAGCATTTCCAGCAGTCTTAGCGCCTGCCTTCCGTGCTCGGAAATTCATTTTAGAAACCGTTTAAATTTGATTAATGGAATTTGTTATGCATATAAACGAACAGATTTTCATTCTATCCGAAGGCGCAATGGGGTTCCATTGTAACTGAGGAGAGAAGGGAAATATGTCGTTTAGATGCTTTAAGAAAAACATAGA
>JAEEGH010028278.1_pt1 | contig 11044 bp, 8 predicted proteins | sample 9134181 | NCBI WGS metagenome assembly JAEEGH01 (sample SAMN16246544, study PRJNA631951) | gut metagenome | biome: gut microbiome; feature: rumen; material: DP-attached | host: Bos | place: Iran: Karaj | collected 2018-10
GAAGTGCCCACGTATCTGGTCTCTTCATTGGAATAGTTTTTCAGTTCCTGCACGATGGATTCCTGTGCTTCCGACGAAAGCCTTCTTCTCAGACCGAATTCGGAGAACGAAGCCAGTTTGTAGGTCCCATCGGCGATCTTCTCACACTTCTCTTTCGCCTTTGTCTTGAATTCGGCGATCAGTTTGTCATAATCATAGTTCATGCGGAAATATACTTCGTTGATGATCGCCAGCGTCGGAACTTCGTATAATGACGTATTCAGCCAGGTGCCGCTGGTCTCCACGATCAGCTGTCCCTCATCCGTGCGCTCGATGAGATAATCCTCATAGCGGGGCTGCCAGAGTCTAAGGAAATCAACATAGCTGCCCTTGATCCAGCGGATATTGTTGAGATATTCCAGTTCATCTTCCGTAAAGCGGAGCGTACAGAACATCCTGATCTGATTCCTGATCTCCTCAACCATTTCTTCAGAAAAGCGGACATTCTCGTTGCGGCATTTGAAAGACCATGTCGTCTTATAGTCCGAAAACTGATGATAGATCGCCTGTCCCATTGAAAACTTGTATAAATCGTTTTCCAGCAGGCTCTTGATGATCTGTTCCATAGACACCTCCTTAAAGGTCTTCATCCATTTTTATTATAGCAGTCCGCAAACGCAAAAAACGTCAAATACTGCCGTGATTATGATATGATGTCTCCATGACAGAGCTGTGAAAAACAGCTGATTCTCTCAGATATGGCACGACTGATGCCGTGAATCTGAAAAATGTGCATAAAATAAGCATTTTATGCTTGATTTGGCTCTTTTGTTTTGTTATGATTATAAAGCTGACGGATCCGAAAGGATCCATCATTAAGTCAGATTTGTGGCACACCTGTTAAAGTGTGCATAGTGAAAGAAAGGAGATAACATGCCAACAATCAATCAGTTAGTAAGAAAAGGCAGAACAGCGAGAACTTTCAAGTCAAAGGCTCCGGCTTTGAATAAGGGATATAACTCATTGAAGAACCGTCCTATTGATCTGGCTTCCCCGCAGAAAAGAGGCGTCTGCACCCGTGTCGGTACGATGACCCCGAAGAAGCCTAACTCAGCTTTAAGAAAGTATGCCCGTGTTCGTTTATCAAACGGTATGGAAGTTACTGCTTACATTCCTGGTATCGGACACAACCTGCAGGAACACTCAGTTGTCATGATCCGTGGCGGACGTGTTAAGGACCTTCCTGGTGTACGTTATCACATCATCAGAGGTACCCTCGACTGCGCCGGTGTTGACGGCAGAAAGCAGGGTCGTTCTTTATACGGCGCCAAAAAGCCTAAGTAAAACATGAAAGGAGATTAAAAATGCCAAGAAAAGGACATATAGCGAAAAGGGATGTATTGGTAGATCCTATTTACAATTCAAAACTTGTAACGCGTTTAATCAACAAGATCATGTTAGATGGTAAAAAAGGCGTTGCACAGAACATTCTCTATAATGCATTCGACATCGTAGAGAAGAAAACAGGCCAGCAGCCAATGGAAGTATTTGAAAAAGCATTGGATAATGTCATGCCTCAGCTCGAATTAAAATTAAGAAGAGTCGGTGGTGCTAACTACCAGGTTCCGGTTGAAGTATCTGATGAAAGAAGACTTACTTTAGGTCTCAGATGGATCGTTAACTATTCAAGACTCAGATCTGAAAGAACCATGGAAGAAAGATTAGCTGCCGAAATCATTGATGCCTCTAATGGTACCGGTCAGTCTGTCAAGAAGAAGGACGATACTCATAAGATGGCTGAAGCAAATAAGGCATTTGCTCATTATCGCTGGTAATTTTTTTTAGGAGAGAAAACTACTATGGCAAGAGAATATACATTAGAAAAGACTCGTAATATAGGTATCATGGCTCACATTGATGCTGGTAAAACAACAACAACTGAGCGTATCTTATTCCATACAAAGAAAATCCATAAGATTGGTGAAACACATGATGGTGCTTCTCAAATGGACTGGATGGAACAAGAAAAGGAACGTGGTATCACTATTACTTCAGCTGCAACAACTGCAATTTGGAAGGGTCACAGAGTAAACATCATCGATACTCCAGGTCACGTTGACTTTACTGTTGAAGTTTCTAGATCTTTAAGAGTTCTAGACGGAGCTGTTACAGTATTAGATGGTCAAGCTGGTGTTGAACCTCAAACAGAAACTGTTTGGCGTCAAGCAACAGACTACAATGTACCAAGAATTGTATTTGTTAATAAGATGGATAAGATTGGTGCAGATTTCGAATATTCTGTAAACACAATCCATGACAGATTAGGTGCTACAGCTGCAGCTGTTCAATGGCCAATCGGTGCAGAAGACCAATTCAAGGGTGCTGTTGATTTAATTGAAATGAAGGCTTACGTTTATGACGGAGGTCCTGAAGAAAATTATACAGTTACAGATATTCCAGCTGATTTAGTTGATATTTGTAATGAAAAGAGAGAATTATTATTAGATACTATCTCTCAATCTGATGATGATTTAGCTATGATGTATCTTGAGGGTGAAGATATCCCTGCAGATATGATTAAGAGTGTAATTCGTAAGGCGGTATTAGCTGTAGAATTCTTCCCAGTTTTATGCGGTTCAGCATTCAAGAACATGGGTGTTAAGAGAGTTCTAGATTACGTAATTGACTTCTTACCTTCTCCAGTAGATGTTGGAGCAATCAAGGGTGAAGATGCTGATGGTAATGAAGTTGATATTCATCCAACTGATGATGGTGAATTCGCTGCATTAGCATTCAAGGTTATGACTGACCCATTCGTAGGTAAGTTAACATTCTTCAGAGTATATCAAGGTACTATTACATCTGGATCATATGTTAAGAATACAACAAAGAACGTTAAAGAACGTTTAGGACGTATCATGCAAATGCATGCTAACCACCGTGAAGAAATTAAAGAAGTTTACGCTGGTGATATCGCTGCTGCAATCGGATTTAAGGGTACTACAACAGGTGATACATTAACAGGTGAAAAGGGAACAGTTATTCTTGAAAAGATGGTATTCCCTGAACCAGTTATCTCAGTTGCTGTTGAACCAAAGACTAAGGCAGACCAAGATAAGATGACTCAAGCTTTAATTAAGCTTGCAGAAGAAGATCCAACATTCCGTACTTATACAAATGTTGAAACTGGTGAAACAATTATTTCAGGTATGGGTGAATTACACCTTGATATCATTGTTGACCGTATGAAGAGAGAATTCAACGTTCAAGCTAACGTTGGTGCTCCTCAAGTTTCTTACCGTGAAACAATCACTCAAACTGGTGAGTGTGAAGGTAAGTTCATTCGTCAATCAGGTGGTCGTGGTCAATATGGTCACGTTTGGGTAAGATTTACACCAAATCCTGAAAAGGGCTATGAATTCGTTGATTCAGTTGTTGGTGGTACAGTTCCTAGAGAATATATCCCAGTTGTTGATAAAGGTTTACAAGAAGCACTTCCAAATGGTGTTTTAGCTGGTTATCCATTAATCGATGTTAAGGCTGAGTTATTTGATGGTTCATACCATGAAGTAGACTCATCTGAAATGGCATTCAAGGTTGCTGCATCTTTAGCTGTTAAGGCTATGAAGGATAAGTGTAAGCCTGTATTATTAGAACCAATCATGGAAGTAGACGTTACAGTTCCAGAAGAATATGTTGGTAACGTAATTGGTGACTTAACTTCTCGTAGAGGTCGTCTAGATTCTCAAGAAAAGCGTGGTAATGGTATGAAGATTCGTGCTTATGTACCACTATCTGAGATGTTTGGTTATGCAACTTCACTTCGTTCTAATACACAAGGACGTGGAAATTTCGTAATGCAAATGCATCACTATGAAGCATGTCCAAAGAACATTCAAGAAGAGATTGTTAAAGCAAGAGCTTAAGACAATTTTTATAGCAGTAATTTAATTAATTAAATTTCTTGCAAACCCTAGCCAATTAGGGTAAAATATATATTGGTAAATTATTAGATTAAAATTTAAGGAGAAAATTAAAATGGCAAAGGAAAAATTTAACCGTTCAAAACCACATGTTAATATTGGTACAATCGGACACGTTGACCATGGTAAAACAACTTTAACAGCTGCAATTACTACAATCCTTTCTAAGAAGGGTTTAGCAAAGGCTCAAGCTTATGACCAAATCGACGCTGCTCCAGAAGAAAAAGAGCGTGGTATTACTATTAATACTGCACACGTTGAGTATGAAACTGAAAAGAGACACTATGCACACGTTGACTGTCCAGGACATGCTGACTATGTAAAGAACATGATCACTGGTGCTGCTCAAATGGATGGTGGTATCTTAGTTATCGCTGCAACAGATGGACCTATGGCTCAAACTCGTGAGCACATCTTACTTGCTCGTCAAGTTGGTGTTCCTCGTCTAGTTGTATTCTTAAATAAGTGCGACATGGTTGATGATGAAGAATTAATCGACCTAGTTGAAATGGAAACAAGAGAATTATTATCTGAGTATGACTTCCCAGGTGATGATATCCCTATTATCCGTGGATCTGCTTTAGGTGCTTTACAAGGTGATCCTAAGTGGGTTGCTAAGATTGAAGAATTAATGGATATAGTTGACTCTTATATCCCAACTCCTCAACGTGACACTGATAAGCCTTTCTTAATGCCAATCGAAGACGTATTCACAATCACAGGTCGTGGTACAGTTGTTACTGGACGTGTTGAACGTGGACAAGTTAGAGTTGGTGATACTGTAGAAATTGTCGGTATTAAAGAAACTCAAACATCAGTAGTAACTGGTGTAGAAATGTTCCGTAAGTTATTAGACTATGCTGAAGCTGGTGACAATATCGGTGTATTACTTCGTGGTATTAACCGTGACCAAGTTCAACGTGGTCAAGTATTAGCTAAACCAAAGAGCGTTACTCCACATCATAAGTTCACTGCTCAAGTTTACGTATTATCAAAGGATGAAGGTGGACGTCATACTCCATTCACAACTAACTATCGTCCTCAATTCTATTTCCGTACAACAGATGTAACTGGTATCATTACATTACCTGCTGAAACACCAATGGTTATGCCTGGTGATAACACAACTATGACAGTTGAATTAATTCATTCAATTGCTATGGAACAAGGTACAAAGTTCTCAATCCGTGAAGGTGGTAGAACAGTAGGTGCTGGTTCAGTTGTTGCAATCATTGAGTAATTAGTACTTAAATAATATAAGCTTCCCAAAAGGAAGCTTTTTTATTATACTAATAAGATGCACATTTTAAACAATAAGAAAAATAAGTAAATTTAGCTTAATTTGAATTATTATAAAAATATGCTATAATAAAATTGTCTTGAGGGACAACGTATTAGGAAAAATGAAAAGGGATGACTGCAATCATCCCTTTTCTCATATTGAATTATCATAAAAATATGCTATAATAAAATTGTCTTGAGGGACAACAGTTAGTTAGGAAAACGAAAAGGGATGACGGCAATCATCCCTTTTCTCATGTATGTCGGGCATGTTATATGTCTAGGGTGAAAGTCCCAAGAGAGGTAGTTGTCGCCAACTCGATAGCGACTTGCAAAGCGTAAACCAGTAATGGAGCGTGAAAAGAAGCAATAGCGAAATCGTGGCTCAATGAACAAGAAGTTGATATTAAGGCTATCTAGATGGATAAGTTAACATGGCATAACAAAGTCCAAAAGACAAACGTAATTCTAGGTGGTAAATCAAATGAGTAAACGAGGAAAGATATATAACTTATCCCGAGAGGTCCTATAGACGAATTAGTAGTAACAACGAACTATAGGAAGTCAGCAGAAGTCATAGTAGGTATAGCCTAATACTGAAGGACCGAACAATTTATAAGACTACTAAAGTCTTGAAATCACTAGCAAATAGTTAGAATGTAATAAAGATGAGAGGTTAGGCGTATCCTAATGGGTAATCCAAAAGAATGATTTTGCTAGACAACGAAAAGAAAGGAAGTAGACAAGCTATGAGTGAAGATATTATCACAAAAATACTTGACCGAGAAAATTTGAATTTGGCATTTAAAAACGTTAAGGCAAACAAAGGTGCTAGTGGTATTGATGATATGAGTATCGAAGAAACTGCTCAATATATCAAAGAACACAAAAATCAAATTGTATGGCAATTATATAATAGAAAATATCAACCTCAACCTGTGCGTAGGGTAGAAATACCAAAGCCAAATGGAGGAGTAAGAAAACTTGGAATACCAACTGTTTTAGATAGAGTTATTCAACAAGCAATGGTACAAGTATTATCTCCAATGTTTGAACCATATTTTAGCGAATATAGTTATGGATTTAGACCTAATAGGTGTTGTCAAATGGCAATCATAAAAGCATTAGAATATTTTAATGATGGATATGATTGGATAGTTGATATAGACCTAGAGAAATTCTTTGACAATGTACCACACGATAGATTATTACGTATGGTAAGTGATGTCGTTAAAGATGGAAATGTGGTTTCACTTGTAAACAAATTCTTAAAAGCTGGAGTGATGATACAAGGTAATTATGAAGATACTGTAATTGGTACACCACAAGGTGGACCGTTATCACCATTATTGTCAAATATTATGCTTAATAAGCTTGACAAAGAATTAGAGGCAAGAGGACTACACTTTACTAGATACGCTGATGACACAATTATATTAGTCAAGAGTGAAAAAGCAGCAAATAGAGTAATGGAATCAATAACACATTTCATTGAAAAGAAATTAGGGCTAAAAGTTAATATGACAAAAACTAAAATATGTAAACCCCATGACTTAAAATATTTAGGATTTGGTTTCTATAAAGGAAAGGAATGGAATTCAATTCCCCATATTGATAGCAAAATGAAATTTCAAAGAAAACTAAAGAGCTTAACAAATCGTAGTGAAAGCATTTCTTTAGACACTCGCTTTGAAAAATTAAATTGGTTAATAAGAGGATGGGTAAACTATTTTAAAATTTCTAAAATGAAATTTTTCTTAAGAGAAGTTGATAAGCATCTACGTACAAGAATAAGAATGATTATTTGGAAAATGTGGAAACTACCAAAAACAAGAGAAGATAATCTTGTTAAATGTGGTTATTCACGTGAAGAAGCTAGAGGTTTGGCAAACTGTAGGAGGGGCTATATGTTCGTAGCACATTCTAAAATATTACAAAATGCGATAACTAAACTAGCACTATCAAAACCAAATAAAAAGAAAGGACGAAGAGGATTAGTCTTCGCCCTTGATTATTATTTAGCTTGAATTTAAACTTATGAATTGAACCGCCCATTGCCGAACGGCACGATGTGGTGGTGTGAGAGGGGATGAAGAATAAATATGAAAAATATTTATTTTTCTACTCTACTCGATTGCGATTATATACAGATATATTACAATAATAATTTAGGAGATGAAGTACATCATCTTTTTATTTTTGGCACTCTATATGACTAACTGTCAATTAAAATCGTGATAACGGTTTAATTTTATTGCATACAATTTATATTAATGCTATAATAGTTTAGCGAAAGGTTGGTAATAATAATGTTAAAGATTGATATTATTTCAGGCTTCTTAGGAGCTGGTAAGACTACTTTTATTGAAAGATTGTTAAAAACTGAAATAAAAAATGAAAAGGTTGTTCTTGTAGAAAATGAATATGGAGAAGTATCAGTAGATACTGATATCTTAAAAGATACTAAAATTGAAATGAAGGAATTAAGCCAAGGATGCATTTGCTGCTCTTTAGTTGGAGATTTCACAAAGGCATTAAATGAGCTTATTAAACAAGAAAATCCTGATAGAATTCTAATTGAACCATCAGGTGTTGGTAAATTATCAGATATTGTTGCTGCAGTAACTAAGGCTGGTTTAGGTTCTAATATTAATTCACTTGTTTGCTTAGTTGATGCTAAGAAGGCAAAAATGTATGCTAAGAATTTTGGTGAATTCTTTAATGACCAAATTTCTAATGCTTATACAGTTATTTTATCTAGAACTGATGTTGCAACTGAAGAAAAAATTAAAGAAGCTTTAGATGTAATTAGAGGAATAAATGCTAATGCTGTTGTTGTTACAACACCAGTATCTAAGCTTTCTGATGATGAATTAATTAAAGCTTATGAAGGATTTGATACTAAGCTTTTAGACGCTGATCAAATTAAAGAAGCAATGGGACATGATGAAGATGAATGCGATGATCCAAATTGTGAATGTCATCATCATGATCATGAGCATCATCACCATCATCATGGACATGCCGCAGCTGAGGTATTCTCATCATTTGGTATGGAAACAGTTAAGAAGTATGATTTAAATGTATTAAAGGCTAATCTAGATAAGATTGCAGCTGGCGAATATGGTGCTGTTGTTAGATCTAAGGGTATTATTCAAGCTACAGATGGTAAGTGGTATGCATTTAATTTAACTCCAGAAGAGGTTGAAATTAAGGAAAATGCTGCTATTCCAACTGGTAAGATTGTAGTAATTGGTTCTCATATTGATGAGGATGTAATTAAGAAATTATTCTAATATAAAAGGGATTGATTATAAATGAAAAAGGAATTACCTGTATTTTTACTTAATGGCTTTCTAGAAAGTGGTAAGACTACATTAATTAAGGAAATAGTTGAAAATAATGAGCAATATCATGATAATTCTACTTTAATTATTGTATGCGAGGAAGGCGAAGTAGAATATGAAAAGGAATGGTGTGATAAATTCCAGATTGCAGTAGAATATATTGATGATCAGGAACAATTAACACCTGAATATATGATTGAGCTTGAAAAGAAATATAAGCCATCAAGAATTGTTATTGAATATAATTCATTCTTTGATTGGGAGGCTCAGGAATTCCCTGAGCATATGGTAATTTATCAGCAAATTACTCTAATTGACGCATCTAAGTTTAAGGTTATGTTTAATAACATGCGTCAAATATTCCAATCAATGTGCCAATATTCAGCTTTAATTATTTTTAATAGATGTGCTGGTATAAATGAATTAGGATCATTTAGACGTTCTATTAGAGGCTTAACTCAACAGGCTCAAATAGCGTTTGAGGATCAAAATGGTAATCTAACTACAATGCTAGATGAGGATTTACCATATGATTTAAAGAAGAAAGAAATCTATTTCGAGGAGGATGTATATCCTACTTGGTATGTAGATGTATTTGATAATTACCAAAAATATTTTGGTCATATCTTTAAATTTAAGGTATTTGTTAGAGATATTACTAAGAATACATTAGTTGTAGGTCATGATGTTATGACATGCTGTTCTAACGATATTCAATTCTTAGGATATGAGGTAGTAAATGAATCTAATGTAAAGCCTAAGCTTGGAGATACTATCCTACTTGAATGTGAGGTAAAGAGAGAATATTCTAAGCTTGCAGGTGAAGAGGTAGTAATGCTTCATGCTAAGAATATTACTATCCTACCTAAGGAAGAGCCTAAAACTTTATCATTACAATAAAAAAAGTTCCGCAAGGAACTTTTTTAATTTACCATTAAATCTAAATCATATTCTCTCACTAAATGATAAAGCTTAGATGGAATATCAATATCATAATAAATACCCTTTTCTTGATATTCTCTCACATTTATTGTAGATTTCTCTTCAATGATATTTACTATATCTCCCTTAGCATAAGGTATTAATACCTTTGCGTGAATAGTAGATTTACCTATTTCTTCAGTAATAGTATTTAATAATTCTATTAAGCCTTCCCTAGTATGATTAGAGTATCTAATTGTCTTTTTACCAGGAATATCCATATTATTAGATATTGTTTTATCCCATTTATTTAATAAATATATAGATGGGATTTTTTCACATTCTAATGAATATAAAACTTCATTTACTACATTTAGCTGATTACCAATATATTCAGTTGATGAATCAGCAACATGAATAATTAAATCAGCATTTTTAACTTCCTGTAATGTTTGATAGAAGCTTGATACTAAGTTATGAGGAAGCTTAGATACAAATCCAATTGTATCTACTAGCATAAAGTCAGTTTTATTATATGTTATCTTTCTATTATATGTAGATAATGTAGCAAATAGCTGATCCTTTGCAAATACCTTTTTATCCTCATCAATACCAATATATTCTAGGATAGTATTCATTGTTGTTGATTTACCGGCATTAGTATATCCTACTAAGGCAACAATTGGCATTTCATTCTTTTGATATTTAGCTATTTGATTTATTTTTTGCTTTTTCTCTTTTTCAATTTCTTGCTTCAAATGATTTATTTCAGACATAATATGTCTTCTATCTAATTCCTTTTGTGTTTCACCTGCACCACGAGTAGCAGTAGATGCACCACCACCAATTCTAGATTGATTTTCATGGAATGATGATAATCTAGGTAATAAATATAAATCTCTTGCGAGCTTTATTTCTAGCTTAGCTCCCTTTGATTGAGCTCTTAAATCAAATATTTTTAAGATTAAATAGCTTCTATCTATTACATCGATTTTTAATTCATTTGATATATTTCTTAATTGAGCAGGAGATAACTCATCATTAAATATGACAGTATCTATATCTAATGCATGTACCATTATAGCTATTTCAGATAGCTTACCCTTACCAATATATGTAGCGGCATTAGGTCTTTCTAATGCTTGTGTAACATAATCAATTACTTCATAATCTAGAGTTTCGGCTAAATTCTTAAGTTCATTTAGTGAATAATCAATATCATATCTATCATATTTAGTTGTTATTCCTACTAGCAACGCCTTCAAAATATCACCGACTTTCATATCTTATTTTATTATTTTTAATATTAAAAGCAAGAGAAATGTTGTATAATGATAAAGAGGTATTGGCTTATGAATAAGATTAAAATTATTACTGATTCAACATCAGATTTAAATTATTTATATGATGAATTAGATATTAAAGTATTACCACTTTCTGTTATTTTTGGTGATAAGGCATATCTAGATGGTGTTGATATTAAAACACAGGATATTTATGATAAGGTTAAGGAAACTGGTGTATTACCCAAAA
>JAEEGH010028279.1_pt1 | contig 11044 bp, 12 predicted proteins | sample 9134181 | NCBI WGS metagenome assembly JAEEGH01 (sample SAMN16246544, study PRJNA631951) | gut metagenome | biome: gut microbiome; feature: rumen; material: DP-attached | host: Bos | place: Iran: Karaj | collected 2018-10
ATTTCACTACCGGTGGTTCTGTAAATATAGGTGATTATTGCAGAAACATTAAGGTTGGCGACATTCTGTCTTTTGAAGTAAGCTTAGGTAAGAACGATTACCATCAGGAATATATGGAAGTAAAGTCAGAAACAACTGGTTGGAACACCACTGTCATTGCCAATTGGGTTGGCATAGAGGGAAATTTCTCGCAAGAAGTTACGCAAACCATGTACGATGAAATTGTAACCAATACTGGTCAGTTTAATGTCGGCGGCAAGGATTACACCTTGACAAAAGTATCTGTTTGCAGGACAATAAACTCAATTGTCAAGACTCCTTTGGTCAGTCTTACTGGGGATGGCAATTTTAATGGTAGTAAACTGTCGGCAGCGTCGGCATCAGAAGGAGATTATATTTATGCAGAATTCACTTTAAAGGAGGGGAAAACATCTGGAACCTACCAATTGACGGGAAACGATGTAAATTCGTCAGTCTATACCGTCTACGATAAGCTACTGTTTCCTTTGACTGCTGCACAAGTCTCTGCATGGACAGAGGCGTGGCCTTGGTCCGACCTTGGAGAAAACATAGATAGTGCAGATATTTATCTTCTGAAACCGATAAATTCCTTTTCTATCAGCAGTATCGGCTACGCCACCTTCTCGGCATCGCAAGAGGTTACCGCTCCCAACACGGTGACGGCCTATAGGGCAACCGTTTCAGGTTCGCGCGTTGCCCTTACTTCGTTTACCGACAATGTGATTCCTGCCAATACAGGCGCAATTATTAAGGGTGACGAAGGGTCGGTGCTTGAGTTCATAGCTTCTTCAACAGAGAGCACAGAAAGTAGTGATCTGAAAGCCTGTACGACAGCCACCGATGTTTCTTCGCTGGCAGCAAACGGCTATGACCTCTATGTGCTCTATCCGGGAACTGCCGAGAAAGTTAATGAACTTTCCCGCTCAAAAATACTCGGTTATTGGGGCGGTTGGCATCCGACAGAAGTGAGCTGGAATAGCGAGACCTACACTATCACTTATAATGGCACGGCCAGCGGAGAAGGTGGCTGGGTGGGGGAAAACTGGAGTGGCTATGACTACCTCAGACTCAACTTTTCGTCGAACACGCTTAACAATGATGCCACTTTCTACGTGGCTTATCAGGATCAAGATGATAATACAACGACCCATGCAACACTTACTCAAGGAACAGTAACAACCGTCAACATACCTCTTCATTCCGAATATAAGAACAAAATCGGGAACTTCTCCATGTATTCCAACGCTACCAGTGGCTCATTGACTTTCGAAAGTGCTGCGCTGATTGACAGCGATGGTGCAACAGTTGCTGAGTTCCGTAAAACCACGTCGGGCACATTGGCGGCCAACAAAGCTTATCTGAAACTGGCCACTGGCAGCAGCTCTGCACGCCTCAGCATCGTTTTCAATGACGATGATTCGGAGACGACCGGTGTTCTTGATGTTCAGAAGCATACTACGCAAAGTGACAACGTGTACTATAATTTGCGTGGCATGCAAGTCGATAAGCCCACTAAGGGATTATACATCATGAATGGTAAGAAAGTGATTGTCAAATAATAATTAAGAGGAGGGAAGAAACAATGAAAAAGTTATACATCTGCCCCATGACAGAAATCGTGAAAGTAGTAACCAGCAAGATGATATTAGCAGCATCATCAATAGGAATTAACAGCACTGACGATGCAGTTGATGCAGGAGACGCAGCAGCACGTGAAGGAGGTGGATTCTGGGATGATGACGATGAGTGATCTTACCAAGAGCACCGATAATATCAACGACAAAAAAGGGAAAAGACATGAGTAAGACTATTTTCTTCAACCGCATAAAAAAGGCAGTCCTCGTGAATCTGCTTTTATTGGCTGTCGTCTTCAGCGCAAGAGCAGAGGTAGTGTTCAGCGGAGAGCATGCAGTGGGTAGCTGGAATGCACAGCAACTGCCCGTGGGTGACTATCCTGTGCTGGCAAAGGCCAGTGCAGGCGACGTGATTGCCGTGACCATCAGTGATGCCGGCGGCAGTGGTCGCGTAACGCTGCAGGATGTATCGTGGAGTGGATTTGCCGACGAGTACGACTGCGCAGACGGACGCCACTATTTTGTGCTGACTGAGGCTCAGGCCCAGACGGTGGCCGGGGGTGGTCTGATAGTCACCGGCGAGAACTATACTTTGACGCAGGTGGAACTGCTCTACAAGAAGGCTCTTTGGGAAGGCTCTGTCGATGACAACAGCGGATGGGGACAGAGCGATGCACTCTCGAACGGCCTCTTTGCCGGACTCTCAGCAGGCGATGTGCTGGGCATCGACGTAACGGCCATCAACGACGGAGAATCATGGCATCAGGTGGCCATCCGTGTCGACTATGCCGACAACATGATTTCGGCTTCTACCAGCGAAGCCAAGACACTGTTCTATGAGCTGACTGCTGACCAGGTGACGACACTCCAGACAAAGACCATCAACATAATTGCACAGTATCTGAAGGTGTCGGCGCTCTATACATACGCAGAGGATAAGGATACTGAAGAAGCTGAGGTGATCTGGACGGGCAGCCAGGACACAGGAGACTGGTCGGCTTACGTTGATCTCAGCTATGACAATCGGGGCAGTCTGTCGCAGACCTTCAAGACCGATGTGCTGCGCATCACCTTTACCACCACGGGCGACGGCGCACAGATACAACTGAGCAATCCGGCTAAGGGGTGGGCGAAATTCAGTGAAGAGGCTTTCGCGAATGTGGAAAATAGTGCTGAGACACAGACTTTCGAGTACACCGTAGCCAATGCTTCGGTTCTGGAAGACATTCAACTCACGGGCATCATCGTGCAAGGAAAGAATATCAATGTCACGAAAGTTGAACTGGTGAAAAAGGAAGGCCGCTACGATGCAGTACCGGCTACCATCGGTGAGGATGGCATTGCCACCTTCAGCAGCTCGAAGCATCTGAGCTTTGCCGAAGCAGGCATCACGCCTTACTACGCATCAGAAATCAATGATGGCAGCGTAACGCTGACTCCTGTGGACAATAAGACAACTTGGGGATATCTGGGTTACGTGCTACGAGGTGCAGAGGGCAGTTACGACATCCCCGTAATTGAAGAGAGTGAGGCGGCCTATCCTTCAGGCACTAACTATCTGAAGGCTACGAGCGACTATGCCGCCGACCTGCCACGAAGCGAAGAGGCTGGAAAGTATCTCTACATCTTTGCCAAGAAAGGCTCCAACATAGGGTTCTATCATCTCGGCGGTACCTATAAGCTGGCAGCTCACCGTGCCTACCTCTGCACCGATAGCGACATACGCACGGCGGGAGGTGCCTCGCGTGGCATCACACTCCGTTTCGGCGACGATGAGACAACATCCGTCCGCCTTGATACCAATGCCCTGAATTGTTCTGCATCGCTCTACACACTGAGTGGACAGAGGGTGAAGAGTGCAACAAAAGGCATTTATATAAGCGAAGGCAAAAAAATCATCATAAAATAAAAAGGGGGGGATGTAGTATGAAAAAGGTCTATATGAAACCATTGACGGAATCATTGACTGTCCGTACCGTCATGAATATCCTTGCGGGAAGTGTGTATGATGTGAAAGTAGAAGATGACGAGTTCAATGAAGATGAAATGACCCCGTTGTCAAGAAAATCTAACGACATTTGGACTGATGACGATGATGACGAAGGAGAGTAGTAGTTTTTTTCATTATAGTTTTAGTTAGTTGTAAGTTTTTTTCTGCCGTGCAACGTGGTCCTGTGCAGGAGTGCGTTGCACCTTTTATATTTAGCAAGAGATGAAACCCTATAAATTCCAGCCATATCTGAAGACGACGCTTTGGGGCGGTTATCAGATAGCACCCTTCAAGGGAATTTTCACTGCCCAGCCGAACATTGGCGAAAGTTGGGAAATCAGTGGTGTACCAGAACATGAGAGTATTGCCGTTGAGCGAGGTCTTGTCGATGATGTGGACGTCGGACTGACCCTCACCGAACTAATCGACAAATACAAAGGGCTGCTCGTGGGGCAGAGAGTATATAAGCGCTTTGGCAACAAGTTCCCTCTGTTGGTCAAGTTCATTGACTCGCGACAGAACCTTTCCGTGCAGGTTCATCCAGACGACCATCTGGCCATGCAGCGGCACGGATGTCAAGGAAAGACAGAGATGTGGTATGTCATCAAAAGCGACGTGGGCGCAAAGATCTATGCCGGACTCTCGAAAAGCATCTCCCCCGACGAATATGAACAGTTGGCAACGGCAACGCCGATAGACGGCCATTCGCCAATGCAGGATGTCATTGCCACACATGAGGCCCACGATGGCGACCTCTTCTTCCTGCCTGCCGGACGGCTGCACGCTATTGGCGCGGGAAACTTCCTCGCAGAGATTCAAGAGACGAGCGACATCACCTACCGTGTCTATGACTTTGGGCGCAAGGATGCTCATGGCAAGCCACGGGAATTGCATATACAGGAAGCCCGCGATGCCATCGATTACAGGGTGTGGCCAGAATATCGCAGCTCATACGATTCGACTAAGCCCATCTCGCAATTGGTGAACTGTCCTCACTTTGTGGTTCATCGTGTCGTGGTCCAGGTGGCTTCTCAGGTTGATTTCCATTGCGACTCCTTCGTGGTGGTAGTATGTCTGTGGGGCGAAGCCAACATCAATGGCATAAATATCCGGCAAGGAGAAACAATCCTTGTGCCAGCCTCAGAAAATGTGCTCTATATCTTTGGCAATGCCACTTTCCTGACAGCAACGATGTAATTGTGCGCAAAAGCAAGTTTTTCTCTCCTCGGTATGTCCTTCTGTTGTGATGTATCAAAGAAAGACAAAACCTTGTGTGAAAATTTGTTTATAATTTTAACAGTCACTCGCGCGAGAATGGCGCGGAAGTCAGGAAATGTTCATCGGGTCGGAAATATGAGAGTATTGGGCTGTTCTGCAACAGGTTGATTGTCAGGTAGTTATAAAATATTAGAGATTTAAGTCGCTCATAATCAGGAAGTTTCTGCGATTTAGGCTGTGTCACGGTGCGATTGAGGATAGATGGTCACGCGATTTAGGCTATATCGCTGAACGATCTAACCTAAATCGTGACGTGATGTTCCCATGAACATGTCGCGATTTTGTATGAAACTCGGCATCGTTTAGCCGCGAGAAGGGTAGGAAACGGCTTTCGCTGAACAGGAAAATGAGCAAAATAGCGGCTGATAATTGGCGAAAATGCGAGATATAGAACAAAGAATTCTGAAATTGAACACCGTTCCTCGGGAGTTGCGGAGGCTCGAAAGGCGCTCTTTTTCTCCAGAATGCAGATTTTCGTGGTAGTTTTTTCGGACCTGCCTTTTAACAGATTTACTTAAAGACCCTTAAAGATTTCTTTTCGTACCTTTTGCATTTCTCATGTTTATTTCGTAACTTTGCAGCCAATTATGCGGTATTTCATCACTTTGAGCTACGACGGCACACGCTATCACGGATGGCAGATTCAGCCAAACGGAATCTCGGTGCAAGGAGAACTGCAACGTGGACTCTCGCTCCTCCTGCGACAGAACGTAACGGTCACGGGTGCAGGACGTACCGACACTGGTGTGCATGCGCGTATGATGATGGCTCATTTCGATATCGATACTCCGATTGATGGACAGCAGCTGGCCTACAAACTGAACAAGCTGCTGCCTCATGACATTGCCATTCAGGATGTGCGGTTGGTGCCCGATGATCTGCATGCGCGATTCTCAGCAACGTCACGCACCTATCATTATTATATACACACGGTGAAGTCACCATTCCTCCGCCAGTATTCATGCGAACTGCATTATCCGCTCGATTTTGAACTGATGAATCAGGCTGGCACCATGATGCTGGAATATGAGGATTTCGGCGCTTTCTGCAAGTCGCATGCCGACGTGAAGACCACCCTCTGCCATGTGACGCATGCACAGTGGCATCAGACGGGCGAGCATGAGTGGTATTTCGAAATAACTGCAAATCGCTTTCTTCGTAATATGGTGCGTGCAGTGGTAGGCACTATGATTGAGGTGGGGAGAGGACGGCTCACGCTCGATGATTTCAGGCGTGTCATTGAAGGCAAGCGGCGTTCGGATGCAGGTGAGTCGATGCCAGGCAATGCGTTGTTTCTCGAAAGGATAGAATATCCGCAATAGAACTGTATTTTTAGATAGAAATAATAGTAACCATGTGGTTAATACTTGCATTCATGTCAGCCGCCTTCTTAGGCGTGTATGACTCACTGAAGAAGAAGTCGCTGAAGGATAACGCCGTCATTCCCATCCTCTTTCTGAACACACTCTTCTCGTCGCTCATCTTCCTGCCGTTCATCGTGCTCAGCGCTACGGGGACAACCCTCGACGGATCCATTTTTCATGTAGGTTCAGGTGGCTGGGAGATGCATAAGTACATCGTGCTGAAGGCTGTCATCGTTCTAACCAGTTGGTTGCTAGGCTATTTCGGCATGAAGCATTTGCCCCTCACTATTGTGGGACCTATCAATGCCACTCGGCCCGTGATGGTGCTCGTGGGAGCATTGCTTGTGTTTGGTGAACGGCTCAACGGCTGGCAGTGGGCAGGTGTGCTGTTGGCAGTGGCTTCGTTCTTTCTGCTGAGTCGCAGTGGTAAGAAAGAGGGAATCGATTTCAAACACGACCACTGGATTTACATGATCATAGGTTCTGCGTTGACGGGAGCTATCAGCGGACTCTATGACAAATACCTGATGGCACCTGTAGAATCGGGTGGAGTAGGGCTCGACCGAATGATGGTGCAGTCATGGTACAATATCTACCAATGCTTCATGATGCTGGCAATGCTTATGATTCTATGGTGGCCTAAGCATAAAAATACCACTCCTTTTCATTGGGACTGGGCCATCATAGGCGTGAGCATTTTCCTTTCGACAGCAGATTTCATGTATTTCTATTCCCTGTCCTTGCCCGATGCCATGATAAGTATCGTCTCAATGGTGCGTCGCGGCAGCGTGGTGGTGAGCTTCTTTTTCGGAGCTATCTTCTTCCATGAGAAGAATCTCAAGGCCAAGGCTTTCGACCTGGCGCTCGTGCTGTTGGGCATGCTCTGCCTCTATATAGGCAGTAACTGAAGGTTAAATGTGAAATGCTATTTCAAATCTGCTGTTTAGGCTCTATCACATCACGGTTTAGGCTCTATCATGTCACGGTTTAGGATAGATTGTATTACGATTTAGAATGAATCGTGCTACGTTTTAGAATAGATGATGTAACTGTTTAGAATAGATGGCATCACCATTTAGGGCAGAAGATGTCATGAACGGTGACAGATCATCAACACTACATACAGAAAAAAGTTTGCAAAACATCTGCTTCATCTGTTTCCTTTCGTAATATACTGTCTATCAGATGCTTAACAGCGGAGCAGATGGAAACAGATCTTTTCGTGTGCTCCAATTTTAATTTGTCATCTGCTTCCATCTGCTTCGCTCGTAACCGTTTATGTATCAGTGTTTTACGGAAAGAAACAGATGAAACAGATGTTTTGCAAATTTATATGGTAATGGGGAAGACACCAAACTTTTTTGACAAATAACTGCTCTGCCTTCTTGCTACTTCCACGCTTTTTTACTACATTTGCACTCATGATTACTTTTCCTATTGCAAAAATAAATCTTGGACTGAATGTAGTGGAACGTCGCTCAGACGGGTATCATAATTTGCAGACGGTGTTCTATCCCGTACCTATCACCGATGCACTGGAGGTGCAACTGATGGACGAGGAGTTTCCTTCAGCATTTGACTGTGATCTCAAGGTGACGAACATCCCTGTAGAAGGTGACGAACAGCGCAACCTTGTGGTGCGTGCATATCAGTTACTGAAGCAGGATTTCGGTAAGAGTATGAAGCGTGTACATGCTCATCTGTGCAAACGAATTCCTACTCAGGCAGGAATGGGTGGAGGCTCGAGTGACTGCGCTGCTATGATTAGACTGCTCAATGAGTTATTTGAGCTGGGCCTTTCAGACGACAAAATGATTGATTATGCCGCACGTCTGGGAGCCGACTGCCCGTTCTTCATACTGAACCGTCCTGTCTATGCAGAAGGTATTGGCGAACGTATGGCCCCTATTCAGTTGTCACTTAGTGGATGGACTTTGGCTGTGGTCCGCCCTCATATCCCTGTGTCAACGAAAGAAGCTTTTTCACTCATTACTCCCACAATGCCGCTTCTCAATTGTCGTGACATCGTGAAGCAGCCAGTTGAGAATTGGCGCGACGTGTTGGTGAACGACTTTGAAAAGAGCGTGTTTGCACTGCATCCGGAGATAGGGGAAATCAAGAACCGGCTCTATGAGCTAGGTGCCTCTTATGCTGCAATGAGTGGTAGTGGAAGCGCGCTCTTCGGACTGTTCCGTCAGTCACCGAGGGAATCGCTTGAGGCACTCTTCCCTGACATGTTCACCGCATTGCTACAGCTTTAGGCTTCAATGATGCCAGCCTCCAGCCATTTCTGCATGAGCTGTTTCACATCGGCACGTGCTTGCTCATCGCTCACTTCGTATTCTTCAACAAGCAAGTGAGTCAGCGTATCTTCGTCGAATTCTGTCTCAGCTACTTTCTGCCAAAGATATGCCGATGATTCGTTCATACTGATGATTCGACTGAAATCAATGTTTTCTATGCCTTCAGCTACGATGATGTTCTCGCCACATATACTACGAAGGCGGAATCCGTGTTTTGTCTTCATATACTCTTAATTTCTTTTAGCATAATGATTCTGATGGGGTGCTACTACTTATTTCTTCTTGAACCGAGCCGGAACGTGAGGATGTAATGCAAAGAGTAGATAGCGTCGTATTGGAAAAACTCTAGTCCATATCCATGAATAGATTTTCCATTTATACCCTTCTGTCATATCGGCTTTATTCCGCCCCTTTCGATAAAATCCAATTGCTTTGGCTCGAATGTCGGAAAATGTGCAGTGCTCATCGTTTAGGTTGCCATCTCCACGTAGCGTAATGTGGTTGCCATCTATAGCTACGATACGGTGTAGCACGAAATGACCTTTGGAGATTTCTGCTAAGACAGCATCGCCCGTGTTGATATCTGGGGTGATAGTAAGTATTGCCTTGTCGCGATTGTCTTCAAGAAAAGGGCGCATGCTGCGACCTCGTAAAGGCAGCGTAACCGTCTTCCCTTCAACAGACTGTAACTCGCTTATCACGAAAGGGAGAAACTCTTCATTGGGTAATTGCTTTGTAATCATTTCTCTCTTGTTATTGAAGTGATTTCTTGGAAACACACCTGGGCTGCCTCTTCATCAGGAAGACAGTGAAGGGTGTATATGGGGGTTGTTGCAATGATGGATGAAAGCGATTGGCACAGGTGGTCGTAGAGTTCTTCGTCCCATTTCATTGACGAGCATGCAGGTAGAAGTGTGGCGAAAGCCTGTACCACAGGCATGCGTTCAATGCTGTTCTTCAATGCTCGCTCTATCTGAACCACAGCTCCTAACCGTCGTTTTACATTACGATAGCAGGGTGTCTTTCCGCTCCATGGAGAGCCATATAGATAAGGTGTGTTGTCGTCGCTGATACGGATGATGGGATTGTCGTCGTTGATGAGTTCGGTGCCTTCTAAGTGTTTCATCCAAAGCGATGAGTGTGTACTCTTTCCTGTTCCACTCTTTGCTGTGAATGGGAAAGCCCATTCTCCATAGCCAACGCACGATGCATGAATGAGTAGCGTGTGATGTCTGGCTCCAGCAAAGGCAAAAATGAGCATCAATGCATCGTTCAAACCGAATGATCGCATGGTCCAGTCTCCGTTTAGGGCACAACGACATTCGCTGAAATGATTTCGGCAAATGAGCAGACAGCACTCACGATTGAAAATATCTTTGATGATATACTGATACCCTCCGTCAGACAGTTTATAGACTGATGTGTCGCCGTTTCCCGTATCGAAACGTCTGATGAGCTGGCGGTCTTTTGCTGGTTGGAGTGTGTCATCAACAGTCAGTTTGAAGAGAAGACTGCTATGATTTTCGAAAGTACAACGAAAAGGCGCAAAAGATGGCAACAGACCCATATTGTTGACTTTGGTGTCTGTGAAAGAAATGTTGATGGTGTGTTCTGCTATATTGAAAAAGTTGCTCTCCACTTCTTACTTTTTGGCTTCTATCTTTTTCGACTTTTGTTTCTTTACCTTTCTATTCTCCTTCTCAGCATTGTTTTTTGCATTTTGATTCTGCTCGGCAGCTTCGTTTTGGGCAATTTCGTCTAACAGTTTTTGCCAGTCAATAGCTTTGAAGTGGAATTCGTCATCGGCAAGATACCGTATGTCGAAATGCGTTTTTCCATCTTTCGACTTCGTGTAGAGCTTTTTCATCTTTATGAGCTTCTTCTCAAGATTTGAACGCTTCTGATCGTACATCACGATGCATGTGCGCATGGGCATGTGATGTGCAGCACCCAGATAGTCACGAAGTTGATGCGAATAGGTTGAACGTCCTAGCAAAAACTTGTTCTTGCTTTCAATCCATACACTGTCAACTTCTATAACGTTGGTGAAGTAGACAATCGTATCATTGAATGATGCCGCAAAACCGAACATGTACATTTTAGGAACAGGATAAGGCTTAGCCGACAAGTTGCCTACTGAAAGAGCGACCAACATGAAGACTGTAGCCGCAAGTGATTTGAGATATGTATTATGTTTCATTGTCCTAAATAGCTTTTCAGAATTTTGTTCTGGGTGCATTCGCGCAGACGGCGAATGGCTTTTTCCTTAATCTGTCGAACGCGTTCTCGAGTGAGTCCATATTTCACTCCAATTTCTTCCAGTGTCAGTTCAGGCTGGTTGATGCCGAAGAAAGCTTGAAGGATATTGCGCTCGCGCTCATTGAGAAGTTTCAGCATAGAATCGATTTCGGTCTTGAGTGACTCCAACACGAGCTGGCGATCAGCAGTGGGCGAATCTTCGTTGACTAGTACATCGAGAAGTGAGTTTTCGTCTCCGTCAGCAAAAGGAGCATC
>JAEEGH010028280.1_pt1 | contig 11043 bp, 11 predicted proteins | sample 9134181 | NCBI WGS metagenome assembly JAEEGH01 (sample SAMN16246544, study PRJNA631951) | gut metagenome | biome: gut microbiome; feature: rumen; material: DP-attached | host: Bos | place: Iran: Karaj | collected 2018-10
GAGAGAGGAGATTGGGCCACTTTTCACTCATGAGACTCCCACTATCTCGGTTAAACTTCAAAAAAATCCGGACGCAAAGGTAAGAAAGGCAGATGAAAAACGTGCAAAAAAAAGATAGGACAATGTAAGTGTCTTACAAAGTCCCATCTACGTTAGTCAATACAAGTTGTCTCACGAATCACAATTTAGTAAAAAACGTCACCAAATCGTGATAGGTTTTCAGATGATTATATGTGCAATTATCGGGATTGGTTAGTCTTTCGTATGTTGATCGTGCGCAACATACAGAAGGAAACTCCTTGTGGAATTCAGACCATGTTGGTCTTCTTATAACGCTTGCTTCAATAGCTGCCCTGATGGGCATTATAGCATCCATAGGTGTGGTACATCCATCAATCATTTTGTGAAGTCGTGCAATGATGTCCTCTCCTTGCGCTCTATATTTTATTGCGATTGCATCACGAAAGTCAGGCACCTTCTTTTTCTTCTTATACAACTCCCAGATATTATCCACCCCATGAAATTCCTCTATGGTCCTGGGCTTGTCCAACAAAGGCTCCATTACGGGGCGTAGGCTGAAGGGTATGGGGCTAAGTTCCCCTTCCTGTCTCATCAGCTTCACTTTCCAACCCTTGCTCTTCATCGCCAGATTAAGAGAAAAGGTAATCACTGCCACTACTTCTTCCAGCGACGAAGGCACCTCTTTATAATCCTCTATCATAATGGTGGGCGTTTCCTGTCTACAATCCAAAATCACATAAAGGTAAGGAAAACGAATCTGTGTGTTATCCTCAATGAAGTCTTTTGCTCTCCTATACACTCGCTTGTTGGCCACTCTCATGATGAAAACATCCTTCTGCTTCGTGTTCTCATACTCATGATGATAGTGAGCATTCAGTTTGTGGTCAGATAAAAAGTTCCATTTCACTTCTTGGAAGTCCTTGTTCATCACCTGGGCAAGGGCTTCCTTGCCCGATAAACAACACTCTCTCCCAAGACTTAACTGCACTGCCTGGAATTGGCAGTTGAAAACGTTAAAGTTATACATATTAGATTTTTCGTTGTTAATAGATAATATAAATAAGTTGTTTTGTTTTGCTTTCTATTGGGATTCCGAAGATATCATCTTTCCAAATCATTTGTTTTAGTATTTATGGGCTCATACTTCCTTTTGTTTTAGTTTAACATTAGTAGATTATTATAGAAAATCTCTCAAAAACTTGCATTTTTGAAAAATAGTTCCTATCTTTGCAACGTGAAAGGAGAAACCAAGTAGAGCCACGATGTGCGGAACGGTGGCATCTGCGTGATGATGAGCAATTCGACCTTGCCGCTTGGTTTCCTTCACTCATACATAGCTGGTCACGTGTGGCCAGCTTTTTTCATATCTTTATGTAGCGTTTGCCATTAAACTCTTTCTTGTCGGTTCGTTTAGTGGCCGTGATGAAGTTGACGAGTTTTACAACCTCGCGACTTACCTTCATCTGATAATTGGGGTGGATGATGAATTTTGAGATACCATCAGTATATATGAAGCATTCACCATCGTAGTAGAGATCCATCTGGAAACGATTCTGCGGAAAAGCTATCAAATCGTTATCATCGACTACTAGTCCCTTCGCGCCTTTTGAAGCCCTCATACAATGTTGCAGCTGTTTCGCACTCATATAAAGTTCATCGCTTGCAAGCGTAATATTGTTGACCTGAGCGAATTGAATCATTCGTAGTTCTACTTTGCCAACACTGAAAGGCTGGATAGAAGAATAACCCTTTTCCCTTATGTCGTCCAGTACCACTGCTATAACCGATTCTATGTTGTTTTCTGTTGTTTCCATAATTAATTTGCAAAGGTACTACTTTTCTTCCAATCTTCCAAAGCCTTTGCGCAAATAGTTGCGCTGATTCTAAACAAAAAATGGGACCACCAAATTTTGGCAGTCCCATTCCTCACTCTTTACGCCATACACGAGGTCACGCCCATCGTGGTTGCGATTGCCGTCAGTATGCTTATCAGCATCTGCAGCACCCATTTCCATGTCTCCTTCTTCATAACTTCTTCCTTCTTACATCATCCATCAATTCTGCCCCAAGTCGCCACCGCCGGTGTTGCTGTTACCGCCCTGGTTCTGGCTACCGCCATTCTCCGTAGATCCGTTCTCTCCGTCACCCGTAGATCCGTTCTCGGGGTCCTCAATCTCTGCGTCGTCGTCGCTGGTCACGCGCTTCACCTCGTTACCGTTGCGGTCGTAGCAGGTGATGACGATGGCGGTGTTCTTCAGCTCGTCCTTCAGGTCGGTGTCGGGAGTGAAGATGATGCGACGGCTGGTAATCAGGTTCGACTTCACCTTGTTCACGTCCTCCACAGACTTCGAGCGCAGTCCGAATCGCATGGTTCCCAGTCCGGGCAGAGCCACGCTGTGGCCTTCGGTTGCCCATGCCTTGATCACCTCGCCAGCTGCATCCCAGCAGGCCTGCATCACACCCTGACTCACGCCACTGCGCAGGGCAGCCTCCTTGATCACCTTCTTCTGGTTCAGGCTCGAGTACTGTTCAGGCGACATCACGTAGCGATAAACGCCAGCATCGTTCGGGTCCTTGGTAAACTTCAGCTTCTTCTCAATTGCTCTTACTTTCATTGTCATAGTTTCTTTCCTCCTAATCGAATAGTTAGTAATAAGTTAGTTTTTTTCATTGTCTTAGATGGGGCTGCATTCCGACCGCTCACTTGGAAAACATTGCGCGCTGCCTAGGAAAATTTTCCGCGCTGGGCAGGCCGTAAATTTTTGCCTCTTCGTTTTGACGGTGCAAAGATACAGCATTTTTGTGCCGAGTCCAAATTTTTCGCAGTTTTGCCCGACAAAACACCGTTTTCGTGTTGAAAAACGAGCCGAGATAAAAATCGCTCCACACTTGGATACAGAAAATACAGAATACAGTTTCTTGAGCGAGCACTAAATATGGAGATAAAAATTTTTATTATATATATAATAAACTATATTTTACTCACTTTTCTACCGTCAAATGTCACCCTGCCCACCTGAAAACTGTATTTCTGTATTCTGTATTTTGTACTCATGTGCTAACAAATATTAAAGTCAAAAAATGAACGAATTTGTTTTTGCAGATTCACTGTTTTTTTATTAATTTTGCAATCCACGTGCTGATGCCCCCTCTTCAGTGCAACTAATCTCAAACACAACTAATGATCATCAACATCAAGGCGAAGAAAGACCGCCAGAAAACGGCAGAACAGCCCTCCAAGAAAGGATGTGGTAGCTCTCATGGTTCCGACCAGGAGAGCATGTTCCGTAAGGCGTTGAACGATGCGCTGAAGAAGTGTAAGTTGATGAAGACCTACGACGAGGCGCTGCCTAAGTGGCACATGGCTACCAGCCTCGTGCAGCAGATGGGTTGCCCGTATGAACTGGTTGAGAGGTACGAAAACCAGTTGATGGCGCATTTTCTGAAGATGCGCGAGAAGGAATCGAAGCGTTATATCGATATCTTCCATGATAACCATGGAGAAATCAATCATTGAAAACACCCATATATATGACCGAAGAACAGCAATTAGAATTCATCAAGGAACTCACCAAGAACGGTGTCAAGATAGGTAATTTTGTGATGGACAACCACGGCACGATGACGCTGAACAGCGATGGTGCCCATAGCCGCCGCAAGCGGAAGCGCAAGCCCCGACGCCAGCAGCCTACGGCCGACAGCGTGGCCATGCCACCGCTGACCGAAGCGCGCCAGCAGCTGTTCAGCCAGATTATAGACCTCATCAGTCTGGGTGAATGGCACTTGCAGGGCGGTGCCGAGCGCGTCGCCCAGATGATGAGCCGTGTGCTGGGTGCCGACGGCGTTGCCATGAGCCACGAGGAGCGCCAGATGTCAGAGCAGCTGTGGACACTGTTCGAGCACCGGCGTGGTGGCGAGGCCCTGCGCGTGACGTTCCTCAACATGATAGGCTATTGGGACGCGCGTGGCCTCTTTCAGCACCATTGCGGTTCGCCGTCGCTCTGCAAGATGTTCTTCCGCACCGACGACGGCTATTGCAACATTGACAAAGGCCGCCCCGGCAGCTCCGGCATGCTCAAAGACTTCAAGGGCGTACTGCCCCTCCTCGACCAGTATTGTCCGAAAGAGTAATCTGAAATAATCTGAACTGATCAGTAGAACCGATGATCACTCCCGCGAAAATCGATAAATAGCTTAAAAAGCGAGGCAGGCACGGACTAAGAGTTCCAAGTTCTTACTGTTGCCATTCCAATTGTTGCTGCCGAAGTGGTAGAACCACGCATTGGAGGCATTGTTCTCCGTAGACGACCAATAGCCCCACGACTGCATATTTGTGCCGCCAACGCTGCTGAAGCCGCTACGCAGGTTAGCATCACCGCCTGCTGCAGTAATCATATTGTCCCACTCGCCCTGGGTGGCCAGCTTCCATGTGCCGCCAGTGAACGCCGGTGTGTGTGCGGCTGCGGTTGTTATGGCCGTACTCCAGTCCATAGTGCCGGTTTCGTCGGCCAGCGCGAGTGCCAGTCCGTGCTCGCCACTGACGTAGCAAATCTTGGCCACTGCGGTCACGCCGCCGGGCAGACTGGCGTAATCATAGTTCTTACCGTCGTCACCGATAACCTGTCCCACAGCGGGGCTGGTCAAGTTGAGGGCTGGAATTACCTCCGCCATCGTCAGCGTGGCGGCGTAGTATTTGCCATTAACGAACTTGTAGCCCGGCTTGGTGGCGGTGTAGGTCTTGCCGCCAACTGTGGCGGTGAAGGTCACCGTGGCCGTTTTAATATCATCTTCACTTTTACCTTTCATATCTGCGGCATCCCAAGAACCAGGCAGGGCGAAATAAAGAATGCCATTGCCATTGGCGGTATATGTGGCCGCCGTCGGGCTGAAAGTGTATAAGTCCCCGATACCATCAACAGAAATCGTCAGGCTCGTTGCATTGAGCTTATTTGGCGTTGCCGCATTGTCTTGCAGCGTGAGCTTGAGCATGGCTACCTCAGTATTGAAGTCGGCAGACGACTCTTTGATAGTGATGTTGCCACTGCCATCTACGCTTGCAACTTTGACATCAGCAAAGGCCTTATCGTATTTCTCAGCGCCATTCGTACCTTTCAGCGTGCCGTCCTGATTATCATAATTTGCGAAGTCTATCGGGTGATAAAGCAGTACCAAATCTTCGCCAACTTCTATCGAACCTGTGAGCGCACCGGAGAAGGTTGCCGTAGAGCCCGAGGCATTTGAGGCCGTCAGCGTGCCAGTAAGATATGCACCCTTCGAAGCATTATATACGGTGAGTTCGTCACCGTTGTCCCATGAGGCTACGAGCTTCGTGCCGTCGAGGTTGAGCGCGCGGGTGGTGCCGTCGACCTTCGAGGCATTGATGGTCAGGGTATAGACCTGCTCGCCGGGGGTGGCGGGCTGCTGTTCTATGATGTTGCCGTCGCTAGAGCATGAGGCGAAGGCGGCGCCTGCCATCAGCAGGGCGGCCAGAGTGCGGATATTGCTAAATGTCTTCTTCATAATCATGTCCTCCTTCTTTTTACCAACCTTCTGGGGTTTCTGGGTCACCATAGGGATTGCCACGGTCTCCGTCAAATCCGCTCGTCATGAGCATGCCTGTTTGTTTCAACTGGACGACTTTCATCGTCGGTCGTTTGTAAGATGTTCTTTTCATCGATATTGCTTTAGTTTATACCTTATTAATTATCTGGATGTAAAGATAACAATAAAGCCCCAATTGGCGACAAAAAAACTTGTTGCAATATCGAAAAACGAGGTTGCAAAAATGAAACACAAAGAAAATCAGTGGGTTACGAATGGCTTTCAGGGGCGGCAACAAACTCTGTGGGCGAGACGCCCTTGAACTTGATGAAGTTGCGATAGGCCGTATGGCGATTGCGATAGCCGGCAGCAAAATAGATTTCCTTGTGGCTCAGCGTGCCTTCCTGCAGTTTTGAAGCCATGTAGTCCACGCGCTTCTGGTTGATGTAGTCGTTCACCGTCAGCCCCGTATGCTCCTTCACGCAGCGCGCCACGTAGATGCGGTTAGTACCAACGGCAGCGCTGATGGTCTCGACAGAGGTATTGGGATTGCGCCACGCCTCCCATTCGTCAACGACTTGGCAAATCTGTTGCCAAAGAGAGGTTTCTTCCCCACCTTTTTCCGCAGCTGAAGAAATAGATGGCTGAAGGATAGCTGCAGGCGACAGGCGCTCGAAGAGTTCAAAATAGGCGAAATAGGCGAAGGAAGCACAAACCCAAAGAACGTGGACGTGGAACGACCAGGGCCACGTGGCGAATACCTGAACGAAGAACAGCACCACCATCACAAACATGATCAGATTGGCGCGATATATCCAGCGCTTGTCGACACTTGACTCTCGCCAGTTGTGGGGTATGAACCAGAGGAGGAAGCTATAGGCAACGATGCAAACTATTATCATCAGTCGCACTAGTACGTCAAGGTCGGCGATGCTCGTCCAGATGTCGCTGATACTGTCCAAGTGCTGATAGCGCACTCCACATAGCGGCAGTACAATGGCCACCAGCGCAGGCGATACTAAAGCAAGTCCTCGGCGCCAGTTGAGCCATCCGGGATTGATTACTTCTATGGGGTAAGTCAGATAGAGTATCACAGCTGCCAGACCGCCCGTCAGCAGGAAGGGTGCCAACACCTCGTGATAGGGCTTGAGCGCAGGATTGGCCACGAAGGTAATGAGGCGGTACACGCAAAGCAGGGCTGTGAAAAGACTGAAAACGGCCAGAAACAAACGAGAGCGGTCGGCCACCTCCCGCCGTTTTCGCCACATGGCGATGCCACAGGTCAGGCTGATGACCAGACAGAAGCTGATGACAGATATGCTGATGACGATATGCATAGAATGGCCGTTTTACTGGTTCATGAGGGCAAATATACAAAGAATTTTTTATACCGACAAAAAAATCTGAAATAATCTGAACTTCATTTGGTCTGTCACCACGATATTCAGATCGGATATTTGTTTTCTGTAGACAATAAAAGTTAATTATTTGTTGTTTTTGTTGTTTATAAACAATATTTTTGTTATCTTTGTACCCAAAATGTAGCTATTATGGAAGTAATTACAAGGAAGTATTATGCAGATATTGTGGATTCTTGGATAGGAAAAGGCAATATCGTGGCCATTGTCGGCTCCCGTCGTGTGGGAAAAAGTTATGTGGTTAAGGACTTTATCCAGCGTCACAAAGAAGACAAGGATGCCAACATCATTTACATTGACAAGGAGAAAAAGGCGTTCAAGGACATAAAAACCAAGGATGACCTCGACAGTTGGATTGAGGAGCGTTTTTTGCCTGGCAAACACAACTATATCCTTATCGACGAAGCGCAGGAAATTGACCATTTCGAGGAAAGCGTATGCAATTGGTACACAGAAGATAATACTGACGTTATCATTACGGGCAGCAACTCCAAGATGCTTTCTGGTGAACTTGCTACGCTGATTGCCGGACGCCATGTGGAAGTGCGTATCCATCCGCTGACCTATTCTGAGTTCCTGGAGTTCCATCATTTGGCGGACAGCGACGAGAGTCTGATGACCTACTTGAATTATGGTGGACTTCCTGGTCTGAGAAAGGTGGAACTTGACAACGACGAACAAGTGTGGGCTTACCTCTCCAGCGTTTTCAACACCATCATGCTCAAAGACATCATCGAACGTCACGACATCCGTAACGTTCCGTTCCTGAACAATCTCATTGCCTTCTATGCCGACACCACAGGAAAACTCACCTCTGCCAATAGCATATCCAAATACATGAAGGCGCAAAAGGAAGATGTATCCTCCAACCTCATCCTTCTGTATCGTAGCTTTTACGCAGAAGCACACCTGCTGGATGTTGTCCCTCGCTATGATATCCACGGAAAGAAGATATTCCAGTCGAACGAGAAAATCTATTGGGACGACCTTGGACTCCGCAACCTCAAAGCAGAAGGCAGCATGGATTCATATATCGAGAAGGTGATAGAGAATGCCGTCTATAAGCATCTATGTTATCTTGGCTATGACGTGAAGGTGGGCGTGTTGAATGCTGGAGAGGTGGATTTTGTATGCACCAAGCCGGGAAAAACTCTTTATGTGCAGGCAAGTTACATTATAGCAGAACAGAGTACGCGCGACCGAGAATTCGGCCCATTAGAGAAGATTCGCGACAACCATCCGAAATATGTCATCAGTGCCACGCCGCTCCTGACGAGGCGTGATGAGAACGGAATCACTCATCTTTCCTTGCGGAGATTCCTCAAAGAAGGCTTTGAATAAGTTGCGCGTGTAATCTGAAATTATCTGTGTAATGATCAGTACCGTCCCCCCGATCTAGGAAGGGGCAGGTCTCGCTATTGAGATCTGCCCCTGATGATTAGAAGTCTGTCTCTTTAGGCATGGGCAACTCGAAATGCAGGTCTTTCGGGCAGAACATGTTGGGCCACTGCTTGTTGAGTCGGAGCCAGCGGCTCCATCCCACAACGCGGTCGAAGGCCAGCTGCTCGTAGGTGTCGGCCAGTGTGGAACCCCACTTGCTTAGGTTGCCGACGGGTTCGGCGCTGTAGTATTCGGGGTTCTCGGTTTGCGTAAGCCTGTAAAGTTGCAGATCGCCATTGTCGGAGAAGATGTATGCGCCGATGGGCTCCTTACTGTCAGTATACATGTTGTCTTTCCAGTAGGTATAGGCGTAAGCGCCTTCGGCACCAAGCAGCACGCTGTAGTCAACCATATATTTGTGGATAGTGAGGTAGTGGCTGAAGTACTGTGCTAAGATACAGTTGTTGAAGGCATCCCTCATCTTGTCGTAGAAATCGGTGCCATAGATTTCGGGCAGGGCGGTGATGATGGCGCGCACATATTTGACGGCATCATAGTTGGCCTGATTCAACTGCACCTTGGTGGCGCTGGCCGTGCAGTTGTCGATGGCGGCACGCTGGGCATCGGTACCGTTGGCGTAGGTATTGCACAGGCGGTCGGTGAACTCGCGTAGCACTTCACCCAGGTGTGGGATGTTGGCGGTGCGGGTGACGGTCATATCGGTATAATTCGGCGTGTTATCGTCAGTTTCGTACCCCATAGCCACGTCCCAACTGTTTACGCAGGCTTTGCAGTATGCGTCCAATGCCTTCTCAACATCCACCATGGGCTGGCCGAGCAACTGGGGTATCATGCGATAGGCTCCGTCGATAGAAGGCTTTGAGTAGGTGGGTGCGATGACGTAGTCGCAGAGGTCATGCAGCTCGAACTGGTACTCGAGATTGTTCATCAGACAGGCATCCATGAAGACGGTCTCGAAACGGACATTGGCTTTGGTCAGCGCACGGCGGAAGCTCTTGGCTGTGAAATGGTGGCCGGTGTTGCCGTCGTCACCAACCAGGCTTCGTCTGGCGGCGGCAGCAGGTTTGGCCTCCGGCAGTTCTCCGTCTGGTGTATAGCCGCCACCGTGGTCATGGACGATGAGCATGTACTTCTTGGCAGGATAGGCCTTGACAGCCCAGTTGATGAAATTGGCCAGCGAGTCGGGTGAGGTGTGGTCGGCATTGTCGGCGCCATAGATGCAGGCGGGGTCGAAAGCTTGTTCTTTGAATGTCTTGTCAGGGTCAAGTGCCCAGCGAATGGTCTTGCTGCCATACATCACACAGGAATCAACTTCGGATTCATCACTGAAATACCCTTGTTTATACAGGTTTTCGGTCGTGGAGAATTTGTACTGCACCACCACGTTTACCCGCTTCAGGGCATCGGGGCTGGCATTGTAGAAGTCGGCAATCTTCTTCAGATAGTAGTATTCTCTGTTACCGCCACCATGGCCGTAGTAGAGAATGGTGTAGGCTGGCTCATCCGGATAGGTTGGGCTGGGATTGTCGGAGTTGTCGATGGCACACGATGTAAGCAGCGTGATGCAACAAAAGACTGTTACGAGTTTCTTTGCTAGTTTCTTCATAATCTGGTGTGGTTTAAATGTCAGTAAACTGTTAATAGTTGAATTTAACTGCAAATTTAAATAAAATTTCCGTAAGTTCCAAATCCTGCTGCGTTTTTTTTGATATCAGAGCGCTAGATCAGGGGACCAGTCCCCTGATCACTTGGAGCAGGGCTGCCATTGCTTGTATCGTAGACTTCATCTGTTTCATATCGTGTACTATCTTTTAGTTCGTCGGGTAAGTTGAGCCGTACCAGGTGATGACGGCCTTGCCATTGCCGCCAGCTGTAGCACCACCAGCGGTAGTTGTATAGCCCTTGCCATTGGTGGTCTCACCCCAGCTGCTGCCGCCAGCACCGCTGTAGCTTTGGTTATTAGAATTATAGGTAACTGTCCATGTATTGCCGCCAATGTAGCCGGCACCGCCACCACCGCATCCTTCTGCCGAGCCAGCCCCTGTACTAGAGGTCATACCATCCTTACCACAGGACTGCGTGCCGTTATTCCAGGCGATATTCCATTCACCGTTGCGGCGTCCTTTTCCACCCTCAGCACCTCCGCCAGCACCACCTGCATTAGAACCCCAGCTTAACCCACCGCCGCCACCGCCTGCAATCAAGAGTAGGTCAGGGTGGTTGGCTGTAAAGTCTGTGCTGCCGGTGATGGGGCCTATGGCACTCGTAGCAATGTGTGTGGCGCCGCCTCCACCTCCGCCACCACTATAATATGTGCCTTGCCCCTGATGTTGTACGCCATTACCACCTTTACCGCCGCCGTTCCAGCCACCTTCGCCACCTTCCGGATGACCACTGTAATCATCGATGCAGCCACCCTGGCCTCCTACATAGATATACAGGACGTCTCCCTGAGTCAGATAATAGGTCACCTGACTCAATCCGCCTTTGCCTCCGAGTCCACTTGAACTATACCCGCCTTGTGCACCATAACACTGCAAGGTGTAATAGCCTGTGGCCAGGGCAGTAAATGTCTGCACTTCACCCGTGTAGTTAAAGGTCATGTTACCTTGGCGAATCCATTCAATATCGATAGTCTGATTAGCATCAGTCATGGTGAGGG
>JAEEGH010028283.1_pt1 | contig 11041 bp, 10 predicted proteins | sample 9134181 | NCBI WGS metagenome assembly JAEEGH01 (sample SAMN16246544, study PRJNA631951) | gut metagenome | biome: gut microbiome; feature: rumen; material: DP-attached | host: Bos | place: Iran: Karaj | collected 2018-10
TCATCACGGAAGAGAAACCGTTGTCGATGCAGTCCTTGCAGAGTTCGAAAGAGTCACCGTGGTCGAGGTGGAGCACGATCTGCGGATTGGCGCAGCCGAGTTCCTTGGCGTATTCAACAGCACCCTGAGCCATGTAGCGGAGGATGGTGCCGTTAGCGTAGTTACGAGCACCCTTAGAGACCTGCATGATCACCGGAGACTTGGTTTCAACGGCGGCCTGCACGATAGCCTGCATCTGTTCCATGGTGTTGAAGTTGAAAGCCGGGATAGCATAGCCACCCTTAACTGCCTTAGCAAACATTTCCTTGGTGTTAACCAAGCCGAGTTCCTTGTAAGAAACTGCCATTTGTTTTACCTCTTGATTGATTGGCGACTTGCATCGCCGGTTAAAAGTTACGGGCGTAAAATTAGTAATTTCACGCCCGCTTGTTAATGGTTGTTTAAGCTAAAATATGCGTTTTTAGGCTTATTTTGCTTCCTGCTGCAGGGCCTTGTCCTGGATCACGAGGTCCACGCGGCGGTTCTTCTGACGGCCTTCCTTGGTGGAGTTGTCAGCGACCGGCATGGTCATACCGAGACCCTTGGCCGTGAGTCGATCTTCAGCGATTCCCTGTTCCACAAGGAATGCCTTCACGTTATCGGCACGCTGCTGGGAAAGCTTCATGTTGTGTTCTTCGGAACCGGTGTTGTCGGTGTTACCTTCGATGGACACCTTGAACTGCTGGTATACGGAAAGAATACCGGCCACCTTGGCAAGGCTCGTCTTCAAGTCGGCCTTGAGAGATGCCTTGTTCACGTCGAACAAGATGTCAGACATGGAAAGGATAATGCCGCGGGCGGACTTGGTCACCTGAATCATCTGGGACTGCAGCTCGTTCAGCTTGTTCATTGCTTCTTGCTGGCGAGCTTCGGCCTTGGCGCGTTCTTCGGCAAGTTCCTTTTGAAGGTCGGCTTCACGCTGGTTGGCAGCCTTCAAAGCGGCTTCCTGGGCGGCAGCTTCGGCCTGGAACTTTTCCTGGTTCTGCTGCATTTCGGCCTGGAGGCGTGCTTCCTGGTCCTTCATCTTGGCCTTTTCGGCTTCGAGGTCGTTCACCTTACCGGTACGAGCCTTGTTGATCTGTTCCTGAATGGCTTCGATAGAACGAGCTGTGGCTGCACGCTTTTCCCACTTTTCAGCGGTGCTGTTGCGAACTTTCTGGGTTTCGGCCTGGGCTGCAATCGTCTTGGCGTAAGTGTCGCACTTGGCGGCAAGAGCCTTGGTCTGATCGGATTCGGCATCGTCGTTGTAGGCGGCATCGAGAGCGATAAGGTTGTTCTTGGCGGCTGCGAGCGTGTACTTGGCAGACGTGGCGTTGGCCGGAATATTCTTGGAGGCGTTGTCGATTGCGGTCTGGCAGGCTTCAACAGCGTTCGGGCCTTCTGCTTCTTCGGCAGCGAAGGAGAGGGCGGCTGCCATGGCGCTAATCATCAAAAGGTTTCTCGTTTTCATTACTTGGCACCTCCATTCTTGGTTTCCTGGTCAAGGATGTTCTGGTAAAGGAGCTTGCGTTCGACATCGCTTCTCAGTTCTTTTTCGACTTTTTCGTCTTCTTTCTTGGCGGCGTCAAGTTCGGCGTTTGCGATAGCGAGTCTGTATTCAAGAGAGCTCTGTTCGGCAAGGGCTGCGGCTTCTTCTTCGTCACCGTCGGCCTGCAGGGCCTTGGCGGAATCTAGCTTTGCGTTGGCAGATTCGAGTTGGGCTGCTTCGACATTGGCTTCTTGGGCGATAGCCTTGTTGGAATCGGCAAATTCAATCGACTTGGTAGCGTTTACGCTACCGGCACAGCCGGAAAGAGTGGCGAGGGCCAGGGCGGCCATACCCGCAACGAGTATTCTGGATTTCATTAAAATCTCCTTTTGGGGTTAAAAGTCGTCAGCTAATATATAAAAATTGTAAGTTAGAGTAGTAATTGCACATCTTTTATATATAATGAGCGTGTATAAAGCGCCCCGTTTTGTTAACAACTTTTTTCAATTCGTTTTAAAACATACAACATTGCGGGGATAAGGCTCTTCGGGATGGATTTTCCTATATTTTCACTCGCAAAAATTTTTAACAAGGACCTTATTATGGCAAAGATCGCAATTCTCGGTTACGGTAACCTCGGTCGCGGCGTAGAATGCGCTGTGAAGCAGGCTCCCGATATGGAACTCGTCGCTGTTTTCACTCGTCGTGACCCCTCGACAGTGAAAATTCAGACGGCTGGCGTTCCGGTGTTGAACGTTTCTGAAATGGAAGCTTGGAAGGACAAGGTGGACGTGCTCATCATTTGCGGTGGCTCTGCTACGGACCTGCCGGTGCTTACCCCGAAGTACGCCTCCATGTTCAACGTGATCGACTCCTTCGACACGCACGCCAAGATCCCGCAGCACTTCGCTGCCGTTGACGCTGCTGCCAAGGGCGCAAACAAGATTGCCATGATCTCTGTCGGTTGGGACCCGGGTATGTTCAGCCTGAACCGCGTGTACGCTCAGTCCATCCTTCCGGAAGGCAAGGACTACACGTTCTGGGGCAAGGGTGTTTCTCAGGGCCACAGCGACGCTGTCCGCCGTATCAAGGGTGTGAAGAACGCCAAGCAGTACACCTGCCCGGTGGAATCTGCTCTCGAAGCCGTGCGTAGCGGTTCCATGCCGGAACTCACCACTCGCCAGAAGCACACTCGTCTCGTTTACGTGGTTGCCGAAGAAGGTGCCGACAAGGCTTATATCGAAAACGCCATCAAGACGATGCCGAACTACTTCGATGAATACGACACTACCGTCAACTTCATCAGCGAAGAAGAATTCAACAAGAACCACAGTGGCCTCGCTCACGGTGGTTTCGTGATTCGTACCGGCAAGACCGGCATGAACAAGGAACACACCCACGTGATTGAATACAGCCTGAAGCTCGATTCCAACCCGGAATTCACGACCAGCGTTCTCGTGGCTTACGCCCGCGCAGCGCTGCGCATGAAGGCTAACGACGGCAAGACCGGTTGCTTCACCGTTCTCGACGTGCCGCCTGCATACCTCAGCACGCTGAGCGACGAAGATTTGCGCGCACACTGCCTGTAAACAAGTAGGCAGTAAACGGTGGTTCCGGCTCGGAGGCCGGAATGACATGAAAAAAAAATTGCCTCGGATGAAATAATCCGGGGCTTTTTCGTTGTTCTAGTTTATATTTAGGGGTATGAAAGTGTTTAGAAAACTTTGTATGCTTGCCTATGTATGGCTGTGTAGTTGTTGTTTGTTCTGTCACCCTGAAGATTATGATTACAAACCGGGGTATGTCAAAGCGCTCAAACCGATTAACGTAGATTCGTTGGAAATGCGCATCTACAGCAATGACTCGCTGATAGTTTCTGAATACTGCCGTTCGTCCGAATATGGCGAGGAAGCTAGTTATTCTTATGAGGAATTTTGCGGTGGTAAGGACCGCGCTGATAAGAACTGTGATTTGACAATCGCTATCACGTTCTTCTGTAATGACAAGAAAATCGAGCTACCTACTTATACTGTCAAAACAAAGACTGATTCTCGTGGCTTTGCGGATGAAGTCAAGTATTATATGGCTGAATTTGACGAAAGAAAAGTCAGTGGCGATTACACGCTTGAAACATTCCTTGCTCCAGAAGACACTTTTTGCGGAAAGTTTGTGAACTATGCCGTCTTTAATGTTAGGGAGTAAAGATGAAGCGTGTTGCCGTTTTGATTTTTTGCTTAGTGGCGTACTCTGTAGCGGGCTGGTTTGAGCTTTCTCCGCTAGATCGGAAGATTATTCAAAATACACGTTTTTATTTTGAACTTTCTGCGGGTGGTATGTACTCTGTTTCGGATTACAAGACGAAATCGAAGACAAACTATTATCATGACTTGGAACGCGATGAAATGGTTTATGACAAGGATCTTTATTACGATATCTATTCGTTTGAAGGTGGTGGTCCTTTGCTTGACGCTAAAATTGGATTCAGTTTTGCTAGAAAGGTTGTCCTATTTTGGAACATAGGCTGTTTTTGGTCTGTAGGGGAACACCGCTATAAAGTATATTCGCACGACGAAGAAGAATTTTCAGAGAATAATGTCCGCTTTAGGCCCTATTGGGGAATTGGCATCAAGTGGTACCCCAGTATAAATGAACAGAATCCGTTCAATGGAATTTTTATCGGTGCTACGGTTAAGGGCGTGTTCCTAAACGGTAATACGAAATCCTGGCAAAAATATGGGATGCACTATACGAATGAAATAAGCGTTTTGGAATTTGAACTAGGGAAACTTTGGAAAATTTCTGAACTCTATTACGTGGGTTTCGCTATAAAGGTTGCGGGTGGTTTCGGAGGTGAAACAGAAAAGGTTGACGGATTCCGAGTCGATGCGAACCGCGAACAGGACGATGACGATATCACGCTAAACAGCAAACACATCGGTGCTGCAATTACATTGGTTAGAAAATAGACCTTATTTGAATTAATTTATTTGTCTGTTTACTTTAACTTTTCTTTCAGTGCAGAAATTTCTTCTGGGGTCAATCCGAATTTCTCCAGGTATTTCGCTGTGGCGGTGGCCCAGTCAATATTGTCTGTGTCGGGGATGTTGACACCCTCGGCGCGATAGACGGCCTTTAGATTTCTTAGAACAACGGCTTTGAAAAAGTCCACCTGTTGCTCGTTCAAAATAATTTGCTTGCCATCGGTGACGTAGTAGTAGTTGCTGAATGTCTTTGCGTAATCGGCTTGGATTTCTTCGGTCGTTGCTCCCATCAGCGCTTCCAGTATGGCGATTGTAAAGCCGGTACGGTCCATTCCGTAGGTGCAGTGTATCAGGTACGGCCCTTCGTGCTCGATCATGTAGCGGAACCCTTTTGCAAGTCCCTCCTCGAAGGGCTTCGAAAAGAATTCTACAGGCAATGCCAAAAAGAGGGCATTCTGCGATGCGTAATAGGAACTGTCGAATCCGTTGAAGGCTATGGCGTATTCTTCTGCATCCGCGAGGTTGATAAACGTGGCGATGCCCGCTTCTTTCGCGAGAGAATCTGCTTTGAGATTGCGTCCGAGGCAGGGATCGATGGGGCTGGAGGAACGGTAGAGTTTGTTTTTCCCCATGCCTGTGGTGTGGACTACTCGGAAGTTTGCGAATTCTTCAATGGAAAGGGTTGGATAATTTTCTACGTAAACGTCCAAGTACTGGACGTTGCGCATTTCGAGGCCAAACTTAAAGCCGCCCTTCTCTTTCATGGACACTACGACTTCTATGGGAGTCTTTGCGTCGGAGATTCCAATGACATCTGCCAACTCCCCGTTATGCATGGCCAAAAGCAGGTTGTCGGAACCGCTTATTGCCGAAAGCACGAACCATGCGATGGGCACGTCACCAGAGGATTCCGCTACCGGCATTTCAAGGGTGTCGTAACCGTTTATCGCCACAGTCACAATATCGCCGAGTTCGAATTTGGTCAGGAAGGAATCCGCCGGAAAGTCCAGGTATAGCCTGCCGGAATAGAGATGGCCTGAATCGTCTGCCGAAATGTAGGTGTGGAGTACGTTCTCCTCGTCAAAACCTGAAAAGCGTTTTGTTGAACCCACTGTTGTGGAATCGGGTTTTGTTGCCTCTTTTGCTGAGGAATCGGGGATTGTTGCCTCTTTCTGTGTAGAATCTGGCTTTGTGGCCTCTACCTGTGTTGGCTGGGATTCTGCAATTCCTTCTGCCGGAAATGGCGGATTTGATTCGGTACAGGCAATAAATACCTGTGCGCAAAAAAAGAATGCCGCAAGAATAGATCTATTCTTTTTTATCTGTAACATAACTCCCCTTTATTTGAACGTGTTGCCGTTATAGCCCCTATCCCTTAAAATTTAGACTAAATCCTAATCATGTATAGCGTTCTTCAAACTTTCAATTAAGCGTGCAAAACTCGGGTCGGTTTCCATCTCTTTCTTGACGCTCTTGATGGCGTGAACGACGGTGGAATGGTCCTTGCCGCCAAAACGGGAACCGATGCTCTGTAAACTGATGGGGGAGAGCTCGCGCATGAGGAACATGGCGACCTGACGTGCCTTCGAAATTTCCTTGGTGCCGCGGCCCGGTTCAATGAGCTTGGTTTCGGGAACTTCGTAGTGCTGCGATACGGCATGGAGCACGGCGTCAAGGCTTACGCGGCGGCGGAGTGTCGGTGCGATTTCGGTGACGACTTTCTGTGCGATGTTCATGTCGATGTCGTGGCTCATGAGGCTCGACTGGAGCGTGAGCTTGATGATGGCGCTTTCGAGGCAGCGTACGTTGCTTGCAATATTTTCAGCAAGGTAACGGATAACGTCGTCGCTGATTTCGAGGTGGCGTTCTTCGGCCTTCTTGTGGAGGATGGCTTCGCGCGTTTCCACGTCAGGCGGCTGGATATCGACGGTGAGACCCCACGAAAAACGGCTCACGAGGCGGTCGGAAAGGTTCTTGACTTCGGCGGCGGGAGCATCGGAGGTAAGTACGATTTGCTTGCCGGCCTGGTGCAGTGCATTAAAAATCAAGAAAAATTCATTTTGCGTTTCGTACTTGCCTGTCCAGTTCTGGATATCGTCGATGAGGAGAATATCGACTTCGTTGCGGTAGAAGTCGGACATTTCGGAGATGCGTTTTTCTTGCAGGCACTTCATGTACTGCTGCGAGAAATCTTCGGATGTGAGGTAAATCACGCGCTTGGTCGGGTCTTCTTCGAGGATGTAGTTGCCGATGGACTGGAGCAAGTGCGTTTTTCCGAGACCGGAAGAACCATATATAAACAGCGGGTTGTACTGCGTTCCGTCTGGATTCCTTGCTACGGCGAGTGCTGCGTTGAATGCGAGCTGGGCCTTGTCGCCGGGGACGAAGTTTTCAAAGCGGAATGAACCAGAAAGCGGAACGCTCGGCTTGATAAATTCGCGGAAAGAGTTTTCTGTGGAGTTTGCGTGAGGCTGATAGACATCCTGCGGCTGGAATTCGAATTCGACTGGGGAGTCGTCGTGCGATACGTCTTTCCAGGCGAGGCGGATAAGGTCTTTGTAGGCGGAATAAACTTTGACATCAAGTCCGGGCGGCACTGCGATAACGGCGTGCCCGGGGGTCTGGCTTACAAGTTTGGTCTGTGCAAAATATGTCTTGAATACCGTGTCCGACAGCATCCCGTGGAGGTAGTTCAAACATCTTTCCCATTCAACCTGCATCTTCAATCCTCGTCCGTTCTGGTTCAAAATCTATCAACAAGTAGGTGTAATAATTTAGCTAATTCTTTGGGATGTTGATAGATTTTCCGAAAATTAAGTTAAAAAAAAGAACCAATTGTATGTAAATGAAAATTAACATTTGTGTTTTGCCTATGTTTTGCAGGCTTTGTCCTTAATTTTGTGCAATTTTTTTATTTTTTACTATGATGGATTTTGAAGCTTTTTTGCAATACGGTTTTTGGGTGCCCGTTCTTTTATGGGTGGGACTTCATTTTTGGTTCAGGAACATTTCCTACGTCGTCTTTATGAAAAAAAAGGTGAATGGTGGGCAAAAATGGGCCTATGTCTCCGAATCTTATGTCAAAAACCCTAGTCGGGTGAGTTTTTTAAGATTTTGCGATGTGATTTTTTCGCTTCTCGTTTCTTTGGTGACTGCTGTGGTGGTGGTCGGCTTTTTGAAAAAAAATGGGCTTGGCGAGTTTGCAAATTACGGGATTGTGTCGATAGTGGTTTTCTTGGGGCTTGCCTACTTGATGGTGCGCAGGACGGAATTCAAACTCACGGACTTGTTCCAGTCGGCTTTTTATCTGGAGTACCGTTGGGTGAATTATGAAATCCAACGCAAGGGAATTGCGATGTCGGAGGAAAATGTAAGGGACCGTGCTGGTTTGAGTTTTGCGCACAAACTTCACAATGCCGAGGTGCATCACCGTTTTTGGAAGTACGTGAAGGCGATGGCTCGGTCAAAGAAGGTCCCGCCTGAAATGTTTGAGGTGTACTGATGAGGTATGAGGTTGTCAGGTCGGGCTTCGCCCTTTCGGCTCGCTACGCTTTGAGCTATAGCCCATACCCCAGAGGCTGCGTAAGCTGCCGACCCCATAGCTGATGATTGTTATTAATGAATTGGTTGAACGAGTATGATAGATAAATTGGATGGATTGTACAAGGTAGAGGAAATGCTCGAGGGCAAGGCGGCGTGGAAGTACGCCGAGGATGCCTTGCAACTTGTTTCGCGCACGTTTGCGTTGAACATCCAGGTCTTGCGTGGCAAGTTGCACCGCAGTATTTTGCTCGCGTACCTCTACTTGCGCATTGCCGATACGGTCGAAGATGACCCGGACATGAAGGCGACCGAAAAGGACCGTGTGCTTGCGCTGTTTGCCGATGTGTTCAAGACGGGTGCTCTGGAAACCGAAAAAATCCGCGCGTTCGTGGCGGCTCTCCCGGAGTCCTGGCATGGTTCAGAAGACCCGAACAAGGATCTTTGCGTCAAGTCCGAAGTTGTGGTGCCGCTTTTGAAGTCGCTCCCGGAAGCGTACAAAAAGCCGGTTTGCGATGTGGTTATTGAAATGTGCGGCGGCATGGGGAAGTTTGCGCTCCGTCAGGAAGCGGCTCTTTCGGCGGGGTGGTTCACGCTGGAAAATGTGGGCGAACTAGATGAATACTGCTACTATGTGGCAGGCATTGTCGGCAAGCTTTTGACGAAACTTTTCTCTGCGGACACGTGCTTAATCAATGCGGAACGCGAGGCTGAACTTTCGAAGCTAGACGTGAGTTTTGGGCTTGCCTTGCAGGTCGTGAATATCGTGAAGGACTGTGTCGAAGATTCTGGGCGCCGCGTGTGCTTTATTCCGGAAGAAATTTGCCGTCGTCATGGATTTGCGCATTCGAGCGAACTTTTCAAGGATGGCGTGGACGCTCAGAAGTGTGGGGCCGTGCTTGCGGAACTTGTCGAAAAAGCTTGGCGTCATTTGGACGATGCGATTGCTTACACAAAGCTCATTCCGAACATCAAGATGCGCACGAGGCTTTTCTGCCTTTGGCCGCTATTTATGGCTGCGGAAAACTTGCGCTTGATTGGGGATGGCGTGTCGGTGTTTACTTCGGACAAGAAGGTGAAAATCACCCGCGACACGGTGAAGCGGATTGTCAAGGAAACGTCGATGCACTTCTATTCGGACAAGTGGATTGACCAAGCTTACGCTAAAATTAAGGGTTGATATCGTCATTGCGAGCCCAAGGTCACTGAGCGTAGTCGAAGTGGGGGCGAAGCAATCTATAAAAAGGAATTTTATGCAAGATAATACGAAGTTCTATAATAAGTGGCCGTTTCATGTGGCGGTGATTGTTTTTAGCATTGTTGCAGACCAGTTGACGAAGCTGTGGGCGCTCACGCGTTTTACGGATGAAGCCGGAAATTTTACGTATGAGAAGATTCCTGTGATTGGTGAACTTGTGCGGTTCCAGCTTGTGTTCAACAAGGGGGCTGCGTTCAGTAGCAGACCGCAAGACCTGATGCCGTTCCTGCCGCCGTGGCTGTTCTTTTTGCTGATTTCGATTGTGGCTGCTGTTGCACTTGCGTGGTTCTACAAGTCCATCGACAAGCGTGATTACTTGAGCCGCCTGGGCGTCGTTATGATTCTTGGCGGAGCTGTCGGAAACTTCATCGATCGCATGCGCATGCAGCAGGTGGTAGATTTTATCGACTGCGATTTCCCGGACTTTATCATGACGCGATTCCCGACATTCAACGTGGCGGACTCGTTCGTGACGGTCGGTGTTGCCCTCGTGATTTTGTCGCCTGTGATTTTACGCAAATTGCATAAGCAAATGAAGGAAGAGAAGGAAGCCGAGAAAAATGCTAAAGAAAAGGAATAGCTGTCATTCCCGGCTTAGACCGGGAATCTCCATCGAGCTGAATGTCGCAAAATATACTTGTATATTTTATGACTGAAGCGAGGGGAGATGAGCTTTGCTCAATCTCCTTCTTGAAAATGAAATAGAAGAGGAGATGCCCGCTCGGTGGCGGGCATGACATGAAAAAAGTTAACAACCTCACACCTCAAAGTGGCATCGCAGCCCTAACCCCTATAACCTAACACCTAATACCTAAAAATGAATTACATCGTAGAAGAACAACATAATGGTGAACGTCTCGACAAGTTCCTTGCCGGCGTTATGGAAAATGTTTCCCGCACGGATGTGCAAAAGCTGATTGACGCGGGCGAAGTCAAGGTGGGCGGTAGCAAGGTCGTGAAAAACTTCCGCGTCGAAACGGGGATGACTGTTGTCGTCGAAAAGATGATAGAAAAGGAATCTTCGACGCTTGAACCTGAAGATATTCCGCTTGATATAGTATATGAAGATGACGATATCGTGGTCATCAACAAGCCGCGTAACTTGGTGGTGCATCCGGGAAGTGGCGTGAGCAAGGGTACGCTTGCCGCAGCGCTTTTGCATCACTTCAAGGAAAATCTTTCGACGGTGAACGGCCCGCTTCGTCCGGGTATCGTGCACCGCTTGGACAAGGATACGCCGGGGCTTATGGTGGTGGCCAAGAACGATGTTGCTCACAGGCACTTGGCGCACCAGCTCGAAACGCGTACGCTTCACCGCACGTACAATGCGCTCGTGTGGGGCTGCCCGCGCGATTTGGAAGGAACGATTGACGCTCCGATTGGCCGCAACCCGAAGAATCGCCTGAAGATGGCGGTGGTGAAGGGCGGTAAGGAAAGCCGCACGCATTATACCGCAAAGCAGTTCTTTGCGATTGCAACGCTTTTGGAATTGCAGCTGGAGTCCGGCCGTACGCACCAGATTCGTGTGCATTGCCGTTATACGGGCCATCCGGTTGTGGGCGATCCGCTTTACGATGGTCGCGAAGAAAGCTTGAACCGCGTGCCGCCGCTGATGAAACCGGTGGCCGAGAAAGTCCTTGAAATTGCTCCGGCGCAGCTTTTGCAGGCTGTGAAGATTGAACTCATCCATCCGCGCACGAACAAGAAACTTACGTTCAAAGTGCCGATGGAAGAACCGTTTGCAAATGTGCTCAA
>JAEEGH010028286.1_pt1 | contig 11040 bp, 6 predicted proteins | sample 9134181 | NCBI WGS metagenome assembly JAEEGH01 (sample SAMN16246544, study PRJNA631951) | gut metagenome | biome: gut microbiome; feature: rumen; material: DP-attached | host: Bos | place: Iran: Karaj | collected 2018-10
TTCACCGTCGGCTGCGCGGGAGGAATACAGATCGACTGCTCGGTCCCGCTCGTCCGCGGGCCGCTGCCGGAGGGATACGGGCTGTTCGGGCTCGCCGTCTCCGGCCTGCTCGGCGGACATTCGGGCTGCGAGATAGACAAGGGACGCGGAAACGCGGCAAAGCTGGCCGCCAGGGCCCTGTACGAGCTCGGCGGAGTCGCCGACGTGCGCCTTGTATCGCTCGATTCCGGGCGGTTCTCAAACGTCATACCGTCTCGGGCCGACGCGGTCTTTGCCGCGCCTGCGGCCGCGGCCGGGATCCTTTCGGAAGCGGCCGCCCGCACAGCGGGCGACTTTGCCGCGGAATATGCCGTTACGGATCCGGGAGTGGAGCTGACGCTCGGCCCGGCCTCCGGCGCGCGCTTCGGGCCGGCCGGCCGCGAATCGACCGACCGCGTCCTCGGCCTTATGATATCGCTGCCGGACGGCGTCGGGAGCATGAGTCCGGACTTCCCGGGGATACCGGAGACCTCGCTCAGCATGGGCATTGCCGGCACGGGGGAGGACTCCTTCGGCTTCTGCGAGTTCATACGGTCCTCGTCGCCGACCCGCATGAGGGCACTGGCCGACCGGATCTGCGTCACCGTCTCCGCCTTCGGGGGCAGGGCGGTCCCCGGCGACAGCTTCCCCGGCTGGGAATACCGCCGCGGATCCGGGATGCTGGCCGCCCTCACGGACGTTTACGTCAGGCTCAGGGGGAGCGAGCCGCGCGTCGAGATCACGCACGGCGGGCTCGAGGTAGGTCTTTTGGCCTCGAAGCTGCCCGGCCTCGACGCGGTCTCGGTCGGACCCGACCTCTCAGGCATCCATTCCGTGGACGAGAAGGCGGACGTCGCGTCGGTCGGAAGGCTGTACGGACTGGTCCTGGCCTTTCTCGGCGGGGCCGGCACCGGCCGGCCGTAACGGACCGCCGGGTCGAACCGGCCGCGGACGACCGCCGGGGAGACGCCCCGGCCCGTCAAAAACGTTTAGTTAAATGAGATCCTTTAGAGTGAGAAAAACAATATAATAGGGCTGCTGTGCCCGTGAAAGGAAGCACTATGAAAAAAAACATTAAAATCCTGTTCATCGGAAACAGTCTCACTTACTATAATTATCTCCCGTGCTGCGTGAGCCGTCTCTTCGGAGCCGAGGGGATCAGCGCGGACTGTGTAATGCTCACGACGCCCGGCAAATGCCTCAAGTTCCATTCGGAACAGGCTGCTGTAAGGTACAACATCCTCTACGGCAAGTACGACTATATCGTGCTGCAGGGCGTTGCCGACGGCTTCGATCCGGAATCGTTCCTGGAAGGCGGAAGGACGCTGTTCCGGGATTACATAAGCCGCACGGACTCGTCCGTCGTCCTCTACAACGCCTGGAAGCTCAAGGACAGGCCCTGGTCCGACCAGGAGACGCTCGATTCCGCGTATCTTAAGCTTGCCCGCGAGTTCGGCGCCGCCCTGGCGCCCTGCGGCGAGGTCTGGCGCCGCGCCCGCAGGATCCACGGGGCCCCCGAGCTCTACGCCCACGACAAGAACCATCCGGCCCCCGCGGGGACGTACCTCAATTCCGCGACCATCTTTTACGCCATCACCGGCCGCGAGCGCGCGGTCAGGCTCGACGAGGGCGGCGTATTCTCCGACTACGGCATAGACATCTCCACCGCCAGAAAGATGCACGCCATCGCCTGCCGGGCGGCCGCCGAGGCGAGAGCCGCCTGCGGCGCGTCCGCGAAATAAGCCGGCTGTGCCCCGGACGGGGCGGCGGCATAACAGTTGAATAACAGTTGAATAACAGTTGAAAAAAGACTCGGGCAACGGTCCTGCGACCGTCGCCCGAGTCTTTTTTGATCTTTGCAGCCGTTATACCCGCGATCAGAAGGGCAGGGGATTGCCGTCCTTGTCGAACAGCGGCAGCTTCTCGAGGTAGATGAGGTCGTCGCGCGTCGCCGCCTCGCCCTCGGCCAGTATGGCCATCTCGCCGCAGATGATGCCGCCGGCCTGATGGACGAGCTGCTCGATGGCGCGCAGAGACTCGCCGGTGGACACGACGTCGTCGACTATGAGGATGCGCTTGCCCTTCATAATGGCCGCGTCGGCGGTGTCGAGGTACAGGTGCTGCTCGCGGGCGGTCGTTATGGAGTGGACCGCGCAGTCCATGACCCCGGTCATGTAGAGCTTCGGGGCTTTTCGGGCGAGGAAATACTTTCTGTTGCCGTCAAGTCTGGCCATCTCGTGGACGAGGGGGATGCCCTTGGCCTCGGCGGTGATGGCGTAGTCGTACTCGGGCGCCCTGGCAAGAAGCGCCTCGGCGCAGGCGGTGGTGAGCTCGGGATCGCCGAAGATCACGAACGCGCCGATCATGAGCTTGTCGTTGAGGGGACACAGGGGGAGCGCCCGCTCGAGGCCCGCCACGGTCATTCTGTAATACTGCTGCATCGCGGTTTCCTTTCAATCAGGAAGGCCCTTGGGGAAGAGGGTCTTGTAGTAGTTGTTGTTGAGGATGTATTTCGAGTAGGTGTACATGTTGGACACCTGGGTGTTGTAGTTCGAGTAGTAACCGGAGGCCTTGAGCTTTGCCGTGTCGACCGTCACCCAGTCGAAGGGCGTGAAGGTCTTCGTCTTGCTGCTGTAGAAGCCGTAGTCGGTGATCCAGTTGAGGCTGGACGAGATGGAGCCCGCGTTGCTCATGTTGAGTATGACGAAGCCTTCCGCGGTGGAGAGGATGTCCCTGCCCATAATGATGCGGGAGTCGTATTTCATGCCGAGGAGATTGAGCATCGTGGGAAGCACGTCTATGGCCGAGCAGACCTTGCTCACCCTGACCGGCTCCTTCATGGAGGCCGACCATATGATGAGCGGGGCGCGGTAGAGGTTGTAGTTCGTATAGATGCCGTCCTCGGGCAGGTCGTACATCTGGGCCAGGGCGGCCGTGTTCTTGGTCTCGTCCTCGGAGAGCTGGTAGGGATAGTGATCCGGGCAGAGGACGAACACGGTGTCCTCGAGCAGGCCCTTGGCCTCGAGGTCGCGGCAGAGCTCTGTGACCATCAGCTCGACCTCGTACTGGGCGGCGATGAAGGACAGCGCGTATTCAGCCGTGTACGGGGCGCCGGCCGAGTTGACCAGGCCGGCGGCAAGGATCTCCGCCTTATGGAGCTTTGCCATGCTGCTGCCCCAGGTCTGGTACGCGTGGCCGCTGACGGTCATGTAATACAGGTGGAAGGGCGAGCCGTCGGTCGGTATGAAGGAGAGGGTATTCAGCGCCAGCTCGCGGTCCGACAGCGGCCAGGCTTTGGTGAAGGTCACGTTCCAGCCGGAGCTGCCTTTGTAGTTGCCGGCCGAGTCTTTGCCGTCCACGCCGTAATAGGTGTAGCCGAAGTTGGGGTGCGAGAGGTCGCGCGAATAATACGTCCTTGTCCAGTTGTGGAAGGCGTATGTGCGGTAGCCGGAGCTCTTGAGCATGTTGCCGAGGGTGAACGGCTGGTAGGTCGAGGCGCTGTACTTGAGACAGCTGGCCGAGTTGAAGAAGTTTCCGGTGATGTTGGCGTATTCGCCGGTGGCCGTGCTGCCGCCCCAGTTGGAGCAGAAGTAGTTCTCGAACACGAAGCCCTCGTTCTTCATCTTCCACAGCGTCGGGGTGAGGGCCTGGTTTATGGCCGCCGGGGCCCAGCCCTCGACGGTTATGAAAATGACGTTCTTTCCCGCGAACATCCCGGTGTACTCGTTCTTGTTCGTCGGGGTGCGGGTCGAGAAGTACGTGTGTGCGTTCTTCAGCGCGGTCGCCTTGTTCTTGGTCGCGGCGGCGATGAGCGACTCGAAGTCGATGTCGAGCACGTTAGGACTCGTGTCGGCCGGCTTCGGAGGCTCGGGCGTAGTCACGGGCGCGGTCGGGACCGGCGATGACGAGCCCTCGGATCCGGACGATCCGCTCTCCTGGCCGGAGACCGGCGCGTCGGTCGAGGTGCCGGGGCTGCCGCCGGACGAGGTGCCGGGCGACGGAGTCGTCTCGAAGAGCTCTCCCCAGTTCTTCGAGTCCCCGGTGCTGACGGTCAGCTCGGTGTGGCCGCCCTCGTCGGCGCCGAAGAGGAAGTACCGTGTGTCGAGCCTCATGGCGGTCAGTATGCCGAACCTGCCCGCGGCCTCGGACATTATGAAGCCTTCCCTGTAGTAGTATCTGTCCTCGAGCTCGCCGCTGTGGAGGTTGACGAAGCCTACCCCCGCGAGGAAGAAGAGGACGGCAAGCAGGGCGCCGGCCCCGCGGAGCGACCACCTCATGGCCACGGGTCTTATGATCCTGCGCCCGGTCACGGCGAAGGCGACCGGCGGTATCATGAGCAGAAGTATCCAGCCGCGGCAGGTCCAGATCGTCTTCATGGTGTTGGACCAGAACTGGGTCACGTCGCCGCCGACGACCACCAGCAGATCCCAGTAGAAGAAGTCGGAGAAGAACTTGAAATAGACCACCTGCAGGCCGAAGTACAGGGTCGTGAGGATGAGTATCCCCAGCATGATCCAGTAGTTTACGCGGTAGTTGCGGAATATGGAGCAGAGCAGGGCGCAGACCAGCCCGGCCGATATGGAGAACAGCGCCGAATAGGCGAAGAAGGAGCCGCTGACCGAATGGTACAGGGCTATGTGGCTGAGCCACTCGTAATACAGGAATACGAGCGGGAACAGCAGAAGCAGCAGCGCGTTGCGGTAGGACAGCTCGGAAAGGTCCTTGTCCAGCGGCCGCCTGCGGGGGGCGCTGCGTCTGTCGAAAGTGCGTGTGTTGGTCAGATTGGAGTCCATGTGATTTCCGTTTGCGCTCCTTGCGGTCTCAGCCTTTGTGGTAGAGCTTCTTGACCTGGTATTCGGGGTCGGTCGTGAGGTTCACGCCTATCTTTTTCAGCAGGTTCTCGTCGACCTGCGACAGTATCACCGTGGAGTGGGCCTCGCAGCCGCGCAGCCGGCCGATCTGGTCTATGGCCCGCTCGGCCTCGGGCGACGTTACCGCGCACACCGAGAGGGCGATGAGGACCTCGTCCGTGTGCAGCCTCGGGTTGTGGTTGCCGAGGTGCTCTACCTTCAGGTGCTGTATCGGCGTGATAACGCTCGGCGATATGAGGTGTGTGGCGTCGTCGATGTTTGCAAGCGTCTTGAGGGCGTTGACCAGCATGGCCGAGGTCGCGCCCAGCAGCTGCGAGGTCTTTCCCGTGATGATCCTTCCGTCGGCGAGCTCGATGGCCGCGGCGGGCCCGTCTGTGGCGGCGGCCTTGGCCCTCGCGGCGGCGACCACCGGCCGGTCGTCCGGGGACACCCCGGCCTGCTTCATCTGCAGTTCGTGCTTGAAGATGATGTCTTTGTCGAGGTCGCCGCGGCGTATGGCGCACCTGGCTTCGAAGTACCTGCGGACGATCTCCTGCCTGGCCGCCTTGCGCACGACCTCGTCGTCGGTGATGCAGTAGCCGGCCATGTTGACGCCCATGTCGGTGGGCGATCTGTACGGGCATTTGCCGTATATCTTCTCGAAGATGGCGGAGAGGACGGGGAAGATCTCGACGTCGCGGTTGTAGTTGACCGTGGTAACGCCGTAGGCCTCGAGGTGGAAGGGGTCTATCATGTTGACGTCGTTGAGGTCGGACGTAGCCGCCTCGTATGCTATGTTGACCGGGTGCTTGAGCGGAAGGTTCCATATGGGGAAGGTCTCGAACTTGGCGTAGCCGGCGCGGACGCCGCGCTTCAGCTCGTTGTATACCTGCGACAGGCAGACGGCCATCTTTCCGCTTCCGGGGCCCGGAGCGGTGACGACGACCAGCGGCCTTGTGGTCTCGGCAAACTCGTTTCGGCCGTATCCCTCGTCGGACACTATGAGCTCCACGTTAGAGGGGTAGCCGGCGATCGGATAATGGAAGTACACCTTCACTCCCTGGTCGCGCAGCTTTGCGGCGAAGGCGCTGGCGGCGGACTGGTTCTCGTACCTCGTTATAACGACGCTGCCGACGTACAGCCCGCGGAAGCGGAACAGGTCGATGAGCCTCATGACGTCGGCGTCGTAGGTGATGCCGATGTCGCTGCGCTTCTTGGACTTTTCGATGTCCCCGGCGTTTATGACCAGGACGATCTCGGCCTGGTCGCGCAGCTCGAGCAGCAGACGCAGCTTGCTGTCGGGCTGGAAGCCCGGAAGGACCCTGGCGGCGTGGTTGTCGTCGTAAAGCTTGCCTCCGAACTCGAGATACAGCTTTCCGCCGAACTCGGCGATGCGCTCCCTTATGTGCTCGGACTGAAGTTTCAGGTACTTGTCGTTGTCGAAGCCGATCTTGCCGTACATGCGTTTCCCGTTCCCCGCCGCCTCAGCGGCGAATTAAAAATAATCAAACTAATTATATCTTTTTTTTTAATCATTTGCAATATCATATAAAAAGTTTTCAATCATTCGCGCGCAATAAAGAAAAAAATCACTTTTTTCCCGAAGCCGCTTTACAAAAGGCCCGGGATAGTGTATAATACACACTTACCCGAGGACGCCGTGCTTTTTCTGCGGCGTTCGCGCGATTTTTTGCCCGCGGGGCCCGCCCGGCCCCTGCATGAACGGGAGCAGCTGCAAACCGGTCCGTACGTCGATAATCGGTCAATGCTCGTGGTCCCGTTTTATTATTTTTTTCGGTTATTTTTAGCGACTTCCGTGTTTCCCGGGCCGCACGGCCGGTCCGGAGTCAATTATTCCAAGGAGGAGCATATCAGCAGATGGGCGTATACGGTTATCTGATAATCTGCGTGGCGGTCATTGCGGTCGCTTACGTCGCGGCCAACTTTCTCCGCATCAGAAAAATGAAGGAGGGCACGGCCGAGATGGCCGAGATGGCCGGTATCATCCGCGACGGCGCGTCGACCTTCCTCAAGACAGAGTTCCGCACCATTGCAATAGTGGTCGGCATAATTGCCGTCCTGTTCTCGCTGTTCATCGAAAAGAGCAGCGGCCTCACCTTCATACTCGGCGCCGCCATGAGCAGCCTCGTGTGCATCCTGGGTATGAGGAGCGCCACCTATGCCAACGTCCGCACCGCCAACAGGGCCAAAGAGACCCTGTCCATAGGCGAGACGGTCAAGGTCGCCCTCTGCGGCGGCAGCATCAGCGGCCTCTCCGTTCAGGCCTTCGGCCTGCTCGGCCTCACCGGCATCCTGCTCGTGTGCGGGGTGGACCTCGCCAACGAGTCCGGGACCGGCTTTATCAGCTTCGAGGGCTTCACCACCAACCCCGATCTGATGCGCGTCACCACCTACTCCCTCGGCTGCTCGCTGGTCGCCATGTTCAACCGCGTGGCGGGCGGCAACTACACCAAGGCCGCAGACATCTCCTCCGACATCCTTGCCAAGATCAGGCACGACATGCCCGAGGACGACAGCCGCGTGCCTAACGTGGTGGCCGACTTCATCGGCGACAACGTCAACGACATAGCCGGCAACTGCTCCGACCTGCTCGAGAGCTTCGTCGCCACCATGGCCGCCGCCATAATGATCGCCGTCACCCTGGCCAAGAAGGCGGGGCACGGGATCGACAGCCCGGTCTTCCGCGCCACCTGGATCTTCCCGGTCGTCATGGCCGGCGCCGGCCTTGTCGGCTGCCTCATCGGCCTCGGCTTCGCCGCGATCCGTAAGATGGGCGACAATCCCTCCAGGGAGCTCAACCTTGCCACCTACATATCCGCCGGCCTCACCGTCGTCTTCGGCCTCGGCGTGTGCTACTTCATGTTCCGCGACGTCGAGCTTTACGACACCTTCAAACTCGGCTGGCTCTCCCCCTGGGTCTCCAGCGTCCTCGGCATAGCCAGCGGCGTCGCCATCGGATCCATCACCGAGTACTACACCAGCACCGACTATAAGCCCACCCGCACGCTCGCGTCCATCGCGCCCGAGGGCGAGGCCTTCGTCATCACCAAGGGCGACGCGATCGGCTCCCGCTCGGTCATCCTGCCGGTGCTCGTCATTGCCGGATCGCTCGTGATCTCCGGCTTCATCTGCGGCACGTACGGAATCGCCATTGCCGCTCTCGGCATGCTCTCCTTCGTCGGCACGACCGTCTCCATCGATGCGTTCGGGCCCATCGCCGACAACGCCGGCGGCCTGGCGGAGTCCTGCCATCTTGACGCCAAGGTCCGCGTGATCACCGACAAGCTCGACTCCGTCGGCAACACCACCGCCGCCATAGGCAAGGGCTTTGCCATCGGCTCCGCGGCCTTTGCCACCGTCTCGCTCATAACGGCATACGTCGGCAGTTACTCCGCCGGCGAGCCCGTGCTCAACTTCGCCAGCTTCATCGTCATAGCCGGAGGCATCGTGGGCGGCGCGCTCATCGAGTACTTCTCGGCCCTGCTCACCGACAACACCATCGAAGCCGCCAAGCTCATGGCCGACGAGGGCGACCGCCAGCTGTCCGTCCCCGGCGTGCTCGAGGGCACCGTCAGGCCCGATTACAACAAGTGCGTCGAGATGGCCGCAAGGCAGGCCCTTAAGAAAATGCTCCTGCCCTCCGTGCTCGCCCTGGGCATCCCGCTCGCGGGAGGCTTCCTGCTGGGCGTCGAGTTCGTCGGCGGCCTGCTGATAGGCGCGACTGTCGTCGCCATCCCGCGCGCAATATTCATGGGCAACTCCGGCGGCTCCTTCGACAACGCCAAGAAGTACATTGAGAGCGGAGCCGTGGAGGGCCACGGCAAGGGCAGCGCGGCCCATAAGGCCGCCGTCACCGGCGACACCGTCGGCGACACCCGCAAGGACGTTGTGGGCGTCGCCCTGGACATCTTCATCAAGACGATGTCGACCGTGGCCAACACCCTGGCCGGCGTCATGATGAGGTTCTCGCTGTTCAAATGACGCAGGGGCCGGGACCGGCCCGGCGCGCGCATACACATAAGGAATGGTGCCGGGCGCGCGTGCACACACATATAATAAGGGCGCACGGCGCGCCCCCGGCAGAGTTTCGCTTTTTTCGGAAACGGCATGGTCTTCGGGCCATGCCGTTTCGATTCGCGGACGCCGGCGCGGAAATTTTTCCGCAAAGGTCTTGACAGCCGGGAAAAGACGTGGTATAATTTCGACAGTAACGGGAACATATGTTCCGGAAAGTGAAACGAGGCCGCCGCATGAGGACCAAGGACGAAAACAGGTGCAGGGAGATCGCCGACTTCATAGAGGGGTACAGGCAGTCGCACGGCACGTCCCCGACGCTGCAGGAGATAGCGGACGGGGTCGGCATCGCCAAGAGCTCGGCGTCGCGGTACGCGGCGTACATGCGCGGCCGCGGGGAGCTCAGCGTGAGCGGGCGCAGGTCGGTCATGACGCAGACCGAAAAGAGGGCCCTGTCGGAGAGCGTTCGCGTGCCGGTGCTCGGACGCGTGGCCTGCGGCGTGCCCAACATCGCCGACGGGAACATAGACGGTTACGTCCGGCTTCCGGCCTCTCTGTTCGGGCGCGGCGCCTTTTACATCCTGACCGCCGGAGGAGACTCCATGGTGGACGCCGGGATCTGCGACGGGGACCTGGTGGTCGTCAGAATGCAGGACACCGCCGAGCCGGGCCAGATCGTGGTCGCCCTGACAGAGGAGGGAGCCACGCTCAAGCGCTATTATCCGGAGCCCTCCGCCAAAAGAATAAGGCTCCAGCCGGAGAACCGGTCCATGGAGCCCATATACGTGGACGGCTGTACCGTCCAGGGAGTGGCGGTGAACGTCATAAAGAAGCTTTGATCCCGGGGCGCCCGGCGCCCGCACCGTGAAAAAATGAACGGCGAAATGAACGGCAGAACTTATTTTTGCATAGATATGAAGAGCTTTTACGCCTCCGTGGAGTGCGCCGAGCGGGGACTCAATCCCTTCGAGACCAATCTGGTCGTCGCCGACGCCTCCAGGGGGCGCAACGCGCTGTGCCTTGCCGTGACACCGCGCATGAAGGCGCTGGGCGTCGGAAACCGCTGCCGGATGTCTGACATCCCGCGCGACATACGCTTCATAACCGCTCCGCCGCGCATGCAGCTGTACATAAACTACGCGGCGGACATATACTCCCTGTATCTGGATTATTTCTCGCCGCAGGACATACACGTTTATTCCATCGACGAGTCCTTCATAGACGCGACCGACTACCTGTCCATGTACGGCACCGGCGCGCGGGAACTTGCAGGGCGCCTTATGAACGGCATCGCCTCCGCCACCGGCGTGCCTTCCAGCGCCGGCATAGGCACCAACCTTTACCTTGCCAAGATCGCGCTGGACATGACCGCGAAGCACTCGCGCGACCATATCGGCTTCCTCGACGAGCCGACCTACAGGGAAACGCTCTGGGATCACAGGCCCATAACGGATTTCTGGCAGGTCGCCGCCGGGACCGCCGAGAGGCTCGGACGCTACGGTATCGCGACCATGAGGGATGTCGCCGGCGCGCCGCCCGAACTGCTTTACCGCCTGTTCGGCGTCGGAGCGGAGCTCCTCATCGACCACGCCTGGGGGCGCGAGACCTGCCTTATTTCGGATATAAAGGCATATAAGACCAAAAGCAGGTCGGTATCCTTTTCACAGATACTGCCCCGCGACTATACGCGGGACGAGGCGCGCACGGTCATGCGCGAGATGCTCGTGAACGGCGCCGCTGAGCTCCGACGCAGGCACGTAATATGCTCCCGGATCGACATAATGATAGGCTATTCCGGGGACCGGCTGCCGCCGTCGCACGGCGGTGTCCGCATGAGCACGGCCACGGCGCTCGAGTCCGTCATGCGCCCGTACGTCTCGGCCGTTTACGACCGGCTGGCGGGGTCATCGTGCCCGGTCCGGCGCCTGGGGATCTGTTTTAGCGGCGTCTGCGACGAGGGGTGCGAAGGCTACGACATATTCACGGACGTGGACGCCGCCGAGCGGGAGCGGGCGCGCGACCTGGCGATCGGCAGACTCACCGACCGCTTCGGGCGCAACGCCGTGCTGCGCGGGACCAGCCTGCTTCCGGAGGGGACCCAGCGCGAGCGCAACGGCTTCATAGGCGGGCACCGCAC
>JAEEGH010028289.1_pt1 | contig 11040 bp, 8 predicted proteins | sample 9134181 | NCBI WGS metagenome assembly JAEEGH01 (sample SAMN16246544, study PRJNA631951) | gut metagenome | biome: gut microbiome; feature: rumen; material: DP-attached | host: Bos | place: Iran: Karaj | collected 2018-10
GCTTCCATATAATCTGTAAGTTCTCTTATATCCGTCATATCCTTGAATACCGTATCATGATAGAACTTAGCCTGTGCAAGTTCATCATCCATAGCCTTTGCAGCCTCGATATCTGTCTCAAGACGATCGGTCATTGTAAATAATTCACTGTACTTATCCGCCATCTTTGATAACATCTTCTCTTCAGCGGCTGTTGTAATGCTCTCTGATACTTCCTTCTTAAGAAGAATTGAATTCGTAAGTGAATCCATGTACTTTGAAGCAGCCGGCATGAAATCATGATAAAGCATTTCTTTCAGTGTAGATGCCTCAATATTAAGAATCTTTGTATAATTCTCAATAAGAATCTCATATCTTGATCTGAGCTCTACTTCTGTGTATATTCCCTGCTCTTCAAAGAGCTTGATATTCTTTTCATCCAAGAGATGAGGAAGAACTTCGGGAGTAGACTTAAGATTGTAAAGTCCTCTTCTCTCGGCTTCCTGAACCCATTCATCCGTGTATCCGTTGCCGTTGAATATTACTCTCTTATGCTTGATGATTGTCTTCTTGATAAGTTCATGGATGGCATCATCAAGTTTGTCTGCTGGCACATCCTTCAGTGCTTCATAGAACTCTGAAAGTGAATGTGCAACTGCTGTATTAAGAATGATATTCGGTGTAGCAACCGATGCTGAAGATCCAAGAGATCTGAACTCGAACTTATTACCTGTAAAAGCAAAAGGTGATGTTCTGTTACGATCTGTATTGTCTCTTGTAAAGTGAGGGATAACAGCTGCTCCTGTCTCCATCTCTACCTTGTCGGCCTTTACAAAGAATCTGTCATTTTCAATTGAATCGATAACTGCTGTAAGCTCATCTCCGAGGAAAATCGAAATGATTGCCGGAGGTGCTTCGTTAGCCCCGAGTCTGTGATCATTGCCGGCAGATGCAACTGACAGTCTCATAAGATCTGCATATTCATCCACTGCCTTGATAACTGCTACTAAGAAGATCAAGAACTGTGTATTCTCAGCAGGTGTCTTACCGGGATCCAAGAGGTTAACGCCTGTGTTGGTAGACATTGACCAGTTGTTGTGCTTACCTGATCCGTTGATTCCTGCGAAAGGCTTCTCATGAAGCAGACATACAAATCCGTGCTTCTCGGCAACCTTTTTCATAATCTCCATTGTAAGCTGGTTGTGATCGACAGCAACGTTGGTTGTATCGAAGATAGGTGCCAGCTCGTGCTGTGCGGGAGCAACTTCGTTGTGCTTTGTCTTGGCGGGAATTCCGTATTTCCATAATTCTGTGTCAAGATCATGCATATAAGCTGCAACCCTGGGTCTGAGTGTTCCGAAGTAATGATCGTCCATCTCCTGACCCTTGGGAGGCTGTGCTCCCAAAAGAGTTCTGCCTGTAAATATCAGGTCACGTCTCTTCTTGTAATCTTCCTTGTCGATAAGGAAGTATTCCTGCTCGGGTCCTACTGTTGTTGTAACCCTGTCTACATCCTTTCCAAGAAGTGAAAGCATCTTGACCGCTTCTCTGCTGAGGGCATCCATTGATCTTAAAAGCGGTGTCTTTTTATCAAGTGCTTCACCTGTGTATGAACAGAATGCTGTAGGTATATATAATGTGCCTTCTTTAATAAAAGCCGGTGATGAAGGATCCCATGCTGTATAACCTCTTGCTTCGAATGTAGCTCTGATTCCGCCTGAGGGGAATGATGAAGCATCGGGTTCACCCTTAACAAGTTCCTTGCCTGAGAACTCCATGATCACTTCTCCGTCATCTGTGGGAGAGATAAAACTGTCATGCTTCTCAGCTGTATATCCTGTAAGTGGCTGGAACCAGTGTGTAAAATGTGTCGCACCGTTTTCAACTGCCCACTCCTTCATTGCCAGTGCTACGGCATTGGCAACGTCAAGTTCAAGATGAGTTCCTTTCTCAATTGTCTTCTTAAGTGCCTTGTAAATATCCTTGGGAAGCTTGTCTCTCATGATCTTGTCATTGAAAACCATGCTTCCGTACAACTCCGGTACATTTCCTGCCATATTATTTCTCCTCTCTAAAAAAGGCGCCTCGGGTACTGTAAACCCAAGACGCCTTTGTCTGTTAAAAAAAATATATAAAAAGATTTCCGGAAAAAAGATTAGGGCACTTTGGATATCTCCAAAGCGCCCTTGCTCTATGTCCCATAGTTTAATGCTCTTATTTTTTCTTGTCAACACTTTTTTTCAAAAAAATTTATTTTTCAAAAAAATGATGATACTTTGATGGTCAGTTCCTCCAGAACATCAAGCAGAACCTTTACCGTATCAAGTGATGTGAACATGGTTACATTGTTCTCCGTTGCACATCTTCTTATGGCTGTTCCGTCCTCATAATGTACTCCTGAAAGAATTGCTCGGGTGTTGATTACATAAGCCACGCTTCCGCTTCTTATAGCTTCCAGTATCTCATCGGAACCTTCGCTTAATTTCTTTCTGATCCTTGCCTTGATTCCGTAATTGTGGAGATACTCTCCCGTAAGAGATGTGGCCTCGATATTGAAGCCCATATCATAGAATCTCTTGATGAGAGGCATAGCTTCCACCTTGTCTTCATCCGCCAGAGACACTATCACCGTTCCGTAATTCTTAAGCTTGATTCCCGATGCTGTGAGAGCCTTGTACATTGCACGAGGCAGTTTCTCATCGTAGCCTATTGCCTCACCGGTTGATTTCATCTCGGGTGACAGATAAGCATCCATGCCCTTAAGTTTTGAGAATGAGAATGCAGGCACTTTTACACATATCCTGTTTCTCTCCTCGGGATAGAGGCAGAATATTCCCTGTTCCTTAAGGCTGCTGCCCAGGATACATTTGGTTGCTATATCCGCAAGAGGGTAGCCCGTAGCCTTTGATAAGAAAGGTACCGTTCTTGAGGATCTGGGATTGACCTCTATAATGTATACATTATCTTCTGAATCAACGATGAACTGTATATTGTAAAGACCCACTATGCCTATGCCCAGACCCAGTTTCTTGGCATAAGTAAGTACGGTTCCCTTGGCCTTGTCAGACAGACTGAAAGGCGGATAGACACTTATGGAGTCACCGGAATGGACACCTGTCCTCTCAACAAGTTCCATAATACCCGGTACAAATACATCCACGCCGTCGCATACGGCATCCACTTCCACTTCACGTCCTCTGATATATTTGTCTACGAGAACCGGCTTGTCGGCATCCACCTCAACGGCTGTCTTAAGATAGTGTCTCATATCTTTTTCCTTGGATACGATCTGCATCGCACGTCCGCCAAGCACGAAGCTGGGACGTACCAGTACGGGATATCCTATCTCGGCTGCCGCAGTTACACCGTCCTCAATATTGGTTACCGCTCTACCCTTAGGCTGAGGTATATCAAGTTCCTCAAGTACCTTCTCGAAAGCATCCCTGTTCTCTGCTCTCTCTATGGCATCGCAGTCGGTTCCTATGATGTTGACCCCGTATTCCTTAAGAGGCTCCGCCAGATTGATGGCAGTCTGTCCTCCGAGAATGGCGATGACACCTATGGGGTTCTCCATTTTTATTATGTTAACTACATCCTCTACGCAGAGAGGCTCGAAATAAAGCTTGTCCGAAGTGGTGTAGTCGGTTGATACGGTCTCAGGGTTGTTGTTGATGATTATAGCCTCATATCCCATCTCTTTGATGGTCTTAACGGCATGCACGGTTGAATAGTCGAACTCTATACCCTGACCTATTCTGATAGGTCCGGAGCCCAGTACTATCACCTTTTTCCTGTCGGATATGACAGACTCGTTCTCTTCTTCGTAGGTTGAATAGAAGTAGGGAACGTATGACTTGAACTCCGAAGCACAGGTATCGATCATCTTATATACGGGCTTGATGCCACATTCCGTCCTGTAATCGAAGACTTCTCTTGCGCTCATTCCCCAAAGGATGGCTATCTCCCTGTCGGAAAAGCCCATCTGTTTAGCTTTAAGAAGGACTTTAGGGTCTTTTACCGTTCCGGCGATCACCTTTTCCATGTCCACAATATTCCTGAACTTGCTTATGAAGAAAGGATCCATGCCTGTGGCAGCTGCAAGTTCCTTAACACTGAAGCCTCTTCTTAAGAGTTCAGCCATTGCATATATTCTGTCATCGGTTCCGATAGCGATATATTTCATCATGTCATCGCTGTCGGCATCATCGAACTTGGTATTGTGAAGATGGAAAGTTCCCGTCTCGAGACTTCTTATGGCCTTAAGGAGACTTTCCTCCAGAGTTCTTCCCACACTCATGACTTCGCCGGTTGCCTTCATCTGTGTACCCAGTGAATTGTTGGCATCGTCGAATTTGTCGAAGGGGAATCTGGGCATCTTGGTAACCACGTAATCCAATGCGGGTTCGAAGGATGCAAGAGTATTGGCCAGTTCTATCTCATCAAGATGCATACCCACGGCTATCTTGGCGGATACTCTGGCTATAGGGTAACCGCTGGCTTTGGATGCAAGTGCCGATGATCTGGATACTCGGGGATTGACCTCAATAAGATAGTAATTGAAAGATTTTGTATCCAGCGCAAACTGAACGTTACAGCCACCCTCTATCTTAAGTTCTCTTATGATCTTAAGGGCGCTGGAACGCAGCATCTGATATTCTTTATTGGTAAGGGTCTGAGAGGGGCACACCACTATTGAGTCACCTGTATGTATTCCCACGGGATCGATGTTCTCCATGTTACATACGGCAAGAGCGGTGTCATTGGCATCTCTCATCATTTCGTATTCAATCTCTCTGTAGCCTTTTACACTCTTCTCTACAAGCACCTGATGAACAGGGGAAAGAGCAAGAGCATTCTTCATGATCTCCCTGAATTCTTCCTCGTTCTCTACGAATCCGCCTCCGGTACCTCCAAGGGTAAAGGCAGGTCTTAAAACAAGAGGATAGCCTATCTCTTTGGCTGCTTCCAGACCTTCTTCCATGCTCTCCGCAATCATTGAAGGAAGCACGGGCTCACCGATACTGAGACAAAGTTCCTTGAAGAGTTCTCTGTCTTCGGCTCTCTCTATACTCTCTACGCAGGTGCCGAGAAGTTCTACTCCACACTCCTTTAATACACCTTTCTTTTCAAGCTGCATTGCAAGATTGAGGCCTGTCTGTCCACCGATTCCGGGAAGAATCGCATCAGGTCTCTCCATTCTGATTATCTTGGCCATGAATTCAAGGTTAAGGGGTTCCATGAAGACCTTGTCGGCAATAACCTCATCCGTCATGATGGTAGCGGGATTGGAATTGCAGAGAAGCACTTCATAGCCTTCCTCCTTGAGAGCAAGACATGCCTGTGTACCCGCATAATCAAATTCTGCGGCCTGACCTATAACTATAGGTCCCGATCCGATAACAAGTATTTTTTTCAAGTCCGTTCTCTTAGGCATCCTGCTTCACCTCCCCGCTCATATTTGCCATAAATATGTCAAAAAGATATTCGCTGTCCTGTGGACCCGGGGCACTCTCGGGATGATACTGTACCGAGAAGACTCTGTCTTTTTTACATTCCACACCTTCGATGGTATTGTCCAAAAGGTTCACATGAGTTACCTCAAGTCCCGTATCCTTAAGGCTGTCGTCCACAACGGCATATGAATGGTTCTGGGATGTGAATTCAATCTTGCCCGTCTTAAGACTCTTAACGGGATGATTGCCTCCACGATGACCGAACTTAAGCTTATATGTCTTGGCACCGTAGGCAAGGGATATGATCTGGTGTCCCAGACATATTCCGAATATAGGGCACTTGCCTATAAGCGCTTTGATGGCTTCGATTGTCTCTTTGCAGTCGGTGGGATCTCCGGGGCCGTTGGATATAAAGATTCCGTCAGGCTTAAGGGACAGTATTTTTTCCGCAGGAGTATTCCATGGAACTACCGTCACATCACAAGCGTGAGCCGCAAGTTCTCTTACGATATTCTTCTTCATGCCGCAGTCTATGGCTACCACATGTTTTGTCTTCTTATTCTCTGTGTCTGTAGACTTTACTTCGTAGATTTCTTTGGTGCTTACTCTGGCAACAGCGTCTGTAGGAGCCTTAAAGGCCTTCAGTTTTTCAGATAAAGAAGCCGCATCTTTATCGGCATCTGCAATGTAAGCCTTACAACTTCCGTAGTCTCTGATACGTCTGGTAAGCTTTCTTGTATCTATGCCTTCCACGCCTATGATACCGTAGCGCTCCATAACCTGACCCAGGGTCTCACTGCATCTGAAATTGGAAGGTTCATCGCAGTACTCACCCACTACAAGGGCCGATATTGACGGAGTGTCTGTCTCATAGTCATCATCGTTCATTCCGTAATTGCCTATAAGAGGGTATGTCATTACTACAGCCTGGTCTGTATATGAAGGATCGGATATAATCTCCTGATATCCAGCCATGGTAGTGTTGAACACAAGCTCAACTATCTTCTCACCATCGGCACCGAAGGAATAACCCACATATTCCGTTCCGTCCTCAAGCACTATCCTCTTTTTCTTCTTCTCGTTCATGCTTAATCTCCTGTCTACACCGGATAACAATTGTCGAAGCAGGCTTTGCACAAAGGCAGGTCACCTGTCATCTTGGGCAGATCTTCAAGGCTCATATAACCCAGTGAATCCGCGCCTATCTGCTGTCTTATCTCCTCTGTTGAATGCTCATTTGCTATGAGCAGAGAGTTGTCCGGTACATCCGTTCCATAATAACACGGATAGAGGAAGGGTGGCGAACTGATTCTGACGTGAACCTCTTTGGCCCCTGCTTCTCTCATCTCCCTGATTAGATTCTTAATGGTTGTTCCTCTTACTATGGAATCATCTATAAGTACAACTCTCTTGTCTTTTACTACGCTCTCTATTACTCTGAGCTTCATGTGAACCGCAGACATTCTTTCACCCTGGGTGGGCTTAATGAATGTTCTTCCCACATAGCTGTTCTTGGCAAATGCCAGCTTAAAAGGTATACCCGATCTCTCCGAATAGCCAACCGCAGAGGTCAGTCCGGATTCGGGAACTCCCGTTACAACATCCGCATCAACGGGATATCTGTCCGCCAGTGCCATTCCGCCTCTTATTCTGGCATCGTAGACACTGATGCCGTCTATCTTGGAATCCAGTCTGGCAAAATATATATATTCGAATATACAGTGAGCCTTTTTATCGGATTTCAGAACCATCTCCGACTTTATGCCGTCTTTTGTTATTGTCACTATCTCACCGGGCTTAACATCTCTTACAAGTTTCGCTCCTACCGCAAGCAGGGCCGTACTTTCGGATGCAAGTATATAGCCTCCTTCTATCTCACCTATGCATAGAGGCTTAAGCCCAAGAGGGTCTCTTACTCCCACCAGTTTCTGGGGACTTAACAAAAGAAGGGCATATCCTCCCTTAAGTCCTGTTGCAACTTTGGCTGATGCCTCCTCGATGGAAGCGGCACTCATTCTTTCTCTGGCTATTTTATATGCGATTACTTCGGAATCGGCTGTTCCGTTGAATACAGCCCCCTCATCCTGAAGTTCTTTTCTGATTTCTTCCGCGTTGGTTATATTGCCGTTATGGGCAAGGGCAAGGGTACCTTTTGCGTAATTTAAAAAAATGGGTTGAGCATTTTCTTCAATACTCCCCCCTGCTGTTGAATAACGCACATGGCCTATTCCGATATTACCCCTGAGCTTCTCAAGTTCTTCTCCATGGAACACTTCACTAACCAGTCCCATACCCTTATGCGAACTGATATTACCGATAGGACCACAGGTATCACACACAACGATACCGGCCGATTCCTGTCCCCTGTGCTGCAAAGCAATAAGTCCGTAATAAATAACCTGAGCGGCATTTATTCTGTCTGAACTCCATATTCCGAATACACCACATTCCTCATGAAGACTGCCCATGCTGTCATCCTTTCCTGTCTCTTCAGCCTTAGTTAACCCCGGCACAAAAAAAGACACTTTGGACAGGGTCCAAAGCGCCTTTGCTTCTTAAAGTATTCTATACCAGCTCTTATTTCCTGTCAATTATCATTACGCTTGTTTTGCCATATATAATTCAGCTTTTTTGCTGGTATATAAGTCGACTTTGTGGGATAATATATAAGAAAATAGTACTAAATTAAATATCCTCGGAAGCAGGGCCGAGGTCAATGTATAGTATATAAAAGTTGTAAAATGAGGTGACAGATTATGAGCAGAAGATTGGTAACAAGAAGTGACTTTGACGGTTTGGTATGCGCCATGCTGTTGAAAGAGTTGGATCTGATTGACGACATCAAATTCGTCCATCCCAAAGATGTTCAGGATGGGAAAGTGGATCTGACAGCTGATGATATCACAACCAACCTTCCCTTTGACCCCAGAGTAAAACTTGCTTTCGATCATCACGAGTCTGAGTTGTCACGTGTTGATCCCGCTCTTGCCAAGGACAAATTCATAATAGAGGGCGAAGCAAAATCAGCTGCAAGGGTTGTATATAACTACTATGGTGGCAAGGAAACATTCAAGCGAATCTCAGACGAGATCATGACAGCTGTTGATAAGGGCGACAGCGCTGATTTCACTGTTGATGAGATTCTTAATCCCGAAGGATGGGTACTCATGAACTATATCATGGATGCCAGAACAGGACTGGGACGTTTCCATGATTTCAGAATATCCAACTACGATCTTATGATGGAACTAATTGATTATTGTGTTGAGCATCCCATTGAAGATGTGCTCAAACTTCCGGATGTAAAAGAGCGTGTGGATATGTATTTTGAGCAGCAGGAACTCTTCAAGGCACAGCTGGAGCGTATCGCTCGTGTTGAGGGAAAAGTAGTTGTCATCGATCTTAGAAATGAAGAGACAATCTATACCGGCAACCGTTTTATGATCTATGCAATGCATCCTGAAGTAGAGATGTCAGTGCACGTTGCCTGGGGATTCAAAAAGCAGAACACAGCCGTAATGATCGGTAAATCCATCGTCAATAAGGCTTCTAAGGTTAACATCGGTGACCTGTGTCTCTCCTATGGCGGTGGCGGACATGCCAATGCAGGAACATGTCAGCTTGACAACGACAAGGTGGATAAAGAACTCCCCAATATCATAAAAGCATTACAGGGCTAGGTTTTAAAAAAACAGCAAGCATTCTTAAACAGAGTGCTTGCTGTTTTTTTATCATCTATGGCAATGACTTTCAGTTAGAAAGCCCCGCCCAATCTTTCTATATAACTGCGGATTGTCTCCCTGACACAATCGGGCTCTTCTTTCATTCCGCAGTGCACCCAAAGTGCGATAACATTCCATACCGCTCCGATATTGAGAGCAATAAGATATTCCGATTCCAATCCCTTAAAAAGATTAACAAAGGGATTGCCCTCACTCGGGGTTCCCGACTTATGAAAGTCTATATTCTCATTCATACATCTAAGAACCAAATGAAGCATATCATTCCTATCCATGATCATAAGCAATTCTTTGTTCCTTGCCGCAAAGTCAAAGATAGTTGTAAGGACGTCTGCATTACCGGCATCAACCAGACTGAAATATTCTTTAAGATTCTTCCTTATTAGCGACAGAAGCACATCATCCTTCGATTCAAAATTCCTGTAGAAGGTTTTCTTTGCCAGCTTCGACTCAAGCAATATCTGCTTTACCGATATTTCCTCGTAGGGTATTTCCTTCATCAGATTGATCAGTGCTTCCGTAATCTCCCTTTGTGATCTTAGAGCTGAGGGATTATTAGATTCAAACATATGACTCCTTAAAAATGACACTATCTCGCAAAATGGTGTATCTTTCCCCTTTTTCGTTTACTTCCAACGACTTTAGTGTTTTCATTATAACATAAATGACACTGTGGTGTCAGATTTGAAGGAGACTTATATGAGAGAATATCTGTTGCTTTTACCCATTATTTTTATAATTCATGATATGGAGGAGATTGTAGGATTCGGCTATTTCTTCAGGAACAATCCATGGCTTTTCAACCGCTATCCAAGATTTATGAATATGTATCGTGGTCTGAAAGATACTGCGTGGAAGCTGGGTGTATATGAAGAGTTCATTCCTTTCTTCGGACTGAGTCTTATCGCTTACTATTACCCAAGTAACCTGCTCTATTCTATATGGTACGGATTCTTCATCGCCCTTACGGCACACTTTTTTGTACACATAGGATTATCCATAAAGATAAGAAAGTACATCCCCTCTGTCATAAGCAGTATAATCGGGATTCCTGTCAGCATACTCATCCTGTATAGGTGTGCCATGCTGATGACATTTGATTCCATGACTGTATTATTCATCATTCTGGGAATAGTTCTGATGATTGCCAATTTCGCTTTCCTCAGATGGGGCATGACTTTCTTAAGCAAAAAGGTTGATTTCAAAAATGACCCCGTCTTCTATACAGGAAATTAGAAAAGAATGGGCACCTGACATATTTTCATGCCGGGTGCCCGAAATTTACTTAAAGAAATGTCTATTTGTCATAGCCAAGTTCTCTTTCATTTTCCCTTCTCATTCGTTTTATGAGCAATTGATGCTGATCCCGATGCCTTCCCCTTCATCGGATTTTGTCTTGTTTACACTATTGTATATTGCCTCTATTTCTTCCCTTGGAAATTTAGGAAAACTGCTTATCACACTTTCCAAACTCATTCCGCATCTGCATAGGGACTCAACCGCTCTTATGTCTTGTTCTTTCATGCTTATTACCTTAATTCGCCCATCTCCATAGCAAGATCTTCATGGAATTCTTCTTCAGCATCCTTCTTTGCTGAGTTATTGCCGTTGTAGCTTCCTATGGTGATACCATGCTTGGCCGGCGCCAAAAAGATGCCTACTACAGTACCAAAGAAGAATCCTACTAAAAGTATAAGTATCTTATCCCGCCTTTTATAAAGTTCATAACCCAGTTTTTTCACATTTCACCTCCGGATAGTCTCACCTTGTCCCGTCATTTGTTCTGTTGCACATAACTGTTCAGCACTTCTGACTGTTATTGTAATATATTTTACCATACACTCATCTGTTTTCAACCCCGGCCTGCG
>JAEEGH010028290.1_pt1 | contig 11039 bp, 7 predicted proteins | sample 9134181 | NCBI WGS metagenome assembly JAEEGH01 (sample SAMN16246544, study PRJNA631951) | gut metagenome | biome: gut microbiome; feature: rumen; material: DP-attached | host: Bos | place: Iran: Karaj | collected 2018-10
ACCCCTATACCGACGATCCGCTGTTCAAGCATATGTACCGGACCGGCGACATCGTCCGCTGGCGCGCCGACGGGGACATCGAGTTCATCGGCCGCAAGGACATGCAGGTCAAGATCCGGGGCTTCCGCATCGAGCTGAAGGAAGTCGAGAGCGTGATCCGGGAGTACCCCGGCATCTCGGACGTGACGGTCCAGGCCTTCGACGAAAAAGGCGAGGGCGGCGGTAAGTTCCTGGCGGCTTATGTCGTCAGCGACGCCACCGTGGATATCGACGCCCTGAATGCGTTCATCCTGGAGCGCAAGCCCCCGTACATGGTCCCTTCCGTGACGATGCAGATTGAGGCCATCCCGCTGAATGTCAATCAGAAAGTAGACCGGAAGGCTCTTCCGAAACCCGAGGTCCGCAAGGCGGAGAAACCCGCGGTGGAAGCGCCACTCAATATCCTGGAGCAGGACATCGCCGCGCTGATCAAGGAATCCGCGCACATCGACGGGTTCTCCCTGACGGACCCGCTCGTCTATGCCGGCCTGACCTCCCTGTCGGCCCTGCGGCTGGCCGTGGAGCTGCACAAGAAATACGGCATCTCGGTGGACATGCACACGTTCGTCAAGACGGCGACCCTGCAGAGCATCGAGAACGAGATCCTCACCTCCCTGATTTCCGGGCAGGCCGCCCACGGGGCGGGTGTCGCCTCGCACGGGACCGGTCCGGAGCCGCTGACCTTCCAGCAGGAAGGCCTCTACTTCGAGTGCATGAAGGCCCCGGCCGAGACGGTCTATAACCTGCCGGAGATCTGGACCCTTCCGGGCTCCCTGGATCCGGAGAAGGTCCGGGAAGCCGTCCTGAAAGTGATCAAGTGCCATCCGGCCCTGAATTCCCATTTCGAGATGCGGGAAGGCAAGGTGATGCTCGTCCCGTGCGAGCAGGAACCGGAGGTGGGCATTTCGACCATCCCGGAGGAAAACCTCGCGGACTGCAAGGCCCATTTCCTGGAGCCGTTCAATCTCGGCGAAGGCCCCCTGTACCGCGCTGAAATCGTGAAGGCGGGCGAGGGCCTGTACCTGCTCACCGATTTCCATCACCTGGTCTTCGACGGCCGATCCATGGACATCTTCATGACGGAGCTCTGCGCCGCCGTGGACGGCGTGGATCCGACCCCGGAAGAATATACTTATTACGATTATGCCGCGGACCAGAAAGCCGCGGAGGAAGGCGAGGAATTCGCCGCGGCGGCGGCCTTCTTCCAGGAGAAGATGGCCGGCTGCGAAGGCGCCAGCGCCATCTTGCCCGACAAAGAGAAAGGCGACGCCGCCGGTGCGGTGGCCTCGTTGGAAATTCCCGTGGACGGGAAGATCGCCGAGCGCTGCCTTGCGCTGGGCATTTCTCCGGCCAGCTATTTCCTGTCCGCCGCATTCCTCTCCGTAGGCGCTTTCTGCGGCAACAAGAAGGTCTATATCTGCACGGTCAGCAACGGCCGTTCGGACCTGAAGGTCTCCGACACGCTGGGCATGTTCGTGAATACCCTGGCGCTCGCCGGCGACACGGGCGTGGAACAGGTGGCGGATTATCTCAAGGAGACGGACAATCTCTTCGCCGAAACCCGTGCGCATGAATACTATCCTTTCGCCAAGGTCTCTTCCGACTACGGTTTCCAGCCGCAGGTGATGCTGGCCTACCAGGTGGGCCTGCTGGAGGCCTACAAGATGGGCGGCGCCGAGATTACGTCCGAGGACCTTGTCACCGAGACGCCGATGTTCCCCGTGAGCATCTTTGTCAATGGCGGGGAAGCGCCCGAAAGCATCCTCATCCAGTACGACGAAACCCTGTACAGCCAGGAACTCATGCAGAGTTTCGCCGACACGATGGCGCAGGTGCTGCGCGGGATGCTCCAGGACGGCCCGCTGGGCGGCATCGCGCTCATCGACAAGAAACAGGAGAAACTCCTGGACGGTTTCAATGCCTATACCCTCCCGGTGGACACCACGCAGACCATCGTGTCCCTGTTCCGGGCCCAGGCCGCCCAGCGGCCGGATGCCCCGGCGGTGTCCTATGGAGGCAAGACGCTGACATACAAGGAATTGGACGAGGTATCCGACCGGATTGCCGCGCACATCGCCTCGCTGGGGCTCGGCCGGGAGGACGTCGTCTCCATCCTGATCGGCCGCAGCGAAAACATGGCCGTGGCTTCCCTCGGTGCCCTCAAGGCCGGCTGCGCCTACCAGCCGCTGGATCCTTCCTATCCCGAGGAACGGCTGAACTTCATGGTCGGGGACGCTTCCGCGAAGCTGCTCATCGCCGATGCACAGTACCGGCCCCTGATCACGACCTTTGACGGCCCCGTCCTGGACACCGCGGACATCGCCGCGCTGCCGGCGGGCCCTGTCCCGGAAGGCCCCGCTCCGGAGAACCTGTTCATCCTCCTGTATACCTCGGGTTCCACCGGGGTTCCGAAGGGGTGCATGCTGGAGCACCGCAACCTGGTGAACTTCTGCGCCTGGTACCGGAACTACTACGGCCTTACCCCGGAAAGCCGGGTGGCGGCCTATGCCAGCTACGGTTTCGACGCCTGCATGATGGACATGTACCCCGCCCTGACGACGGGCGCCTCCGTGTATATCATTCCTGAGGAAACCCGGCACGACATGTCCGAACTGGACCGCTTCGTCACGGAGAACGGCGTCACCCATAGTTTCATGACGACGCAGGTGGGCGTGATGTTCGCCCTGAACTATCCGGAGAATCCTTCCTTGAAGCATCTGTCCGTGGGTGGCGAGAAGCTCGTGTCGATGGACCCGCCTTCCTACGCCTTCCACAACGGCTACGGACCGACGGAGTGCACCATCTTCTCCACGATCTTCGACGTGCAGAAGAAGGAACCCAACATCCCCATCGGCCATCCGCTGGACAACCTGCGGCTGTACGTGACGGACACCGCCGGCCGCCGGCTTCCCGCCGGTGCCGTCGGCGAGCTCTGGATTTCCGGCCCGCAGGTGAGCCGGGGCTACCTGAACCGTCCGGAAAAGACCGCGGAGACCTTCATCACCAATCCGTTCGCCCAGGAGTATCCCTATGACCGGGCGTACCGGACCGGCGACATCGTCCGGTACCGGCTGGACGGCAACATCGAGTTCGTGGGCCGCAATGACGGGCAGGTCAAGATCCGGGGTTTCCGGGTGGAGACCAAGGAAGTGGAGGCCGTCATCCGGGAATTCCCGGGCGTGAAGGACGTAACCGTCCAACCGTTCGACAATCCTTCCGGCGGCAAGTTCATCGCCGCTTACGTTGTGTGCGAGGGAGACCTGGATACCAAGGCCCTGTCCGCCTTCATCCTGGAGCGGAAACCGCCATACATGGTCCCGGCCGCTTTTGCGAAACTGGACAAGATTCCGCTGAACGTGAACCAGAAGGTGGACCGCAAGGCCCTGCCGGCGCCCGTGATGACGTCGGGCGGTGATTATGTCCAGCCCGAGGGCCCGACCGAGACCGCCCTTTGCGAAGTCTTCGCCGAAATCCTGGGGATGGAGCGCGTGGGCGCCACCGACAGCTTCTTCGACCTGGGCGGCTCCTCGCTGATGGTGACGAGCGTGCTGGTGAGCGCCGAAAAGCGCGGCCTGAAGTTCTCCTACGGCGACGTGTTCAACAATCCGACGGCCCGCGCCCTGGCGGCCTTCCTGACCGGAGGTGCCGAAGCGCCGGCCGGTGACAAGGATGATGTCACCGCCTTTGACTATTCCGCCATCGAGAACCTGCTCGCTGGCAATACCCTGGAGGCTTTCCAGGCTGGAGAACGTCGTGAGTTGGGGAAGAACATCCTGCTCACGGGCGCGACCGGCTTCCTGGGCATCCACGTCCTGCGTGAACTGATCGAGCAGACCGGGAAGGACACCGTCATCTGGTGCCTCCTCCGGGGCAAGGGCTCCATCACCGCGGAGCGCCGTCTGTCGGAAATGCTGGTGTACTACTTCGAGAAGAATTACCGCCCGCTCCTGGGCCGGCGGATCCGGATGATCGAGGGCGACATCACGGGCGCGGAGATCTTCGACGCCCTGCTCGTGTCCGGCACCCCGTTCGACCTGGTGGTGAACTGCGCGGCCAACGTCAAGCACTTCTCCCGCGGCGACGATATCCTGAAAGTCAATTATGTCGGCGTACAGAACCTCGTCGGATTCTGTATGGCCGCGAAGGCCCGGCTGGTCCAGGTCTCCACCATCAGCGTGGGCGGCATGGCCGAGGGTACCGTGCCGGTGGTCATGGACGAGCAGATGCTGTTCTTCGGACAGAATACCGACAACCAGTACGTCGTGTCCAAGTTCCTGGCCGAGCGGTGCATCCTGGAGAAGGTCGCGGAAGGCCGCCTGGATGCCAAGATCATCCGGGTGGGCAACCTGTCCCCGCGCGCGGAGGACGGCGAGTTCCAGATCAACTTCAACTCGAACGCCTCGATGGGACGCCTGAAGGCCTACCGGATGCTGGGCGGATGCCCGTATCCGCTGCTGGAGGAACGGATGGAATTCTCGCCGATCGACCAGACCGCCCGCGCCGTCGTCCTGCTGGCCGGAACGCCCGCTGCGAACGTGGTATTCCACGTGCAGAATGACCATATGCTGCCGATGGACGATATCCTCTCCCGGCTCCACAAGGACGACGGAAGCCCTCTGGACTACCTGGAAGTGGAAGAATTCGTCCGCCGGATGGATGAGGCCAAGGCCGATCCGGAGAAAGCCCGGATCCTCTCGAGCATCATCGCCTATACGCAGGCGGAAGGCCAGGTCCAGATGGTGGAGAACGTGGCTTCGAGCGTCTTCTCCATGCAAGTGCTGCACCGGCTGGGATTCCGCTGGGACGAGACTTCCAGCGCCTATGTGGACATGATCTTCCGGCTCTTGGATTCTTTCCGTTTCTTTGACGACTGACCCGGATGATCCCGCTTATCGACCATATCCGCAAATTCTTCCAGGAAAGGAAGGGCTCCCGCCTGATCCTCATCCTCCTGTTCGCCTTCCTGCTGGTGCTGGTGGGTGTCGCGCAGTATTTCTACACCCGGAAGCTGCTCGAGGACGGGGAGGAACGGATGTCCTGGATGGAACTCACGACCCATACGGACCTGGTCCTGAACACGCTGAAGAATGTGGAATCGTCCATGCGGGACAATACCTGGAGCATCCAGCAGAGCCTGGCCCATCCCGATTCCCTGTTCGGCGCGACCCGGCGCATCCTGGCCAGCAATCCGCTGCTTGACGGCGCCTGCATCGCCGTCGTACCGGATTATTTCCCGGAGAAAGGGCACCTGTTCGAGACCTATGCCCATTGGGAAAAGGACAATCTCGTGGTGGAACAGATCGCAGGACGCAACCACGATTATACGCAGGCCCCCGGCTTTATCCGGGCCGTCCGGGAAGGCAAGGATTTCTGGAGCGATCCTTACGAATACGGCAAGGAACCGATCATGGACCTGACCACTTACTCCTATCCGGTCACCGACAGGCACGGCCGCCTGGCCGCCGTCTGCGGCCTGGACCTGGACCTGACCTGGCTCAGCGATACCCTGAACACCGCCCCGTACTACCGGTCGTCCTTCGGTTTCATGGTTTCCGGAAGCGGGGAACTGGTGGGAGAACCCTCGAAGTGCCGGGTATCCCCGAAGACGCTGGAATACGTCATCGGGCTGATGGCCGACAGCACGGTCGTCCGTACCGTCAAGGGACGGGATCCGTACACGGTCATCAGCTTCCGGGATCCGGTGACGAGACGGTATGCCTTCGTCAACTACAAACCCCTCTCCCGGGAGCCCGGGTGGACCATTGCCGAGGTCTCCTATTGGGACGAAGTACTCGCTCCGGTGCGGAAGATGATGCACCGGATCCTCCTGATGACCCTTGCCGGCATGCTGTTCCTGCTGCTCATCCTCCATCGTTTCGCCCGGAACGGGAAACGGCTCTGGGAGGCGGATATGAAGCAGGCGCGCATCGGGAGTGAACTCCGGGTTGCCTGGCGTATCCAGGAGGAAATGCTGCCAAAGGCTTCCCTGGACCGGAGCGACCTGACTGCCCGGGGATCCCTGGTTCCGGCCAAGGAGGTAGGGGGAGACCTCTTCGACTACTACATCCGGGAGGAGAAACTGTTCTTCTGCATCGGAGACGTTTGCGGGAAGGGCGTTCCGGCCGCCATGGTGATGGCCGTCACCCATGCTGTCCTTCGGATGCTTTCCCAGCAGGAGGAGGCTCCGGCCCGGATTGTCGGTGAACTCAATCGCGAAGCGTGCCGGAACAATGAGACGGGGACGTTCGTGACGCTCTTCCTGGGGGTGCTGGACTTGTCTACGGGCCGCTTGCGTTACTGTAACGCCGGCCACGACCGCCCGATCCTCGTCGGCGACTTCGTGGAGGAGCTTCCGGCTCTGGCGAACGTGCCCGTAGGCGTGTTCGATGACGTGACGTACCAGGAGCAGGAAGCGATCATCGCTTCCGACACCGTCCTGTTCCTCTATACGGACGGTGTGACCGAATCGATGGATGTCGACCGGCGGCAATACGGCCGGGAGCGGCTCCTCGGTTCCCTGTCGGGCTGTACCCGGAAGCCGGATGCCCTGATTCAAGCGGTCAGTGCCGATGTCCGTGCCTTCGCCGGGGAGGCCAAACAGAGTGACGACCTCACGATGCTCGCCGTCCACTATCATCCGAAAGAGAACACAAAAGGCTGATTTTGAATTATATAAACTTTTTTTGGAATATGAAAACAACCATACAGGAACTGGAAGGAAGACTGGTCGCCGTTCTCGCCGGCGAATTGGATACCGCCTCGGCCGCGGAGACGGAAGCCGCGCTCAAACCCCTGTTCGACAGCACTGGAAAGGACCTCGTCCTCGACTGCACCGATTTGCAGTACATTGCCTCGAGCGGTATTCGCATCCTGGTGAACCTGCTCAAGACGGCGAAGGCGAAGGGGGACCGGGTGATTCTGAAGAATGTCAACGAGGTGATCCGCGACGTGCTGGATATGACCGGGTTCATCTCCTATTTCGAGTTCGAATGAAACGCCTTTTCCTGAGCCTCCTCGCCGTCCTGCCACTCGTGGCCAGGGCGCAGGAGAACACATTCTCCGTGGATGCCGATTATCTCACGCGTGGGGAGATTCGCCGTGGCGGCATCTACGTCACGGAAGACGGGGATGCGCTGAACTCGCGTTTCATCCTCAGCAGGACCCGCCTGGGGGCTTCCTATTCCCGCGACTGGCTCACGGCGCGGCTGACAGCCCAGCACGCCGACACCTGGGGAAGTTCGGCCGGAAACAGCCTGTCGATGAACGAGGCCTGGGTGAAGGCGCAGTTCCCGGTGGGCTTCTTCGCCCAGTTGGGCCGCCAGCGTCTCTCCTATGACGACCAGCGTATCTTCGGTGCGGACGACTGGTCCATGACCGGCTACTCCCACGATGGCTTGAAGCTGGGCTTCGAGCGGGCCGGGCACAAAGTCCATCTGTTCGGCGCCTATAACCAGGATGTGAGCAACATCGAACAGGGCGGTACCCGTTTTTCCGGCGGCATCCAACCTTACAAGTCCCTGGCTTCCCTGTGGTATCACTACGACATTCCGAAGACGGGCATCGGCGCATCCCTTCTCTTTGTCAATATGGGCCTGGAGGACAACATGGTCTATATCGGAGAGGAACCGAAGACGTGTTTCCAGCAACTTGCCGGTACTTTCCTGTCCTGGAATCCGAAGCATTTCGGGCTGGAGGCGTCCTATTACCACCAGTGGGGAAAGTCGAATGGCGGCATCCCCCTGAATGCCTGGATGGCCAGCGCGAAAGCCACGGCCACGCCGTCCGAACACTGGTCCTTCCGGGCTGGGTATGATTACCTGAGCGGAGAAGAGGATTTCCCCATCCCGGGAGAGGGGGACATCGGCCTGGTCCGCCACGAAATCGTCCGAGGATTCAATTCCCTGTACGGATCGAACCACAAGTTTTACGGGGCGATGGATTTCTTCTATGTGTCGACATACGTGAACGGATTCACGCCCGGCCTCCAGAATCTCTATGCCGGCGTTTCCTGGACCCCGGTCAAGCCGCTGACGGCTGACGCTGCCTACCATTTCTTCTCCACGGCCGTCCCGGTCCAAGATGCCAACCAAGCCCTGGGACACGAGGTGGAGTTACAGCTGACCTGGACCATCGTCCCTTCCGTGTCGCTCAGCGCCGGCTATTCGTTCATGCAGGGCACCGAGACCATGTCCATCCTCAAGCGGAGCACCGACAACAACCGGCTGCACTGGGGCTGGCTGATGCTGAACGTGACCCCGACTTTCTTCAAGGGCAAATGGTGAATGGAAGATGACACTCATCGAAATCATTGAAATCTTCGCCCTGGTGACCGGTGTCGCCTATGTCGTCCTGGAGATCCTCCAGAAGAATGCGATGTGGGTGGTGGGCATCCTCACCGGTGCGGCCTGCGCCTACAGTTTTGCCGTGCAGCGGAGCTGGGGGATGATGGGCCTGAACCTCTACTACATCGTGATGTCCGTCATCGGCCTCATCCAGTGGCGGAAGGACGGAGCCGCGGTGGGGGAGGATGTGATCCATCTGCGGCCCCTGCCGAAGAAAACGGCGATCTGGAGTGCCGTCGGCTTCGTCGTGGGCTCCCTCGTCCTGATCTGGGTGTTCCGAGCCCTGGGGGACGGCGTGTCCGAATTGGACGCTCCCGCAACGGTCCTGAGCGTCATCGCGACCTGGTGGCTCACCCGTTCGTACATCCAGCAGTGGATGCTTTGGGTGGTGGCCGATGCGCTCACGACGATGTTGTGCGTGGTGAACGGCCAGTATTGGATGGCCTTCCTGTATCTCGCCTACATCGCCTCGGCGGTGTACGGTTATTATCATTGGAAAAAGAAAGGAGTGGAACTATGATCCTGATTGTCGAAAGCGGTGCCACCAAGACCGACTGGTGCCTCGTGGATGCCGGCAAGCCGGTCAGCCGGCTGCAAACGCCGGGCATGAACCTGTCAACGATTGCGGCGGAGGCCAACGCCGCCGTCTTTGCGGACGCGGTCGACACCTTCTCGGGCGTGGACGAGGTCCATTTCTATGCGGCCGGTCTGTTGGAATTCCCGACGGAACTGGACCGCGTATTCAAGGAGCGGTTCCCGAAGGTCCGGTGTGAGTATGCCTCCGACCTGCTTGCGGCCGCCCGGGCCGCCTGCGGTCACGAGGCGGGCCTCGCAGCCATCCTTGGCACCGGTTCCAACACCTGCCATTACGATGGGGAAAAGATCGTGCGGAACATCCATGGCGGCGGTTTCATCATCGGCGATGAAGGCAGCGCTGCAGCCCTTGGCCGGCTCTTCCTGGCGGATCTCGTGAAGGATCTCGTCCCGGAGGATCTGGTGGAGGCGTTCTCCGCTTTCCACGAGGCGGACTATGCTTCGGTCGTCCGGAATGTCTATAAGACCCCTGCCCCTTCCCGCTATCTCGGCAGTCTGGCTCCCTTCATCCTGGAGCACCGGGGCGATGCCTATGTGGATGCCTTGGTCGACCGGAACTTCCGCGACCTGTTCGAGCGCACCCTCGTGCGTTACGAACGCCTTCCCGTGGGCGTGGTCGGCGGTTTCGGCTGCGCTTGCCGGGCGGAGCTGGAACATCTCGGCGCCGAATACGGCCTGACCTTCTCCCGTTTCATCCCTTCTCCGATGGAAGGACTTGTCGATTATCATGGCGTATAAAGAAAAATACCCTTCCGAACTTCTCTCCGACGCCGTCGAAGCCATCGGCACGCTGCCGGGCGTGGGCCGGCGCAGCGCGCTCCGGCTGGCCCTGCACCTGCTCCGCCAGCCGCAGGAGAACGTGCACCATTTCACGGAAGCCATCAACCGCCTCCGGGACGACGTCCGCTACTGCAAGGAGTGCCGCATGATTTCCGACGAGGAGACGTGCTCTTTCTGCGCGGACCGGTCCCGCGACCACAGCGCCATCTGCGTAGTCGAGAGCGTCCGTGACGTGATGAGTATCGAGAATACCGGCCAATATCACGGCGTGTACCACGTTCTGGGCGGTATTATCTCCCCGATTGCCGGCATCGGCCCGTCCGACCTGAGCATTCCGGAACTGGTCCGGCGCGTGGAGGCGCTGGAGGATCCCGCCGGCGCGGAAGTGATCTTCGCGCTCAGCGGCGACGTGGAAGGGGAGTCAACCGCCTTCTACCTGTATCGAAAGCTGTCCCATACGGGCGTGCGCTTCTCCACCCTGGCCCGGGGTCTCGGTTTCGGCGATGACCTCGAATACGCCGATGAACTCACCCTGGGACGCTCCATTACCGCCCGTCAGGAATTCAAGCCATGAACCTCATCTTAAGCGCCATCCTGCTGGGTATTTCCCTCTGCGCCGACTGTTTCGCGGTGGCGCTCTGTTCCAGTGTCACCGTCACCCGCGAGGAGGTCCGCCGGAAGGTATGGACCATCGCCGTGGTCTTCGCCGTCATCCAGACGGGCCTGTTCCTGATTGGCTGGGGCGTGGGTATGGGTGCCACGGAACTGATTTCCGAGTACGTGGGCCATTTCGAGAAGGTGGCCCATGTCATCGGTTTCCTCCTGTTGCTGTACGTGGGTGGTGAGATGTTCATCGACGGTGTCCGCAGCAAGTCGGAGCACTTGAACCTCAGCGGCTTCAAGAGCATTGTCCTGGGCGGCGTCGCCACGTCCATCGACGCGGCGGTGGTCGGCCTTTCCATGGCGATGGACACCGCTCCGTGGGCAGAGATCTGGCCCATTGCGGTGTCCATCTTCGTCTTTACGATCCTCTCGGTCGTAATCGGGATGCTCTCCGGCAGCTTCATCGGCCGGAAGCTCGGCTATTCCGCCCGCATCGTCGGCGGACTCGTCCTCATCGGACTGGGCGTCAACATTCTTCTTTAGGTCCCATTCCAGAGAAAGACAGGAGCGTGTCGATGGCTTCCTCGGGGTCGTCGGTGACGGAAATCATGAGATTCTTGTACTTGTCCCGCGCCAGGAGGTCTTCCAGGAGCGGGTAGATGGGAATCTCGCGGGTGAAGA
>JAEEGH010028293.1_pt1 | contig 11039 bp, 7 predicted proteins | sample 9134181 | NCBI WGS metagenome assembly JAEEGH01 (sample SAMN16246544, study PRJNA631951) | gut metagenome | biome: gut microbiome; feature: rumen; material: DP-attached | host: Bos | place: Iran: Karaj | collected 2018-10
AGTTCCCTGTATGACGACCAGGGACAGCTCGTATACTTCAGCATGAAGGAAGTGTATACGCCGGACGGCTGCCCCGATCCCCTTCCCATGGAACTCTGGCTCCAGGTTGACGAAATCGACCCGGAAACCGGGGATGAAAAGGATATCGCTTCCTCTCATGTGGATATACTGGTTCCCATGTCGCTCACCGCGGATTCTGCAGAATATCATGCTGTCGGGGACCAGACGGCTTTCGGCCTGTGCCTGGACAGTGCCAGGGCGGAAAAGACTGCCTCCGGTATGTACATTTATACAGATTTCACTGCCCGGGACGGCATGACAGAGGATGAATTCCTGGAATTCCAGCTGTACCCCGTATGGCTGGATGAAAACGGAAAGGAATATCCCGAAGGAATGAATATGAGTTATGACATCAATATGGATAACTGGCCCCGGGTCAGCATCACAAGCCAGATCTCCACGGATACCGTCCCGGACCGCATCTGGATGCAGCTGGTGGATGACAACGCCGGCCCGGATACCGTGCCTGCCCCGAAAATCGAACTCAGCAGGTAATCTGCCGGAATCCCTGATTCACCAGTAATGTAAGGAGATTAACCTCATGAAAAAGATAATCATGATCCTTTGTATTGTATTTTGCTGCCTGCTTTGCCTGGCAGGGACCGCCGCCGCGGAGATCATTGAAATGCCTGAAGGCAGCGGCAGGATCCTCGATATAGCCTCCATTGACCGTACAGTCTATATCCGCACTGGACGCGGAAAGGTTTACGCGTACCAGCCGGACAGCAGCACCCTGGACCTGTTTGCCGACGGATATGCCGGAGCGGACTGCAACGGCCTTTTTGCGATGGACGGCATCCTCTATACGATCAGAAAAGACACCTGCCAGTTTGTCGGCGTCGGCGAAAACTCCCAGGGAGCACCCCTGGACGGGCTCGTGATTCCGGACTTCAAAAAAGTCACCCGTGCCAGGGATGGATGGGAAATCTTCAACGTCCGGAATACCTCCTCGGGTCTGTTCTGGATGATGCACCCGAATGATTCGGAGGCTGCTTGCCTGTGCAGATTCGATCCGGCAAAGCAGAAACTGGCCTGCCGTTCCATTCAGCTCCTCCACGATTACTGTGTCACGGAGGACGGATCCGTCTGGATTATCCAGACAGGAGAAAAAGGGCGTGTCCTGTCCTCCTGCAACTGGAAAAGCGGAAAACTGAGCAAGGCCGCCGTCCTGGGACGGGGCGCCAACGGCTTTGTCATGCAGGGGAACAGCCTGATCTGGAATGACAGGAACGAGATCATCAGGCGCGCTGCTGACGGAACCACGGAAACCCTGATGAATATGCCTTTCAGCCACAACAACCGGATCAACAGCATTCTGGTTGACGGCGATATCCTGGTGAATGCAGCTGATTCCAGGCTCGCGTGCAAAAGCATCAGCAAAGCCCGGGAGAGCACGCAGTCCCTCATCGTACTGGATAACCATTCCAGGGATGAAGGCAGTTATGCTTTCCAGAATGAACACCCGGACGTTGAAGTCCGGAGGAATCACCTGGGCTATGATACTGACTATGCCGAACTGGCCCGGAAGATGCTGGCCGGTGAACTGGATTATGATGTCCTCCGGGTCAGCACTGCTGATATTGACCTTCGTGAACTGGCGGAAAAAGGATGCCTGGCGGATCTTTCCTGCAGCAGTTCCCTGGCGGAGGCTGTAAAGCAGATGGAACCCCGGCTCCTTGATACTGTGATGCCCGGCGGCAGGCTGCTGGCAGTTCCCTCTGACATCAGCGGCAGCTTCATCAAATACTGTGCTGACAACCTGGTCCGTGCGGAATTCTCCCCGGCGGATCTTCCGGCCGCTTATGATGAATTCTTTGACTTCATCCTGAACTGGAAGCAGGCCCCGTTCAAAAACCACAACAGGTTCAGGCCGTTTTTCAGTGACGCCTCCGCGGATCTCCTGCAGGCCCTGGTCAGGACTGCCGTTGCGGACCGGATCAGCCGGCAGGAGCCCCTGACATTCGATACGGAAACCTTCCGCGGCCTGCTGCAGAAGTGCAGGCAGGCTGCCGCGTCAGCGGAAAAGGAAAACGGTGATCATATCTTCTTTGATTTCGCCCGGAGCCCGGTTGTTGACCGGCAGACCATGCTGCTGGCTGTGGAAAAAGGCTCCCTTTCCGATATCCCCGTTTCGGTGGATTGCTACATCATCAACCCGATGAGCGCCCGCCTGGACCTGGCGGTATCCTATGTGGAATCCTGCGTGGCACAGTATACCCCGGAGCAGAAGCTCCAGCTCTGTCCCGCGTATACCGAGCCGGTGAAATATGACGGTTATGAATCCTTCATCCGGGAATGGACAGAACAGAAGGAAGCGCTGGAAGCGCAGCTGTCGGCAGCCGGGGAAAAAAGCCGGGCAAAGTATCAGAAGAAGCTGGACGAGCATATGGATGACCTGCTCAGCGGACCCGCTGAATACCTCATTTCGCCTGAAGATATCGCGTTTTACAAAAATGAAATTGCGCCCCGCATCTTCATTCCCGATATCTCAGTCAGCCGCCTGCTGTTCAGCGATGAAATGCCCTTCCGGACCATTACGGATGAATGGCTGAAAGGCCGTCTGACCGACGATCAGTTTATTGCTGAACTGGACAGCGCATGCGTCACAGCACAATAACCCTTCACAAAAGCAGCCCCCGCATTATGCGGGGGCTGTTGTTATTCAATTCGGTCGTTCATCGTCATGGGCGGCAGTTCAATCGTAATCTTTCCGTCTTCCCTTTCCTCTGTCTGCAGGTTTTCACACCAGCACTGAATGCTCATCTCCGTGCCTGCTTTCAGTTTTTCCGGGTCCGGATGCGTATCGTTCACATAGATGAAAAACCCTTCATCCGTATAGTCATACCAGGTGAATGAGTCCTCGCCTCCGGCCCACATTTCACAGGAGATCAGGTTTTTTTCTCCCCGGAATTCCTCAATCAGAACTGGCTCGCCGTTATACTCAATCTGTTCCGGATGCTCCCCTTCCTCATAGTACATCAGGCAGTCCGGATCCGCGGGTTCTGCCTTGATAGCTACAGTCAGTCCGTAATAGGATGTCCAGTAGGCGTCTGCCGCGGTGAACCGGAGCATTTTCATGTCACTTTTCACCGTCATGGCGCTGACAATGGCTTCCTCGTTCACATAACCGCCGGCAAAAAACCGGTTGATTGCTCCCCAGTGTGAAACGGCCAGTGCTCCGGCCATTGTCACCACAAGCAGGGCAATAACTAATATGGCAGTCCTTGATAGTTTCCTCACAGGTTTGTCTCCTTCCGCTTTTGCAAGGACCTTTGCTGTCAGCAGGGGATCGCCCTGCAGTCCGGAGAGACGCCTGTCCAGGGACTCGATCACTTCTGCCTTGCTCATCTTTTCATTATTCATCGAGTTCCCTCCCTTCCAGTGCGGTCTTCAGTCTGTCCCGTCCGCGCTTCAGCCTGTTCGATACGGACGGCTGGGTAATGCCGAGTACTTCGGCGATCTCGTTAACAGTCAGTCCCTGATAATAGTACAGGAGGATCACTTCGCGCAGCCGGACCGGCAGGCGCATCATGGCGTTTGCCAGCGCGTCATCCCGTTCCTCAAACGGCACGGAAGCCTCAGGCAGCATTTCCGGCGTCACCCTGCGGTTGAAAAACCGTGCCCAGCCGGAACGGTTCATGTCATAGCAGACACGCATGGCAATCTTCATGATCCAGTTTTTTTCGCTGCATTCTCCCCTGAAACTGCCCAGGTTTCTGTACACCTTCAGGAACGTCTCCTGCACTGCATCTTCCGCCTGCGACCGGTCATGCAGGTAAAGATAGCATGTACGGAGAACAGCCACCTGATACTGCTCCACCAGCCGGTCAAGTTCCTGCGCCGGCCGGACAGCGTCCGGGGATAGCTCCATGCTCAAGTGCCGTTCACCTCCTGTGCCTTTATAGACGATCCTGAAAGAGGAAATATAGAATATCAATAAAACAAATTCAAAAAAATATCAAGTCCTTCAGATTTCCCGATCATCTGAAAAAACCTCCGCGGTTCCGGATGGTCCGCGGAGGAGGATGCCTTAATCAACGTTTTCAATGGTGAACTTTACCGTTTCACCGCAGTCCGTGCACTGATACGGGCCGTTCTTCAAATTGCCGCCTCTCCTGAAAGCGTAGACAAACGGATAAATCGCGTTCATTGCAACCATGCAGACGTTGTCGCTCTTTTCCTTGTCCAGCATGCTTCCCTCAAAATAAATAACATCCCCTGCCGTATATTTCGGGCAATGGCTTTCAATCACCGTGACCTTCACTTTCCTGTCGGTATAACTCATCTGTATGCCTCCTTCCGGACAGCGGCCGGCTGGTCACCGTCGTCGTATTGCAGGAGATTATAGCACGAGATTGTGAATTGATAAAGCCACCTTCCGTCACACCGGAACCGGCCGGATCATGCTGTCCGGCCGCAAAAAAACCGCCCCGGAATGATCAGGTCATTCCGGGACGGTGCCGTGTTGCTTATTTCTCTTCAGGGTTTTCTTCAGGGGCGGGTGTTTCCGGTTCAGCCGCGGATTCAGCTGTGCTTTCTGCGGCTTCAGGAGCCGTTTCCAGCCCTTCCGCTTCTCCGGTGAACTCCGTATCCTCCGGAAGCTCTTCCTCTTCCTTTTCCGCACGGCAGACGCCGACTACGGTGCTGCCCTCAGCCAGCCGCATGATCCGTACGCCCTGGGTTGCGCGGCCGCACAGGCGGACATCCGCGGCCCTGGCCCGGATAATGGTGCCGTCATCGGTAATCAGCAGGATGTCCTCGTCCTCGTGCACGAAGAGCATCGCGGCCAGGTCGCCGGTCTTGTCGGTCAGCTGCATGGCCTTGACGCCGGAGCCGCCGCGGCCCTGCTCACGGTATTCTTCCGGATCAGTCCGCTTGCCGTAGCCCTTGGTGGTAATCGCCAGTACGGTCGTTTCCGGCTCCACCGCGGCAATGTCGATCACTTCGTCGCCGTCCGCGATCCGCATGGAGCGCACGCCGATGGAATTCCGGCCCACGTTGCGCACATGCCGCTCGTTGAAGCGGATGCACTTGCCCTTGCGGGTGGATACCAGCATCTCATCGTCGCCGTTGCTCAGCCGCACGCCGATCAGCTCGTCGCCTTCCCGCAGCGCGATGGCAATCAGGCCGTTCTTGCGCAGGTTGCGGAACTCTTCCAGTGCCGTCTTCTTGATCATGCCGTTCCGGGTTGCCATCACCAGGTTGTGCTCTTCCTCGGTCTCCTTCGGCATGGGCAGCATGGTGGAGACCTTCTCCCCGCTCACAATGTGCAGCAGGTTGATGATCGCCGTGCCGCGTGCCTGGCGTCCGGCTTCCGGAATCTGATAGCACTTCAGGCTGTAGACCCGGCCCATGTTCGTGAAGAACATGATCTCCTGGTGCGTGCTGACCACGAACATCTGGGTCGTATAGTCGGTCTCCTTCACGTTCATGCCGGACACGCCGCGGCCGCCGCGGTGCTGTGCGCGGTAGACGGAGGAGGACACGCGCTTCACATACCCTTCGTGGGTCAGGGTGACCACCATGTTCTCTTCCTGGATCAGGTCTTCGATATCAATGTCGTCCTCGGCAATGGTCAGCTCACTGCGCCGTTCATCGCCGAACTTGTCCCGGATCTCGCTGATCTCGGTCTTGATCACGTCCATCAGCAGGTGTTCGTCGCCCAGGATGGCGGTCAGCCGTGCGATGGTCTTTTCCAGCTCTTCGTATTCCTCCTGCAGGCGTTCCCGCTCCAGGCCGGTCAGGCGGGCCAGGCGCATGTCCAGGATTGCCTGGGCCTGCTTTTCGGAAAACTCGAACCGCAGCATCAGGGCTTCCTTGGCGGTGGCGGTGTCCTTGCTGGCGCGGATGATGGCCACGATTTCATCAATGTGGTCCAGCGCCTTCAGCAGGCCTTCCAGGATATGGGCCCGGCTCTGCGCTTTGTTCAGTTCAAACCGGGTCCGCCGGGTCACCACGTCCTTCTGGTGCTCCAGGTAGTAGTAGATCATCTCCCGCAGGTTCAGCACCTGGGGCTTCCCGTTCACCAGGGCCAGCATGTTGGCGCCGAAGTTTTCCTGCATGGGGGTGTGCTTGTACAGCATGTTCAGCACCACCTGGGGCTGGACGTCCCGCTTCAGTTCAATCACGATCCGCATGCCCTGCCGGTCATTGGATTCGTCCCGGATATCGCTGATGCCCTCGATCTTCTTCTCGTGCACCAGGTCGGCAATCTTCTTTACCAGCACCGATTTGTTCACCTGGTAGGGAATCTCGGTCACGATGATCCGGCTCCGGCCGCCGCCCATGTCTTCCACGTTGGTGCGTGCCCGCATGGTGATCCGGCCGTGGCCGGTCTGGTAGGCATCCCGGATTCCGGTCCGCCCGATGATCAGGCCGCCGGTTGGGAAATCCGGTCCCTTGATGTGCTGCATCAGGTCTTCCACCGTGCAGTCCGGATTGTCGATCATGCAGATCACGCCGTTGATGACTTCCGTCAGGTTGTGCGGCGGAATATTGGTAGCCATGCCGACGGCGATGCCGTTGGAGCCGTTCACCAGCAGGTTCGGGAAACGCGCCGGCAGCACGGAGGGCTGCTGCAGCGTTTCATCGAAGTTGGGATAGAAGTCAACGGTATCCTTGTCAATTCCGTCCAGCAGGGCCATTGTCAGCTTCTGCAGCCGCGCCTCGGTATAACGCATCGCGGCGGCGCCGTCGCCGTCCACGCTGCCGAAGTTGCCCTGGCCTTCCACCAGCGGATAACGGATGTTGAAGGGCTGGGCCATACGCACCATCGCGTCGTACACGGAGGAGTCGCCGTGCGGGTGGAATTTACCGAGCACGTCGCCGACCACACGGGCGCTCTTGCGGGTGGGTTTGTCCGGCGTCATGCCCAGTTCCTCGGACATGTCGTACAGGATTCTCCGGTGAACCGGCTTCAGGCCGTCCCGGACGTCCGGGAGGGCGCGGTCCACGATAACGGCCATGGCGTAGGAGATGAAGCTTTTTTTCATCTCCTGTTCCAGATTTACGGGTATCAGCTTATCCTGAATCATCTTCTCATCCTCATCACACATCAAGATCTTTTACAAGGTCGCTGTTTTCCTGGATGAACTGCTTCCGCGGTTCCACGTCGTCCCCCATCAGCAGCGTAAACAGCCGGTCTGCTTCCATGGCGTCATCCGGGGTGATCTGCATCATCATGCGGGTCTCCGGGTTCATGGTCGTATCCCACAGCTGCTGGGCACTCATTTCGCCCAGGCCTTTGTAGCGCTGGATTTCCGGTTTCGGATCCCGGCCGATTTCATCCAGCACCCGGTTCAGTTCATCATCATCGTAGACGTACCGTTCCGTCTTGCCTTTGGTCACCTTGTAAAGCGGCGGCATCGCGGCGTATACATATCCCTTTTCAACCAGCGGCCGCATGAAGCGGTAGAAGAATGTCAGCAGCAGGATCCGGATATGTGCGCCGTCCACGTCCGCGTCTGTCATGCAGACGATGCGGTGATACCGCAGCTTGCTCTCATCAAACTGATCGCCGAAACCGCAGCCGAACGCCGTAATCATCGCACGGATTTCCGCGTTTTCCAGCGCCCGGTCCAGCCGCACCTTTTCCACGTTCAGGATCTTGCCGCGCAGCGGCAGGATCGCCTGGGTCTTGCTGTCGCGTCCGCCCTTGGCGCTGCCGCCTGCGGAGTCGCCCTCCACCATGAAGATTTCGCACTTGCTCGGATCCCGTTCGGAACAGTCTGCCAGTTTTCCGGGCAAAGAGGCGCTTTCCAGCACGGTCTTCCTCCGGGTGGCCTCCCGTGCCTTCCGGGCCGCTTCACGCGCTCTCTGGGCGTCTACACAGCGGCTGACGATGGCTTTCGCCACGGTGGGGTTCTCTTCCAGGTACGTGCTCAGTTCTTCGCTCACCAGGCTGTCCACCACGCCGCGCACCTGTCCGGAACCCAGCTTGGACTTCGTCTGGCTTTCAAACTGCGGATCCTCCATCTTGATGGAGATGATCGCCGTCAGGCTTTCCCGGACGTCCTCGCCCTTCAGGTTGGGCTCGTTGTCCTTCAGGATCTTGTACCGCCGGCCGTAATCGTTGATGGCCCGCGTCACGGCCGTGTTGAAGCCGGCCAGGTGGGTGCCGCCGTCCGGGGTGGCAATGTTGTTGGCGAAGGAGTATACATTCTCGGCGTAGCTGTCGTTGTACTGCATCGCCATTTCCACCAGGATGCCGTCCTTCACGCCTTCGGTGTAAATCGGTTCCGGGAACAGCACCTGCTTGTGCTGGTTCAGGAACTTCACAAATTCCCGCAGGCCGCCTTCAAAGCAGAAATCGTGCTCCCGCGGCGTCTCGCCCCGCTCGTCCCGGAAAACGATGCGCACGCCCTTGTTCAGGAACGCCATCTCCCGCAGCCGGTTCCGCAGGGTTTCGTACTCGTACTGCACGCCGACTTCGAAGATGCCTTCGGGGTTTTCATCGCTCTTGATATCCGGCCAGAACTGGATGGTCGTTCCGGTCCGTTCCGTGGTGCCGATCACCTTCAGGTCGTACAGGTACTTTCCGCGCTCGTACTCCTGTTCATAGATCTGCCCGTTCTGGTATACCGTCACCTTGAAATGCCGGCTCAGCGCGTTCACCACGGAAGCGCCCACGCCGTGCAGGCCGCCGGATACCTTGTATCCCCCGCCGCCGAATTTGCCGCCGGCATGCAGCACCGTCAGGCATACTTCAACGGCCGGGCGTCCCATTTTCGGGTGTAAGCCCACCGGGAAGCCGCGCCCGTCATCCATAACGGTCACGCTGCCGTCCTGGTTGATCGTCACATTAATCTGCTTGCAGTAGCCCGCCAGCGCCTCGTCCACGGAATTGTCCACGATCTCATACACCAGGTGGTGAAGGCCGCGCGCGTCCGTGGAACCGATGTACATACCCGGGCGTTTCCGGACCGCTTCAAGTCCTTCCAGCACCTGGATCTGCTCCTCGCCGTACTCCTGCGTAACCGCTGTAATTTCTTCCGGATTCAGTTCCAATTCCTCTGCCATGCTGCACCTCATTATCTGCTCTCAGGTCTTCCCGGAAAAACACGCCGGAAACGGCGTTTTTTCCGTCTCTTGCGGAAGCCGCTCAACCCTTGAAAAATCAAGCGTTCCGAATCGGTTTATTATACCACTTTTTCGTACAGATTGGAAGCATTTTTTCAAAATTTTCCTTCCTATATTTATGTACAGTCAATCCCGGACAATAGAAAAAGCCGCCCGGTTCCGGGCGGCCTGTGCGGACGGGTTTCATCCGCCGCATTCCGGGGCTTCCGCCTGCGCGGAGGCCCTTATTTCGTCTCAAATCCAAAGTAGTTCTTCGCGTTTTCGTAGCTGATGCCGCGGACAATCTCCTTCAGCGTGTCATAATCCTCGGGATAGAATCCTTCCTCCACCCATTCGCCGAAAACGCGGCACAGGATGCGCCGGAAGTATTCATGCCGGGGATAGCTCAGGAAAGAGCGGCTGTCGGTCAGCATGCCAACAAATCCAGCCAGGTAGCCGAGGTTGCCGAGGGACTTCAGCTGTTCCGTCATTCCGTCGAAGTGGTCATTGAACCACCAGGCGGAGCCGTGCTGGATCCGTCCCACCGCGGTATCGTTCTGGAAGCATCCGATAATCGTGTCGATCGCCGCGTTGTCGTTGGTGTTCAGGCTGTACAGGATCGTTTTCGGCAGTTTTCCGGCATCCTCCAGCGCCCCGAGGAACGCGGCAGTCTGGGTGGAAGGCGCGGTGTTGTCCACGCAGTCAAAACCCGTATCCGGGCCCATCTTCCGGAATGTCACCGGGTTGTTGTCCCGGCGGCAGCCGTAGTGCAGCTGGCTTACCCAGTTCCGGTCGAAATACTCGCCGGACAGGAACATCATGCATGCGGTCTTGAATTCGGCTTCCGTCTGCGCATCCGGCAGCTTTCCGGCCATGCGGGCGGCAAAGATTTCCTCCACCCGTTCCTCCGCCGCCGGGGCATACATGACATAGTTCAGCCCGTGGTCGCTCAGCTTGCAGCCGTGCGCCGCAAAATGATCCAGCCGGATATGCAGGGCCTTTTTCAGGTCGGCAAAGGTGCGGATTTCAATGCCCGCGGCTTTGCCCAGCTGGGCGATATAATCCGTCCAGGTTTCCTTTTCCAGGTTCATCGCCTTGTCCGGGCGCCATGCCGGCAGCACCGTCACCGGGAAGGAATCGTCCGCCGCCAGCTTCTCATGGTATTCCAGGCTGTCCACCGGGTCATCCGTCGTGCAGATCACCGCAACGTTGCTCATGCGGATCAGTCCGCGGGCGGAATATCCTTCGCTCCGCAGCTTCGCGTTCGCGATTTCCCATACTTCGGGCGCGGTCTTCTCGTTCAGGATGCCTTCATACCCGAAGAACCGGCGCAGTTCCAGGTGGCTCCAGTGGTACAGCGGGTTGCCGACCGCCCGGCCCAGCACGGTGGCGTATTTCAGGAATTTCTCATAGTCCGGGGCGTCTCCGGTGATGTACTTCTCGGGCACTCCCGCGGAGCGCATCAGGCGCCACTTGTAGTGGTCGCCCCCGAGCCATACCTGGGTGATATTGTCATACCGGATATCCTCCCAGATTTCCTTCGGGCTCAGGTGGCAGTGATAGTCGATGATCGGGCAGGCTTCCGCCGCCTCATGGAACAGTTTTTTCGCAGCTTCCGTATTCAGCAGGAAATCCTTGGTCAGAAAATCTTTCATGTTTCCTTCCTTCTGCTGCCCGGTTCTGCCGGGCAGCCTGAAAATATGTTTGTGCGGCGGGGGCGGATTACCGCTTCACCCGGGCGCTGCCGTTCTTGATGATGGATTCCACTTCTTCCTTGCTGGCCATGCTGGTATCGCCGGGGGTGGTCATCGCCAGCGCGCCGTGGGCGGCGCCGTAATTGACCGCCTGTTCCGGATCGCCGGTCGTCATCAGGCCGTAGATCAGTCCGGAGGCAAAGGAGTCGCCGCCGCCGACGCGGTCCA
>JAEEGH010028295.1_pt1 | contig 11038 bp, 7 predicted proteins | sample 9134181 | NCBI WGS metagenome assembly JAEEGH01 (sample SAMN16246544, study PRJNA631951) | gut metagenome | biome: gut microbiome; feature: rumen; material: DP-attached | host: Bos | place: Iran: Karaj | collected 2018-10
ACATCATATACGAACTCTGCAGCGAAGGCAATTACTCCGACGCCGAAGCCGCCAGACGCATCGGCTGCGAACGCGCCAACATGAAAAACGTGAAGAAGAACCTCCGGCAAACCATGGCCGAATGCGGGCTCGAAGAGGAATTCCGCCAGCTGATGGCGGCATAGCCTTTTTCCACTTTACATTCGCAAGGTTCCTTACGCTAAAAACGGGCAGCCAGCAAAAAAAACGAGATTTGGGGAATTATCCAAAATCATGATGGAAGACCTGTTCAGAAGAACGGAATCGCAAACAAAAAAAGTAACAGCGCATCTCATTTGACAAAGATTAGCCTCTGCACGATATATATGCAGAGGCCTTTAACAAGGAGTGCACCATGGAGAACAAGAAGGACAACATCGACAAGCTCGTGAGCTGTTTCCTCGGGAAACCGGGCGTGCAGAAGGATACCCTCCAAAAACTCGTCGCCAACGCGGAGCAGAGTTACCTGGCATTCCGCGACGTTAGGGACAGGCATACCGATATCGGCAGGGCCGCCGTGCCGGCAATGCTCCGGAACCAGTCCACTCATGTGGTGAAAAACGCAGTCGAGGCCGCCGCCGCCGCGCTCGCCCACTTAATCGAGGAGCACCCCGACATGGAACTGGACTATATCCCAGGCGAACTGTACAGGATACTCGTCAACGACACGCAGGTATACAACGACGCAGTGTTTAACACCGCAACAATCCTGGCGCCACAGTTCGTCATGTTCGACGAACGCTACATGCACGAGAAGATAGAGGAGGAGTTAACAGAAGCTTCTTCTATTTAATCTTGCCTTTCCACTTTACATTTCCTTGTTCAATAGCGATATAATAGTAGACACTTTTCAAGGAGGCCCACATGGCACAACCCAAAGTCTACATCGCTAAGAACGGCACAAAATTCGTCCATTACACCGGCCAGAAGAAGGTCATCCAGGACAAAAAGAACCGCACCTACGCAACGAAGGGGTGTAAGTAAGAAAGTTTCCGTTGTTGGTTGAAAAAAAGCCCGGTGGCCTTTGGGTCATCGGGCTTTTTTTCATTCATTTTGCACTTTTTTTGCATTTTTTTTGGCGTGCGAAACACTCCTTTTTTATTTATATTATTTATTTAAGGAACACAAAACAGGGATCAGCCAAAAATGAGCGCTATACTTGACGAACTTCTTATTGCAGAAACAGGGACTTTTAAGCAAACGGAATTCAAAAATAGCATTGATGAAACGCTACGCACAAAAATTCCTGAAATACTTAAATCGTTCTCCATCGAAGGACATATTGTTGATATTGAAGCCGGCCCCAAAGTTACTAGCGTATATTACGACCTTGCTCCCGGATTTAGCATAAAAGCCATCGAAGCGAAGTCCGACGATTTGCAAGTAAAACTTGGTAAATCTAGTCTGAGTATTTCTAAGGCTCCTGAAAAAAACGCCTGGGCTATCGAGGTTCCTAATTCAGAATCAAACAGCATTCCATTCGGAAACGTTTTCCATTCAAATCACATTGGAATGAGTTTACCGGCAGCTCTCGGAGTTGATACAAAAGGCAGGCCAGTCTATTTGGATGTTGCCAAAACTCCACATATGCTTATAGCAGGGCAAACGGGTTCAGGAAAATCAGTCTGTCTCTATTCTATTATAACTTCTCTCGCCCTCAATTGCCCCCCCACTGATTTACAATTTTTACTTATTGATCCTAAACGAGTTGGATTCCGGCGATACAGGAAATTGCACAATCTTATTTCAGGAAACATTATTACTGGAGTAGAAGAGGCTATACTCGCCCTTAAATGGCTTGTTCAAGAAATGGAAGCCCGCAATAGTATTATTGATGAATGCGGGTGCGAAGACATCAAGGAGTTCAAGCACAAGTTAAATTTGGGGCAGATAGACGAAATGCCTTTAGCAAAAACGACGGATATGCCCTACATTGTCGCCGTTATCGATGAATATGCGGATTTAATGATGCAATCTTCTAAAGAATTGGAAGATATAATCTGCCGCCTAGCACAAAAAGCACGAAATGTAGGCATTCATCTCATTCTTGCGACACAACGACCCAGCACAAAAATCATCTCAGGAGATATTAAAGGCAACCTCCCCACAAGAATCGCCTTAAAAACCGCTACATCAACAGACTCGCAAACTATTCTCGGTGGCGGTGGTGCAGAAAAACTCTTGGGTGAAGGCGATATGCTTCTTTTAAAAGACGGGAATCTCAAGAGAATCCACGGATGCTACATCTCCAAAGAAGAAATTGAGAAAATCATTCCTCAACTACCTTCAAAAGACCTATTCTATTTCAACCAAGAAGACATTTTCACAACCGACTTTCAAACATATTTGGATAACAGTTCCAAAGAACGACCGACATGGGGAGAAATCAACGCAGTCTGCAAAGTAATCTTGGATAATTTAGACGATTATCTTGACGAAAAAGAATTATCCATCAAGTTAGGCCTCGGTAACGAGGAGCTTTCAATCATTTGGCAGCAATTAAGAGAAGCAAGAAACAATCCCGAAACTTGCAAACTAATATTCGAACACTACATTAAGAATTCTGCATTCGCTGAATCTCAATTCATAAATTACATCATTTACACAAATTTCTATTTTGAAGACAGAAAAGGCAACTTTCCTTTCTTAAAGTACATCCTTGGAAAGGCCATTAAAGAAGAAAACGAAATCGCTTTCAAATCAGCACAACATTTCTGCGATTCATCACGTTACAACACGAAGCCTGCCATTGAAGAACTGGACAAATTAGGCAATCCGGGAACAGAAAACTCTAAAAATCACCTTGCATTAAAGAAAGTTGCAACAGCGCAGGCATCTTCCGCCAAAAGCAAACATACAGAACAAAAAAGTAAGGACGAAAAAAAGAATAGCTCAACAAGTTTTTCTCACAGTAACGCAACAAACAACTCTACCAATTTTTCAGCATCTGATTCTTTAACAAGAATCGAGAATATTTACATCAAAAAAGCCCTGGAAGCTTTTTACGAAAAAGGCGAGACAACGCAAGCATTTGAATGGCTTGAGCCCATTTACAAGGCACACAGTTCTAATGAATATGTTTTAGGGATTTACTTACCCGTCCTCGTCAACCATAATATCTCATTAGCAAAACAGACTATAAAATCACTAAAGATTAGCAGTCCCGTAATTTGCCTTGCAGAAATTGAAATAGCATTCCTTGAAAATGACTTAAAAAACGCAGAAAGAAAGATTGAACAAGGGAAAAAACTGTGGCCTAGCAATGAAACGCTAAAATGCTACGAAGTATTATGGCTTATCAAATTGGCCATTATTTCTGGCGAAAACGATTTCATAAAAGAAGCAACCGAAATCGCAAAGACATTCGCAGAAACAGACAACAAAGCAGAAAAAACTCTCCAAGCCAGAATGTGCGAATATCTTTCTGCTATAACAGAATCAACGGACCTAGCAAACAATGTTGTCAAAAACGAACTATACAGCAACCTATATTCAATAGATTTAGGGATAAAGGAAATTACAGTCGGGCCAACACAAATCGTAAAATCAATTCGTTTGGCCATAAAAATGGTCGATGCAGGCGGCACGATTTCCGTAGATGCAGGATTGTATAAAGGGTATCTTGAAGTTTATAAAAACGTCCATATTATCGGATGCCGCGATTCAATACTGAACAAAAGTAGTGACGAATTGCCGATTTTCGTTGGTCTGTGTCAAATACACGACTCTGTTAAAATTGAGGGGATAGTCTTTACCACCAATAAAAATATTTCTTTCGGCGACCTAGACGTCTATATCCATGAAGACAGTGATTTTGATTCTAACCGCCGTAAATACTACGGCATTCCGTTACTACTTTTTTCTCATTGCAACGCTATTTTGAGAAATGTTGGATTACTAGATTTTAAATTCGAAGGGATTTGCTTTGATAGCGAATGCAAAGCAGAAATATCTGATTCCATCATATCGCATTGCGGCTGCGGAGCATATTTCTCTTCTTATTTTAACAACAACACCAATACGCAAATATCAATCACCAATACGCAAATATCATACTGTGCTGACGGCGGGGTCATAATAGAAGGTTCAAGCCCCAAAATCACAAATTGCGAGATTTTTAGCAACAACGATGCCGGAATTTCGATTTGCAAAAACGCAGTTCCGTTTATCGAAAAATGCAATATCCACGATAATGAACAATGCGGGGTTGAAATTCAGGATTCCGCATCGGGAACTTTCTCCAACTGCGACATTCACAACAACACTCTCCAAGGCGTCTCGGCCTGCGGAGACGCAAAAGGAACTTTCAAAAATTGCCAAATACACGGCAACAAATCGAACGGAATTTGGATTTACGGGAATGCTGCTCCAGTTGTCGAAAAGTGCACGATTCAGGACAATAAAACCGAAAATATGAATAAACCCGGCATAGTTGTTTCTGGCGATTCCAAACCGAGTATTTCCAATTGCGAAATCTGCGGACACCTGAGTGATGGTATTTGGGAAAAGGAGCGTGCTAGCGGAACCTATACGAATTGCAATATACACAACAACGAACAACGCGGTGTTGAAATTCAGGATTCCGCATCGGGAACTTTCAAAAATTGTCAAATCCATGACAACAAGCGGCCCGGAATTTGGATCCGCGAGAAAGCGGCTCCAGTTGTCGAAGAATGCAAGATTTACAACAACAAGACCGAGGGAGAACTTTATTCCGGCGTTCTCGCCGATGATGACTCAACGCCCCAAATCAACCGTTGCGAAATTTCCGGACACCTGAGTGATGGTATTTGGGAAAGGAAACAGGCTTGCGGAACCTATACGAATTGCAATATACACAACAACGAACAACGCGGTGTTGCAATTCAGGATACCGCATCGGGAACTTTCTCCAACTGTGAAATTCACAACAACACTCTCCAAGGCATCCTGGCCTGCAGAGATGCAAAAGGGACGTTCCAAAATTGTCACGTCCACGACAACAAGCAGAACGGATTACACATTTACGAGAAAGCTGCTATAGTTGTCAAAGGATGTAAAATTCGCAACAACAAAACAGAAGGAGTAAATTATCCTGGTGTTGTTGTCAGTAATCAAGCGGCACCTCAAATTTCTAACTGTGAAATATCCGGGCACTTAAGTTACGGCATCTGGATAAATGACAACGCCCGTGGATCTTATACAAGTTGCACCATTCATGGCAACAGTATAAATGGCATAAAAACAGAAGACCCCTGGAATCGTGAACCACAAATATCAGATTGTCCTATTTGCGATTAACGATCCCCCCCTAAAAATTAAAAAATCCGCCATTGTAGCTATTTTATCGGCAAGTCAACCCCATAATAGGGAATGTTTTCGTGTAATTCTAAAATCTGTTGCAAATCGGCATTGGTAGACTTGCAGATTCGTTCGCGATAGTTCATTCGAACAGCAAGATTGTCTATTTCCTTGCGGCGCTTTTTTGACATTTCAAGGAATTCCTTTTCACGGTCTATACCCAAAAAGCGTCGTTTTAGAAGATTTGCAGCAATTCCAGTAGTTGAACTACCACAAAACGGATCTAAAATCCAAGCATTCTCTTTTGTAGAAGCTTGGATTATGCGAGCCAATAACGGCAAAGGTTTTTGTGTCGGATGCTTCCCACAAGTTTTTTCCCATCGACCAATGGCAGGCATCTGCCATACATCACGCATCTGCGTTCCGCCATTAATTTGCTTCATCAACTCGTAATTATAATAATGAGGAATTTTTTTATTCTTACGCGCCCATAGAATAAATTCCGTAGAATGAGTAAAAAACTTACAGCTCAAATTTGGAGGAGGATTTGTTTTCGCCCATGTAATACAGTTGAGAATTCTAAAATTAAGTTCATTCAACATCTGAGCGACAGAAAAAATATTGTGATATGTCCCGGAAATCCAAATAGTTCCGTTCTCTTTCAAGTGCTCCCGACAAGAAGAAAGCCACGCGCGGTTAAACTCGTTATCTTTCTCAAATCCTTGAGATTTGTCCCAATCGCCTTTATTTACGCTAACCTGCTTACCACTCTGAACAGAAATTCCACCATTAGAAAGAAAATACGGTGGATCAGCAAAGATCATGTCAAATAGAAAATCAAGTTCTGAAAGAACATTGATACAATCACCTTTGACCAAGTTAAAGTCATGAGATTTAGATTTAAAAAAGGCTTTGAGCATAAAACAACCCCCTGAACATCAATCATTAATAAGTTGCCGAGGAACAGGGAGACCGATTTTTTTTAAAGGGATATATTCAAAATAATATTGACAACCAACACTTATTATATAGTCAAGAACATCCTTATATTTGGGCTGTCTAAACCAATCATTTAAAAGATAGATATACTGGATATCAATGTTGGCAGGCGCAAACAGCCTTTGATACTGCTTCTTTTTGAAATCACATGTTTGGAGTTTTTCATCCACAGATCCTTGCCTTTGCTGGTGTTTGCACTCTATTATAAAGAGAGTATTGTTTATTAACACATAGATACTATCATCAGGAAGAAGTTTCCTGGAAATAATTTCTTTCCAATTGATTTCTAATTCTTTCAAAAAAACATACAGCTTATGTTTCTTGAAAATCTTAGCAACTTTTCGCGAATGAAAATAAACGATTCCTTTATCAATTTCATAACCAGGAATCTTAGAAAGGAATGTTGACAAATCTGTCTTCCCCTCAAAAACAAGGCCTGTTCTCGTATTACCGCCGCCTTTTCCCCCTTTTATCATTTAAAAATTTCCTTCATTATCCCTTCCTCCATGTCATTAATACAATAAATATGTTCTAGCACATCAAACGTCTCTTCTAAGTTATTTCTTGCAGACGTCCACCCCAACCCATCAGTAAACCAAACGAATTCAAAACCCGGAATAGTCTTCGCTTCAATTGCAATCGTCTTGTAACTTCTTGCAGTCTCATTTAATTTTGAACCACCGCTACCGTAGAAATTCGTTTCGATGGCATAAATTTTCTTATCTGTTTTCACAACATAATCAAACCGCTTTTCCATTTTCCCCTGATTCGATATGGCAGACAAATCGATATTCCATTTCTTTGAAATATCCGAAACATACATTTCTTTAAAATAGTCTTTATCCTTTACAAAACCGGCTTTCTTGATGTATAGTTCTACAAGATCTTCCATTAAATGACCTCCACGGTTTTTGCGGCCATTGGAATCTAAACCAGTCTCAACTCCTGTTACATAATCTACCAAACTACCAATCATATGATTTTGCATTAAATCGAATAGTCCCGATTTTTCCATAAACTCTGAATAAGTAGAAATATCATATATCACACCTCCAAATTCATACACAAACATACCATTTTCATCACTTATCGGTATTTCCATGCTACGAACAGCCAAAAGAACAGGAATACATTTGATGACTTCTGGATACTTTGCAAGAATAGATTCGAAATCCTGCTTGATATTCTTAGAGCCTATCAATGCATTCAAAATACTGAGCTCAACTTTAATAGAATCAACATTTTTATAAACCTTGTCGAAGTCCACATAATACGAGTATGTGGCTATACTCGCCCGAAAACTCTTCAACCATTCAATGAAATTTCGTTTTGCCATATGACCTCCTAAAATATCGAAGCGACATTACTAATCAGCAGTTCGTTTATCGCTCCGCGTTTTTTTGCATTAGAATTAATCATTCTCGATGCAGCAACCCGTTTAATTGTAAACTTTTTGTACAACTTGTCAAAAAAAATATCATCCTCGCAAACATTTTTCGGATCCGAATTGCTTGTAACAACTATCGCCTTCCTACTAGAGATTTCTTCAATAAACCCTGCGAGTTCAATTTGTTCCTTATCGCCGAAAGCGTTTTCATTATATGATGTAAATGCTGCCGTTTGCGTTAAGGGCCGGTAAGGCGGGTCTATATACACGAATGTTTTGCCATCTATAAAACTTCCACATTGAGAATAACTGCCAATGGTCATCTTAACATTCTTTAGAACTTCAGAACAAACCTTTAAATTTTCCGCATCACAAAGAAGCGGTTTCTTAGCGTTGTTGAAAGGGACGTTAAACAGTCCCTTAGAATTAACACGGAATAGCCCATTGAAACATGTCTTGTTTAGAAAAATAAAAAGTGCGGCTTTCTCAAGATTTTCCTTTTCATTTCCATTTAATTTCAACGCATTAAAGCGCTCTCTTTTTTCAAAATAAAGAACTTTATTGTCATCAAGCGAGGAATTCCAATACTTCTCCTGTAAAGCAGCAAGTTCATTAATCATTCCTGAACAATTCTCTTTTATCTGCCTATATGTGTTGATAAGTTCAGCATTAATATCATTTATAAGTACCTCTTTCGGGGAGATCTTGGTCAGCACATCAAAAAGCACCGCACCGCCCCCCACAAACGGTTCACAATATTTTTCAATATACGCAGGGTAGTACTTGCGAATCTCATCCAAGAGTTGGGTTTTCCCACCCACCCACTTGATAAAAGGCTTAGCTTCTTGCTTCATATATTATGAAAATAGTAAAATATACATGTCAAAAATTGCCAATCCCTTTATTGTGGGTCAATTTAATACAGAAAAGTTTAATTAAAGACCATATCCCTAAAGAAACCGAACTCTTCATCAACCAAAATCCTACGGTCAAGCGCTAAATTTCGCTCCTCGCAAGCCGTTTCCGAAACCATTGTACAAGCGAAGCAAGAGGCAAAATTCATCTGCCCATGTTCATCATTTTCCCAGCAAAGGGGGTCAGAAGAACAGTTCAGAGAACGCTTAAGAGCTCTTTTGACGATATGTTCAATGACATCAGAACGGCCTTGATTCACAAGTCCGCCCATGCTTCCTTCGGAACCGTCAGCCGTATAGATCAGCATGCCATTCATTCTATCCGAAAAATAAAGACGTTCTTTTAAACTAGCTGTTGGATACCCACAACTAAATTCAAGCTCTTTCAATATAAGATGAGAGAATGTGTGCAATAAATAAAATTTAGGCATAGAGTATCTATTCAATCGATTATACATGGCCCTATACATGCTGTCAATGCGATCCACATCCCGCGAATATCGACCATCCAATTGTTCCGAAAACCTATTATACCACTGCTCTATAGAATCCTGATTAAACGCAATAAAAATGCCTTCTCCAAAAGATTGGACCGCAGGCAAACAACGCACCTCAGTTTTCGCTTCGGCAAAAACATTCTGCACACGATTGGGCATTGTAAGACGACCAGCTTCATCAACAACCATTTCCGGCATGGAAACACGAGAAAAACTCAATTGCGTCATCGTTTCAGCCAAAGAATCCACTTGTTTAATGGCAGAAATATACCGATTTAAGCATTCCGGAACTACTACATCTCTATAAGACAAATATTTCTCATTTTCATAGTGGTAGTCATTTTCCTTCATAAAAGCTGAATATTCTTGAAACCTATAAACATCATCAGCATCATCCTGCCGAATCCCGAGAAAGGAGTTCCTCACCAAATTTTTTTCGTCTTCTGTTAGCTGAGGCAATTGCGCTATTAAAATTATCATATCTAATTTTTGAAAAAAACTTGGATTTTCAGCAAAAAGTTCTCTTGTACAATCGGGATTTGTATTTTGTTCGGCAAGAAACATTGCTTCCAATCTATCAAGCACGACTTGTGCATTATGGGTCAATGAGCCACCAGCGAGCAACTCTTGTGGGATATACAAGCTACTTTCTGTTTGTGCATAATAAACACTGTTACTCGTGGCAAGGACACAACGCATAGTATTATTCGTTCCACTAGAATCTCTACAATAATGGTCATGAGAATTTTCCCACGGTTTGTCACAATTGCAAAAAGGCCTAATGTTCATCACGCCTTCTAGAGAAACGACCTTGCCACACTTAGAACATTTCAGCAAGCCCCAACTTTCCGCATTATTTCTATTTTCTATCCATTGAAGTTCATGACCACCACCACAAGCACAATTTAATGACTCCGACTGGAGTTCAAATAGATTTATTCCAGAGGTGTTGTTCATTTGAAGGTTGTCTAATTTAGCCGCAAAAAATTTATCCCACGGAATATCTGTAATATGCCCATTCGGGCAAATGAGCAACAAAGGAACTTGCTTTAAACAATCATAAACCGCCTTATCCCTAAGACCATACCTTTCACACGTTTTCTCCGGGTGTTCCCGATCCGTTTTTGACAAAGGATCTCGAGGCGGCGCAAAAAATTCTAACCGTCCATTATTACAATTTTTTTCACGCCATAAAGCTCGCCATTTATCCACATGCATCAATGTTTTTTTTGATCTTGAATAGAACCATTTAGGAAAATTAATTGCGGGAATGGAAAAGCGTTCTTCAGGAAGGTCACCCCCTATAACAGTTTGATGATTCTTATACAAGGGATGATCTTTTACACTACAATAATTTAAGGCACTTAATTGTAGTTGAGGAATAGCAACGAAATGCCTCAATAAAGGCATTTCTTTTTTATTTTTTAAATAGTCAATAAATCGTTCATCACGAATAAACTCAACTCCCAAATTATTTTTCACTTGCGATGCCAAGAGGGATTCATCAAGATCTGCATTTGCAACAGAATATTCGCTCGATTTCTCCACAAAATCCCATCTTGATGTAGATAGGGGCATTATAAAGTTTTCCCATCTTGTTGCAATAACAGAGCCGACGCCTGCATTTGAAGAAAGCAGCTTAAACTTGCCGATAGACTGATTGTATTGTTTCTTTGTTCGAATTTCCATATTAATACCCTCTCTCATATGTGGGAGAAATTTTCAAGACCGCGTCTGGTTCAATAATTCTTAACGACATCGGAACCAACCACATACCAACTTCTCTAACATCTTCATATTCATCAGGCGCAGAGAACAAAGCCTTTTTATGGCCATTTCTTCTTGGGCCTCCAGTCAGTTCATATACCAGTTCATCGCCTTGTTCAAGACCACTCTTTTTATCAAGCCAATCATTAAGAAGCTTCTCCGTCATGCGTTCTATA
>JAEEGH010028297.1_pt1 | contig 11038 bp, 5 predicted proteins | sample 9134181 | NCBI WGS metagenome assembly JAEEGH01 (sample SAMN16246544, study PRJNA631951) | gut metagenome | biome: gut microbiome; feature: rumen; material: DP-attached | host: Bos | place: Iran: Karaj | collected 2018-10
CCCCCGATTCGCTTGTCGCCGCACGTGCCATTGTTCGCGCCGCACGTGCCGCCGATGTGTTTGATCGCTTGGTCCGTGTGGTTGATTGCCGCGATTTAATCATATTATTTTTTGCCGTTCGCTGAATCACCGCGGGTGTCGCCGTGCGTTGCAAAACAGTTGTTCGTGGAACAACATTGCCCGTGCGTGATACGGTGGTTGTCGTGCGTGGCGCAACCGTTTTTGTACTGCGCGCGTCTGTTGATGATGTGGATGTACGGTCGCGCGTGGTCGCAGTATTGCGCGAAGTAACAGAATTTTTTGTTGCAGTTTGTGGGCTGCGGGATTGGGATGTTGATGCGGTTTTTTGTGCAGACGCACGTGACGCGGCGCGCGCGATATCATCCATATCCAAGGCGTTCGCACTATAAAATGCAAGCACGCCAAGGCATACGCCAAAAAGCCATCGTAGTCCTTTCATCCCTTTATAAATGTATGCTAGCAAAATTATAATTTTCTGGGCAAGCAGAAAATACACAAAATAAGTATAAAAATGGTGCGGATAGGGGGACTTGAACCCCCACGGATTTCTCCACAGCATCCTTAGTGCTGAGCGTCTACCAATTCCGCCATATCCGCACATGGTTTATTCAAAACTGGTGCTATTTTACACAATATTGTTTTTTTTTCAATAAATTTGTGATAAAATATGTCTGATATATAGGATGGAGAAAAGAATGCAAAATAAATTTTATTCTTTGATTTTAAAGTTTGCCGTGGTCGCGTTTTTGCCAGAAATGCTGTATGCTGCTGGGACATATTACAACGGAAATTACACGTCGCCACAACGAAATAACTATAATTACAACATGAACGGATATGTCGCACGGCCACAACAAAATGCGGCATATAATAATGGCGCATATAATACAACAAACACGACATATTCGCGTGATACGACATACAGCCGTACACGTACAGGTGTTGTACCAAACAACAATGCTTATGTCGGTGGAAGTTATCAGAATTATACACGTGTTACGGGGGTTAATTCGCAACAACAGCAGACCACACGCCAAGTAGGAAAAAGTAGCCAAAAAGAAGGATTCTCGCTGGGGGCGACGTTGACGCATGAATTCGCAAATTGGAATTTTAGTATGAATAGTGCCGGCAGTGAATTGCACTATGATAACATCAGATGGAACGTATTGGATGCAATTGCAAAGTATGATTTTAGCGCTGGCAGTACCCCAATGCGTATAGAGGCAGGATTGAAATACGGTATGCAATTTGGTGATTCAACAATGGTTGATGACGATATCACAAATGGTGGTTATTTGGTTACAGAATGGTGGGATTGGAACGATACTAATGGTGACCATATCACACAAGATAGCGAACTTACTTATATCGGGGAACAATATGGCCATTCGTTGTCCATCGGTAACAGCAGTGGTGGCGATATGTTCGGTTTCCACGCGGGATTTGGGTTGCCGGGGTTGTTCCAAATTGGTTCGGCACGTATGACACCGTCAATTGGATATCGTTATTTCAAACATAAATTGGAAACGAAAAAAGATCATGGGTTAACAGTTGATACAGGTTCTTGTTCAACGGTCAGTGGCAGCGATGAAATTCAGTGTGATCCGCTGGTAATCGCAACAAGTTATACTGGTTCTACATTGGGCGATTTACACGTGTTGTGGGATGCAGAAAAATTGTACAATGACGATGGCAGTTGGACAGGTTATTGGTTGTTGGGTTCTGGTGAAAATGCTGTAACAGTTGATGGAACATATATGTTCTATTTACCAGGGGTTAGCCATTCGTATGAAACAACGTGGATGGGGCCATATGTGGCGTTGGATTTGGAATATGATATCAATGCAAATAATGCGGTTAACGCAAGGTTTGAATTGGGATTGCCAATGTACACCGCAACCGGCGACCAACCATACCGTTCTGATTGGGAACATTCAAAAAGTGTAGAAGACAAAGGCGGATTTGGTGATGCGTGGCATGTTGGTTTGGGGGCAAATTATATGACCGCATTGTCTGATTCTGTGGCATTGTCAATTGGTGTAACATTTGATTATTATTCATTGTCGGGTGGCAAGGCAACCACATACTTGAATGAAGCGTGGTATATGAATATTTATAATTCATTGTTAGATTACTATCAAGGTTTGAATCCAACTTGGACGGCCAGCGAAGTTGAACAGTGGATGATAGAAAATGATACCACTGCGGCAAATATTGTGGAACAATATGAAAAATGTCCGGGTTGGGTTTGCAAGACAGACAACGAAATAGATTCTATATATAAATCTATGGGGTTGCGTGTCGGTATCCAGGCAAGATTCTAAAATAAGGGTATATTTAATACATGAAAAAGTTATGTGCTTTGTGTTCGGGGGTGTTATTGGCCGGTGCGGCGATGGGCGCCGATTTAACCGGAACGGCATCGGTTAATGTGACCAGTGATACCGCCGCGACCGCAAAAAATATGGCCTTTGACGAGGCGCGGCGCCAAATAATTGTTGATACATTGTCGCCATATTCGGATACCGGTGCATTGCGTGTGGCGGTATCTGGGGAAAAGGCGTCGGGTTTAATGCCACTGATTGCAAGTTCGGGTATTACGGGCGAAAAAACATCTGATACAACATATTCTGCGAAAATCACAATGACGGTAAATCGTCGTGCCGCGAAGAATTGGTTGGCGGCGCACGATGTTCAAAACTGGTTGGTGGTTGAAGAAACCGTATCGGATACATTTCCGCTAATTTTGGTTTTGGAAAACCGTGTGTCTGATTGGTCGGGTGTTCGGCATGTTGCTGCGGCCGCGGGCATAGATTTAAATACGATTGCCATTGCCGATGGTCAGATTTTATTCCGTGTCGCCACCGCACGTCGTGGCGCGTTAACAATTGCATTGCGAAATGCGGGTTGGCGGTATAAAGATAAAGACGGAACATTGTATATTTCAAGATAATTTTACAATATGGGGGTTGTTATGAAAAGATTACCAGTATTGATTTGCGCGTTGATGGCACCACTTACGGCATTCGCGGGTGATGTTGATTTAGAAGGCAAAGAACTGATTTTAAATATTCGTCGTATTGGTGTTGATATGTCCAAAACCGCTGTTCAACATTCTGATGAATATCATGCATCACCAATTTCTGCGTTAAGTGCCGACGACCAAGAATTTATCAAGGGTGTATTTGATACAGCATTGGAATACAATCATGACCGCTTTAATTGGGATAACAGCGTGTTTATGGAATATGGTCGGACCGAGGTTAAACCATACGATTCCCCAAAAACCGTGAACGAAAGTGCTGATAAAATTTTGTTGAGCAGTAATTTGAATTATGCATGTTGGGATTATGGTTCGTTTAAACTTGGTCCAATGGCGCGGTCTGCGTATGAAACAGAATTTGTTCCGGCAAATGATTCAGACCATCGGTTAAAGGTCTTGCGTGAAATGGCCGGTTTCGCGGTATTTGATTCGCCAGTTATCAAAGATTTGCACTTGGCGGGCGTATACGAATATGATTTCACATACGGTGGACATAAACAGGTCAGCAAGTTGGCGGCAGAACTTGGTTGGCGTATAGAATACACGGTTCGCGAAGGGGTAAAATTATCAACCGATGGATATTATCGTGAATACCTTGATTATTCACGTTATGTGGAAACAGATTTGAAACGTGATTTAAGTGTGACCGCACGTATGGATACGAACCTGTGGGGTGATTTTACGATGGGGCCATATGTTCAATATCGTCGGGCGCGTCAACGCAACATATCGCATTACGGCAGTAATTTAACCATTGGTATATCATTTAACTATATCACAAAATTCGGGTTAGATTAGTATAAGTGGTTAGGTGTTAGTTATAAGTGTAAACGGTCGCAATCGCGACCGTTTTTATCATGATTATGAAAACCAATCACTAACATAGACCACTTACAACTAACACTTATTTTATCACGCTGAAATGCATTTCGGTTGTGGTGCCAGATGTGTCGGTTACACTTAATTTATGATCGCCCATTGCGACATTGTATTCCAATGCTTCGCCATTGTGTGTTGAACCTAAAATCTTGTCATCTAAAAACCAAATCAGTTTTGCGTTGTCTGTCGCACCCAGCCCGACAAAACTTATCGGTTCGGAATCTTGGTCGGATGTTATAACTATTTTGGTGTCTTGGATTGGGTATAAAATTACCGGTGCAACGGTATCGTCATTTGTTTCGTTTATATCGCATCCCGGCATATATTTTGGTGGTGTATTGCGTTTTATTCCCGCACGTTTGAATAAATCAAGGTATTCTGTATCCCAAAATTCATAAACCGCGTTGTGCGTTGTTTCGGCGTTCGCTTTGCATGCGCGCAGGCCGGTTTTATTATCAATTGCTATCATACGATGAACCGTGTTGCGTGTAATAGGCGATTTACCTGGGATAAAATATGCTTTTTCGCGTTTGGGACAATATGGCCCTGCGATACCACCACCAATGGTGCACATGTCCACGGTTATTATATTTAAATCGTCGTTTTTGAAATTATTGTCTTGAATTGGTTTGCCGATACCGTCGTAATAATTTGTTATGGCATCCGCAAGTGCAAAGTATATCGGTGCGGCGGCGCGTGCGCCACTGAACGCGTTATTTGGTGTGCCATCAAAGTTGCCGACCCAAACGATTAAAACAAAATCACCAAATATTCCCGCCGTCCATGCGTCACGATACGATGATGATGTGCCGGTCTTCCAATAGTGTTTAAGGGGCGGGCGAAAGTTTTTTGTGAATGGCAATTTATTATTTGGTGCCGATTGGTGTCCCAACATATCAAGTGTGATAAAAAACGCTTCGGGTGATAAAATTTGCGTGATAGTATTTGTGTCATCGTCGCGCAATAATTTAACCTGTCGCCGATTTCCAAGGTTTGCCATCGTGGCATAAATGTCTGATAGTTCCAGCATTGAAACCTCGGCCCCACCAAGTGCGACCGACACACCGTAATGTCGTGGTGATTTTAAATTTGTTACGCCTGAATCTAATAGTATTTTATAAAAATCATTTATGCCAATGTCGCGAACTAAATTTATCGCGGGAATATTACGCGATCGGGTCAGTGCGTCACGTGCAAGTATCGGGCCATAAAATTCGTTGTCTGAATTTTCTGGGGCGTATGCGCCAAAGTTAACCTTGGTATCGCGCAACAGTGTCATGCCGTGAATCATTCCGCGGTCGGCGGCGGTTGCGTAAATTAGCGGCTTTAATGTTGAACCAGGACTGCGCCGTGCGCGCACACCATCATTTTCACCATAAATTGCACGGTTGTAATAATCGGCAGAACCGATGTATGCCAATGTATCCATCGTTTTATAATTTACCAAAATTGCCGCCGCATTTGTTATGCCGACCGATTTGCGTGCGTTTATTTCCGTCCGCAATGCAGATTCCAATTTGGATTGAATTCCCATATCAATCGTCGTGTAAATTTCGGACATTTTTGTGGGCATTTTGCGCGTGTTTAAATTGTCTATGAAATGCGGTGCCCAAAAGGGCAGGTCGGCTACTTTGCGGGTTTCAATTGGCATATCGGCAAGTGTTATAAGGTTCGTATCATTTGGGTATTCGGCAATCCAGCGCGCAACAAGGTTTTGTCGCATATTTGCAATGTTTGTAATTCCCGTGGGCGTATTCAGACCGCGCTTGGTCGGGTTCTGCGGAACGGTGGCCAATGTAATGGCCTCTATCTTGGTCAGGTCGGCGGCATGTCGCCCAAAATATATTGTGGATGCGGCACCAATGCCTTCTATATTTCCGCCGTATGGGGCAAGGTTCAAATATGCTTCTAAGATTTCAGATTTTGAATGGAATAAATCAATGTAAATTGCGGCCGCAATTTGTGTTAATTTTCCGCCTATGGTTTTGCTGTTTATATCGTATTTAAGACGGGCAACCTGCATCGTAATTGTTGATGCACCAACCGGATGTGCCGTACCAGACGCATATTGCCGAATTGCACGAACCAATGCGATTGGGTTTATGCCAGGGTGATGATAAAAATGTTTGTCTTCGTATAAAACAACAGCATTTTTTATATGCGGGCTGATTTCTGTCAGTGGCGTATAGATTCGGTATTTGTCATCGGCGGACAATGTAATACGCAATAATTTGCCATTGCGGTCATAATACGCGCGGGAAAAAGAAATATTATCTAGCAGTGGTGATACAAAAAACAATCTGATAATTGCCCACCCGATTAATAATGCGCCAATTATACAGATTGTTTTGGTAAAGAATTTTTTATTCCGTCGCATTTGATACCGTAAATGTCCCCTTGGCACCGGTTGCGTTTATCGCCGGATTATACATATCTTGGGCGGTTATAGGTGGAACCGCAAATTCCCCAGCCACAGATAATTGTGCGCGGTATGAAAATGTGCGTGGTGTACGATCCAGTGATGTGTAAACAAGGATTCTGTCTTCACGAATTTCACTGAATTCCATGTCGCCAGACAATGTATCTGATATTGGCACAAAACCACCCGGCAACAAATCAGAAATAACCGCATTGGAAACATTGTTGGTTGTGCCACGGGTACGGACACTGATTTTAACATCAACCATGTCGCCAATTGAACCGTGTGTAATTTCGTCGCCGTTCATATCATAATAGTGTCTTGATATTTCAATGCCGTTGGATGCGGCGGCGGTTGTTTTCGGGAACCCTTGGGTTAACAATGTATAGAACATTGGGTTTTTTGATTTACATTTGTCGCAATTTATACGAACCTTGGTCGCATTATTTGGAATCGTGGCCGTGATAAAATCGCCGTTTGTGGTTGTTTCTATCTTTTCGTCATTTGCGAATACAGTGATATCGCCGTCCAATGTTGAATCTATTGCGATACCATTTATACCATTAACGATGGCCGCCGCCGTAAATGAATCATAATTTCCGGCGTTGATGTAATTTTGAATGTTCTTGGCAATGCGATCCGTTTTCATATCAAAATAACGACCGGTGATAAACGCGTATGTTGCGTCATTTGCAACCGTGTTATCAAATTGGGAATCATACGCATGACGGTCAGATGCCCCAGTGCGATATTTGGATATAAGGTTGTGCGCTTTGTCGGTTTGTTTCAACATTTGATAAGATGCCGCGATATATGGACCGATAATAGTTTCTTTCCAATTTTTGATGTTTGCATTGGCATATTCTTCCAGTGCGTCTATGTAACTGGTTGTGACATAGTCGTTAAGTGTTAGGACATAAATCGCAAATGATTTTGCAAATGCGTCTGTGGCATTGGTTGCGTTTTGTGCGGCAATATCACGCAGGAAATCTATGCCACGCGCGAACATAGATTGTGGAACATTGAATCCACCACGCCGCGCAAGTGTCAGGAAGTTAAGTGTATATGCCGTAATATAAACCGTGGTGGCATCCGTTCTGTTTTCGTATGAACGTCCCCCCGATGCCCACAGACCAAATGAACCGTCATCATTTTGACGATTGGACAGCATTTGAATCGTCTTGGTCACCGCGTCGTCTGATTTATCATTGTGCGATAAAACATACGGCATTGTGCGTGAAATCATTTGTTCTGTGCATGTGTATTCGTAATTATCCAAATATTTAACCAATGGACGTGCCAGAATCGCCGGCGTGTTTGACAGATACAGTGTCCGCGTCAGTTCTTCATCATACATATTTGTTTCAAGATGGCGCAGTGTTGTTTGGGAACTGTCAACCATGCCTGTTTTTATATTCGTTGTTAATGTCGTTGCCGGACGGACAGATAATGTGGATGTTGTACGCCGTGATGCCATTGGAATATTTTGATTATTAAATAATGTTGTTGATACATTGATTGCGGCGGCACCAGGTTGGTCAGATGCAGTTAAATCAAATGCCCACAATTTTTCAGTGTTTTCGGGAACAGGCATAGTTGTTGCGGTATTATCTTTGGCAACAATTGGACCAGACACAGATGCATCACAACGTGCGATTGCATCCGTCCCAGATTCTTCGGTATGATTTGCGATAATTGTATTTATGGTAAATTTATCGTTTGGTGCCACAAACAGTGGGGATGATACCGATATAATAACAGGCGATTGAACAACACTGGATGTGTGTGCAGACCCAACGCGGCCAGTTCCTGCGGCGACCGCATATACGCTTAATTCACCGTTAAAGTATTCAGGAATATCAAAACTGATGGTTTGTGGTTCACCAGATTTGGTGTCAATTATGCCCGAATAAAATGCCACCGGTGGCAGACCCTTGCGTTCAAATGGATTGGTCAACGCGGTATCAACACCGGCGATTTCTGAAAAATCACCACCGCCAGTTTTTGCAACCTCACGCAAGATGTTATATTCTGGTAATAACAGCGACAATATCTGGTATGTTTCAACCTGAAGCGCCGCCTTTTGAAAGAAATGTTTGATTGGATTCGGAATTGTATATTTTGCAACCTGTAAAATCCCAGTGTTGACCGCAAACAGCATAACGCGTGCGTTATCATCTGTTTCAATATCTATGGTTAATTTATTGTCGCGAATCACATCAGGTGTCTTTAATTGGACATCTATTTTATGTTTATCCAGATTTGTTGAAAACGGTGCAACAGAATAGATATATGGACTGGTAAATATATCGCGGCTGTTGATATCACGAACAAACGATACATTTACATAACCGGTGCCTTCAAAATCAGCGGGCAGGGTGATTTTCTGGGTTGAAGATGTTGTTGTCGCCGTGAACCATGCGTGTGCATAAACTTTATCACGTTCAATGGTAATAAGACCGGTGCCAGTATATGGTGCAACAATTCCAATGTTTATTGTGTCGCCAGGTTTATATTCTGATGCATCAAGTTTGATTTTTAATTCGGCATGTGCATCCGTTTTCATTTCTACATTTTCATCGGACGCGACAAAGTATTCTATGTTCGCCAATATATTATCATTTTTATCTATGATTTGCAGATAATAGGTCCCACCATTTGATGTGTTCAACGTGATTTCAGACCCATCGTGTGAAATCCCCATTTGCGATTGGCGGACAATGGTGTCGTGTGAAATAGTTTGATATTTATAGTTATTATTAAAATCTTTAATCAAACTAATCAGATTATCACGGCGAACCAACTTCATGGTTAAATCATTTGCATCTATTGCGGTCAGTGTGTTGTCAATTGCCACCAATTTAACCTTGTGCGTGGAGTTGCGTTTTACATAATTCAAATCAGATGCGGTGCGATACCCAACCAAGTAATCAAAGTTAGATACGCGTGATGTTATAATTGTTTGGATGCTTTTGCCGTCGCCCGCTTCAAATCCATTGACCTTTAAATTTAATGTGTATGTCCCCGCCGGAATTTCACGATCAAATTTAATGTCTAATACGGCATTGCCGTTTTCATCAGTGCGGACATTATCAATATCGGTCACAAATGTTTGTGATGAATTTGCAAACCCATCAGACATCACCCCATTTTTGATAAAATTCGGTGTAAATTTATAACCACGATAATCGTCAAACGAAAAATCTGTTGGGTATAAAGATGCACTGGCCGAAATGCGACGGTCGGTCGCAGGTGTTCCATACAAATTATTTAATGACACGTTTGCGGTAATATTGTTTGGTGAAATCCATCCCTTGTTTTTATTTACCGTGGCGTTCATTTTCATTGTGTCGGGCACGAATTCTTGGACCGTAAAGTTTCCAGTACCAATTGTATCTTCAATACGTCCGCGTCCATTCAGTGTGTAAAGACCGACCTGATATCTGCCAAGTGGTGCGTCTTGGGATAATTTGTACATAACATCTATCATGCCATCCGCGGTCAATGAAATTTTTCGGTCAAATATTGTGCGACCACGCGGATCAGATATTTCAATTTTAATTGGAATCCCCGCCACAGATGTAAATGTTTTGTTTTCAATAATTGCACCGATATTTAATTTTTCACCAGGTCTGTAAATGCCACGGTCAGAAAACACGAAAGATTTTAATGGCGTTTCGGTTGATGCGTATGCACCGCCGATATCAAATTTGGAATATTCAACGAATTGTGCGCTGTCCGCATTGTACGGAATAAACGATACATCAGAATCGTGGCGCGCAACGATGGCGACAGGTTCTTTGCTGTTGCGATATTCGGACCACGAAAAGAACGGAATATCAACGCGCCCGTCGGCATTTGTTGCACCCGCCCAGATTGGATAACCATTACGGCCAAGGACGGTTACATCAACATCTTGGGCTGGTTTGCCACTGGATAAATATGAAACAAATACCGCCGAAGATCTATCAAGATTTATTTTCCGAATTATTCCCAAATCGGTCAGCAATATTAATCTGTTGTCTGAATATGTGTCGTCGTTGTTGCCAGTACTGGTTTTTACAATGAATATTCCGGTTTTATCACTGTATGTTCGATCCAGATATTCACCCAAATTCAAAGACGCGTAATTTACATGATTCATACTGGTATCAGAAAAAGTTATTTTCTTTTGAAATACGGTTGCCATATCATAGGCATTAAATGTCCAATTTTCACGGAAATTAAGGTCTGAAAATAAATTATATGTTTGTGTAATAAGGTGGTTTAGTTCACTGGATTCAACTTTGTATAAATTTACATATGCGGTTTCAACACCACCACGTGCAACAATGCCTAATTGTTTGTCACCGGCCAGTGATAACAGCGCGCCACTGCCTGCGATGGTGACACTGCGTTTTGGGTATGCGACCTGCATAACGCCGGCGACACTGTTACGCGTGGTGAATCCATTTGCAGAATTTATTCCCGGTTTAATAGATACATATATATAACGTGGCACATTATCATTTACATCGTATGAAAATGCATATAAATGAACACCAGATGGATTTACAAAATCACTATGCGTAAGGTTGATTTTCTTTGCCTTGTTTATAACATCAGGTGTGATTTCGTCGTCCGCCCATTCATGTGGTTCGGCATCCGCGTCTTCGTCGGCGGTATTCCGTGGTAAT
>JAEEGH010028308.1_pt1 | contig 11033 bp, 6 predicted proteins | sample 9134181 | NCBI WGS metagenome assembly JAEEGH01 (sample SAMN16246544, study PRJNA631951) | gut metagenome | biome: gut microbiome; feature: rumen; material: DP-attached | host: Bos | place: Iran: Karaj | collected 2018-10
GTGTATTCCCGCCAGCCTGACTCCGGAGCAGCCCAAGCGCGGAAAATATGTTTCGCAAGGGCTGGGGCCGCACTCTCATACGAGAAGGATGCCGGGGTACAATCGACCGGGACAGGGGTCGCGTTGGAATAATAATCCCTATACTCAATCCCACATGTCACACCGTTGAGATTGCCACTGCGGGGTGTCAGGGAACCGTTCACGCCAACTCCGGCAGACAACCCGGATCCTCCGGCTGCATCATTCAGCCAAACGGACGAAATGACATCGGTAAATTCCGCATCCTTGCTCGAATCAAAAACGTAGGTCGGAATCATTTCGCGAATGGCTACATTCTTCTTGGTCTTGAAACGCATCCGGCACGGTTCACCTTTCTCCGTATCCGAGAATTCATACAAGTATTCACCGCCCGATTCAACAGATTCGCGCTGCTCCCCTCCACGAAGTATATTACCCTTGGAATCAACGAATTCCACATTGGCGGGATTGGTTCCATACCGGACCTTGACGCTCTTGATCCGAGCCTTGGTAAACGTAGGGAACTCTACAAAATCGTTCTCGGTCCTGACAACAACCACCCAGCCATTACTGGAATGCAGGACGTGCTCGATACCGGAGAAAAAAACGGCATACCCGTCATTCGTGTGAAATACCTGGCTTGATGAGTGCTTGGAACTGCTTCGCTTTCCTTCCTTGAAGGGCCAGACCGCAGACCCGTTATTGAAAACCATTGGAACCGTGAGGAAGTACTCTCTATCAGGTTCTTCCGGTTCATCTTTCAGTTCCGAATCCACTTCTCCGAGAGAGAGTATGCGCCCGGGAGAAACGGAAATGTTGTTTTCGACTTCATTCTGCAGCAAAAGCGTTCCATTCGAATCGTAGAAACTGAAATCAAATTTCGCTACACCGACTCCCGAAGAAATGGGAAGGTAATAAAATCCGACATCGCCAGCAGAGACTGTCAGGGTATGCTTGAACCTTTTGGCAGTCAACTCCCCGGAAGTCATATCGAACCATAACTCTTCCGGGAAAGCATTTTCAGCAACGCTGACCGTCACACTGGCCACCTTTTCACTTACCAGGGTGAATTCAACCATCGGGATCATCTGACTCAAAGAAAACGCCTCTGTACCGATGACCGCGTTAGAAGCAAGCAGCAACGCTTCCTCCAGACTGCCGTCATAGGCGGGGACAACGTGGGCCGTCTTAGAATTGAGCGAGGATTCCCCTTTCCGCCCCAATACGGCCAGATAGGCTAGAGTCGCGCCATCAAGCATTTTTCCATAATCCAGGCGGGCTGAACTACCGCCTCCCGCAACATCATCCTCTTTCAGGGTGTAAGACGCCCCATCCCCGGCATCGCTGCCGAGCCAGACGATATCTCCCGCTTTCCATTCCAATGTCAACTTCTCCCCTACCGATTTCGGGGAAATTTTGGTGAGTGTCAGATTGCCTGCAGTGTATTTGATCGGACGGTCCGGCTCCTTTGGGTCCTCAACACAAGAAGCCACACTTATCAGTGCAGCCGCAAGTGCAAAGAATAGGAACTGTCGTCTGATCCTCATAAAAGAACGGTTTTACTCACCTTCCCGTTTGTCGCGGAAATGGGCGTTGCGAATGGTTATGACATTACCCGCCGTCGTATTGAAATCCAGGCGCGCTTTGTCTCCGACGTTCCCATACCACAAATGTGTGTTCCAGTACTCTTCCATATCAATCTTCCCTACGCTCCACTCGTCCGACCCGTAAATATAGTCGGACAGTACGATTCCTGTATAACGCCGTGTGGCAGCCGAGCCACCGTTGTCAATCCAGTATACCTTTACACTGCTGCTCTTCAACGTCTGTTTATACTGGAATACAAGGACAGGCTTTGTCAATGGCGCCGTGAGCGGATCTACATTGGCAGACATATCCGACCCGGTGCAATCAAATACATACAGGTCCGGATTCTCGCTGTCCTGAGTCACCGTACCATTCTTACGCGTGCTGAATCCGATGCGGACGTCGCCGGGAGCGATGGTCTTGGAATAATCCGTGTCGACGAACCAAGTCACGCGGTTCCATTCTCCATAAATGGTATCTGCACAGGCATCGGTGACAAATACAGAGCGATACTCAAATGCGCCCGGATCGTCAAAGTTGATATCCCTAAGGATCGTGGTTTTGTCTGAAGACGGCACTTCGATGGTTACCTCCCTGGACGAAGCATCTTTATAACGCAGTTCAGAGAAGGGGGAGACCTTGGATCTGTCACCCCAGTTGATAACCCCTGCCTCATTGATCTCGCTGATTACAGCATCTAGAACCAGTTTCTGCGAAAGGGACGCCACATAAACGGGGCCCTTGGGAGAAACCAAAGTTTCACTTGCCAGAGACCGGCTCCCTTCACGATCGATGGTATAGACATCGAAAGTATAATCCGTTTCCCGCAAATCATCGATCTTTACAAAAATTGAGTTATCCTTGATGCATCTCGGATCCGAGAGACTGATTTTGGTAGAGTCTGAGTTGAAATTCCAATAAACCACCGCCTCTGTACAAGTCGGAGACACCGGGCGATCCCAAGTCAGGTATGCACATAGGTAACCGGCTTGGCCAACCAGATTCGTAGCGCGCTGGGGATAGTTGGTCTGATAGGCTTGGTTGTACCACTCCTGATAAATCCTATCTTGAGGCTTGCACGCGGGAATGACCGCCCACATCAAAGCCACAAACAGAAATAAAAACAGCTTCTTCATAATCAGTCTCTTTTCTGGCCCCACATCATCAACTCTCCAATGAGATAATAGACATTGGTCGGCTCATCATCGAATTCATTGAAGTACGTGTTATAACTGTCCAGCATCACAAGACGGATAAACCTAGTCTCACGCTGGGGATCTAAAATCTTATCGGTCTGTGCGAACTCGTAATCATTATTGTTTACGAAGTATTCCGTATCTTCATCCATCAAGACCCCGAATGAGCCATCTGCAGCCAAACCGGAAGGTTTGTACTGTGTGAAATCGCCCAACAAATACCAGGAATCATCCATACTACCGTCTGGATTGGGAGCCATACTTCCCCATATCTGCCACCGCCAGGGAGTAAACCCGGATGATAACGACTGATTGACCCCTCGCGGTTGCAAACGCATTCTCGAGAAAGTGGCCGTGTATCCCATATCGATAGTCAGTTGCTTGAACCGAAGACCTCTGGTGAATCCCGCACAGCCGTTGTTGTCACTCCATTTCCCATCAAACAGACGCGTAAACTGGTATTTTCCCTCTAGGCAATCCGTTTCATCTCCCGGAAGATTATAGATTCTCCAGAAAGAATTCTCCAGTTCTTCCTCCAGGTAGGGTGTAAGAAGAAAATAAGTGGTATCGGAATAATTCATCCATCTGTCGCGGGCACAGATACCGTAAATCCGTTGGGTGTCGTCAAGACCATAGCGGGTGAACGCGACTTCCTGACCATTGGTATAATAAGTAAAGACTTCATCCCAAGTCATCTCGGACGGATCCATGCCGAATTCTCTCACATTATCATCCTTTAAGATGGTCATTGCTATGGATTCGTTATCCTCATTGCCTTGCATAATGAGCCGGACTCCTCCGAATGTTTCTGACAACGAGAGTCTTATCTTTTGGATCGTCGGTTGGCCCGGCGTGATGTCCAAAGAGAGCGGAGCCGATTTCCTCCCGTTCTTCCCGATGCCGTAGATTTGGACCGTGTGGGTCTGGGTATCCGAGTATCCTTCCACTTTCAGAGAATCCACATACTTTGACACCTGTGTATATACATCTTCGCCGGATCGGTTGTATTCGGCCCTGACACCGCGAAGGTTGATGTCGTCCGGCAAAGCATATTTAATGATAGCTCCTCCCGCTACGCGCCTGACGGAAGTGATCGTAACCTGCTGAGGCACATAGTCAGCCGGATCAATCTGGTCGATCCGACCTGACTCAGTACAGGAAGCGACGAGCATGAGCACCGTTATGCTGATCAATAACTTCTTCATAATCTCTTCTTTTATCATTTCCATCCCACGTTTTGGACAAGATTCGGGTTGTTCTCGAGTATGGCCGTCGAAAAAGGCCAGAAGTAATCCTTAAGGACAAAAGAGGTTTCGGCAAGCAAAGTGATCTTGTAATATTTGGCCCTCGTTCCCATATTCGTATCGTCCCAGCCATAAACGTTTTTCGCATACTCAGCCGGAGCCGTTTTCCAACGACGGATATCCCAGAATCTTTCTCCTTCAAAAGCAAGCTCAATGCTCCGTTCACGGTGAATGATATCACGCATCCCGGCTTGCGTAGCATATTTCCCAGGATGATCGCTATAATGATCCCAGGCCTCTTTCACCCCAGGTATGCCGGCCCGTTCCCGGATGGCATCCAGTTTGGTGAAAAGTTGCTCGCTGTGGGGCCCGTTCGGTCCTTCCAACTCGTTGATCGCCTCCGCATAGAGCAGATAAAGGTCAGCAAGCCTTAAGAATGGATAGATGTAGGTTGTAACGGAAGCGGAAGAGGCCGAATAGACCATCTGAGAATGCTTGGCAAGCTTCTTTATGGAATACCCTGTCCGAGTGCCGCCATTGAGAAGCCGCTGTACACGACACAAGTCCGAAGGCGTCTGGTAATTATCCAACGAGTTAAGCCAATAGGATCCATCGAAAGCCAAATCGGCATAAAAGCGGGGTTCACGGTCATAATTGAACTCCGCCGTCGTATAGTCCAATTGGATGTACCAACGTTCCTCTTCGGCATCTGTGGCTGTCCTGAGTAGCTCAGGATCCACGTTCTGGCGGAGAGGATCATTTTCTACCGGAATACCGCGGCTCGTATAGAACAAATCGACCACCTTCATTGGAATCGTGCAGAAACCGGGATAGAAGTACTGGAGGTCGGGGTATTTATCTTTGGCGGTATTGACGGCCGTAAAGCGCTGCAGGTCTTTATTCGTACCCAATTGGGTATTGGCCCAGATCACTTCATCATTGAAATCCTCACAGATTACTTCCCGTAAGGTCAGTTCCCTGGTGAGATGTTCGTCACCCCTGAAACTGCCCGAATAAGTATACAACTTGATACTGGCATTCTCGCAAATTGCCACAGCTTCTTCACAGGCTTGTACGGCGGCTTGCCAACGGGCAGCCTTCTGCTCTTCGCTCTTGGTGGGGAACAATTGGACACCCCTGTTGTCAACCAGGCCGCTTAACTCTTCATTCCCGTTAAACAACGGGCTGGCGGCGGTTACAGCCACTTTGGCCTTGATTGTCGCAGCAATGGGCCTTGTGACACGTCCGTATTCTTCAAGCGAAAATGTCTTATCATACAGGGCGGGCAAGGCCTCATCTATCAACCCGATAATGTAATCGAAACAGTCATCGATATTATCCCTGTAGACACGGGTCGTCTCCATATCCGCGCTGACGGGAAGATTTTCCTTTGCAAGGGGTACAGGGCCCCATTTCCTCACAAGATGGAACAGATAGAAAGCCTTGAGGACCTTGGCTTCCGCCTTCCATTGCTCTTTCTCCCAAACTTCCATATCCGGGACCTTGTCTATCTCTTCGATAAGCGTATTGCAGTACCGGATACCCTGATACATTCTCGGGAAGTCATTGGCGTATACAGAAGATACGTTTTGCAAACCCATACCTATCTGGGCACACTTGGGACTCCAATACCGGTTGCCAATCTGACTCGGGATCACGAATATCTCATCGCCTCCACTGAAGCCCTCATAATCAATATCACCTGCAGTGGTTCCTCTCAGATACTGATAGCAGGTACCCAGATACTTTATGGCCTGGGAACGCATATTGAAGGCCATATCCAGGGTAGCAATGCCATCATCCGGAACGATATCCAAATAGTGGTTGCAGGATATGTTTGCGAACAGGACGGCTAGAACGAAAATGATATTTATAATAACTCTTTTCATAACCTTCTCCTTATTCAAACGTTACATTCAAACCAAGATTAACGACCCTGGAAATCGGATAATTCATACCATTGCCGGCTAGTTCCGGATCCCAGAGTTTAAAACGGCTCCAAGTTAGGAGATTGGTCCCGCTCAAGTAGAATCTGAGGTTGTCAATATGGGCTTTTTTGGTCACACGCCTGGGAAGGGTGTAACCGAATTCCATCTGCTTCAGACGCATAAAAGAACCATCTCTCATCCACCAGGTACTCTGCTGGACATTGTTCCTGTTGGCACTGGGACTTAAACGGGGCCAAAGCGCATAGATATCAGGCTCAGCTTCAGACCAGTGGCTGTCCGCATATGCTTTTAACAACTGGTTCTCTCCTCCGAACGGAGAGGTCGAGGCGGCATTGATGAAAAAACTCTCATTTGCCAATCCCTGAAAGAAAACAGAGAGATCAAAGCCCTTATATCCCATCGAAAGGCCGAATCCATAGATTATTTCCGGGTATGTCGGATTTCCGATAGGAACCCTGTCCGCGTTGGTTATCATCCCATCTCCATTAGTATCGAGATACTTAATGTCACCGCCCCCATATACGCTTCCGAACTCCTGTGAAGGAGAGTTCGCCGCTTCGGCATCATCCAGAAAAAGGCTTTCGGCAATATAGCCCCAGGCCTGCTTGATGGACTGGCCAACCCGGGTGCGGTAAGGTTCAACATATTCGGGCTCTTCATACACCAGGTACTCAGAACGCGCATAGGTGAAATTCAGGCGGGCTGAAGTCCAAAGGTCCCGATTCCAGGTTTGCTTGTAATCACCTTGGATATCTATGCCTTTCGCCAATGCTTCTCCGATATTGGCTTTGATGGAAGAGGTAAGCCCCATCGTGACGGGAATGTCAGCACGGGACATCAGGATGTTCGTTCGATGCTCTTTATAGAAATCAGTAATGATATCGATTTTACCGAATAAACCTAATTCCAGCGCCAGATTCTGTTTGAAGGACGTCTCCCAGCCAATGTTATCGTTGGCATAGCGGTCGACAGACACACCCGGAATCCGGTTTTGAGCCTTATTGCCGAAAATGGCCGTTCCATTGGCAAAACTGACATTAGAGAGATAATAGAAGCGATCCGAAGATGCTCCGATATTGTCATTGCCCACGACACCGTTGGAGTATCGGAGCTTGAGATTGGAAACTACCTTTTTGGCATCCTTAAAGAATGCCTCGTTGGAGATGACCCAGGCTAAACCGACGGAAGGGAAAAATCCCCAACGGTGATGCTTTGCAAAGCGTTCGGAGCCGTTATAACCAAAGTTAAACTCTGTAAAATACCGGGATTTGTAGTTATAAGTAAAACGTCCTGCGAGACCGGCATTGCGATAAGGCAGGGACAGCATCAGGGAACCAGTGTTGGCAGTCAGTTGTTCGTTGGTGGTCATAACCAACAGTCCGCTCACGCCGTGATTGCCGAACTCCCGGTTGTAATTGAGCCGCATCTCCGTGTAGAGCGTATTGGTAACCGTCTTACCCGTCTCATGATACTGCAAGTACTCGGTTCCGCTGTTTTCATTAAGCGCTGTGAGCTTATAAGTATCCAGGAAGGAATCGTAGGAGTAAATGGTATAATAAAACGGATTATAATAACGCTGAACGCCAAAGCTGGAAAGACGGGAGATGTTGACCATCGCCGAGAAATCCAGTCCTTTAGTTATAAAATCGAGATCCTGCCTTAGATCCAATACGGCAAGCATCTGGGACCGGTCCCTGTCCATATAACCACGCACCATATTGGCATACGGGTTGGTATAATTGCCGGCTCCGTAGTTGCCGAAGAGGATGTGTTGGACATAAGTGTGGTCTGCATCCGGCTCGTATGTAGCCGGAAAAAGGACAGCACTGGACTGCATAATCTGATTGAACACTGCGTCACCTCCGCTCAGAGGACCGGAATAGTCGTCAAAGTTACCTGTCACACGGACGCCAAGCTTGGTAGTCTTGGTCAGATTCATATCCACGTTGGCACGGACAGAGTACTTCCTGGAGTCGATATTGTTATTGAAGGAATTCCTGTGGTCCACCTTGAGCAGACCATTGTCCCGCGTGGCCCCGATGGATACGAAATAGGTTGCAACCCTACCGCCGCCGGAGAGGTTCATATTCGCCCGCTGACTGGTGGCGAATTTCTTGAAAAGCATCTCGTACCAGTCGTTGTCAGGATAGATATATGGATTGGATCCGGGTTTACCAGTATGCTCTATCTTATCCTGGGAGAAAGGAAGAGAGGCCAGAGGATCCCGGGTGAGGACGGCCTCGTTGGCGAGCTTCATATAAGTCACGTTATCCGCGAGCTCAACCATCTTTGTCGGAGAAGAAAAGGAATTCTCAAGTCTGACAAAAATCTTGAGTGGGCTCTCGGTACCTCTCTTGGTCGTGACCAGAATTACACCGTTAGCCGCCCGGGAACCATAGAGTGCCGTGGCGGTCGCATCTTTCAGGATGGAAAATGATTCAATGTCATCGGGCTGCAGACGGGCAAGGTCAGTGGGAGTTAGCTCGATGTTATCAATCAGGATGAGAGGATTGGTACTTCCTTCGAATGTCGTTACACCCCGGACGAAGAAATTGGTATTGTCTTCACCGGGGTCGCCGCTTCGAGAGAAGGCGATGACGCCCGCCATATTGCCGGCGAGGGAGGCAGTCAAGTCGCTGGATGGGACCTTAAGGACCTTGGTGTCCACCGTCGTGATGGACCCCGTGATACTCTCCTTCTTCTGCTTGCCGAAGGCCACGACGACGGCGTCATCGAGGGCATTGTTTTCTTCTGACAGTTCGACGTTGATGATGGAACGCTCCGAGACCCGCACCACCTGCGGCTTCATTCCCACGAAGGAATAGGTCAGCTGCTCGTTGGGGGAAACCTTGATCTCGTAGGCGCCGTTGATGTCGGTCAAGACGCCCTTGGAGGACTCCCCCACCTGGACGGTCGCACCGGGGAGCGGTGAGCCGTTCTCGTCAAGGACGTAACCCTTTACGGTCCTTTGGGAGGCCTGCGGGGCGTCCTGTTTCTGTGGGTTTTTCTTTTTCGAGATGACGATGGATTTGCCGTGGATCTCCCAGTCGACCTCCTGGCCCGACAGGATTTGGCTGACTGCTTCCTGCAGGGTGGTCGCGTGGACGCTGATGACCTTGCGGGTGTCCAGGTCGTTGGCCGCATACATCAGGGAATAGCCCGTCTGCTCTTTCAGCTGCAGGATCGCCTCCTTGACCGTCACGTTGTCCAGGGAGAGCGACACCGTCTGGGCTGTCAGCGGGAGGCATACCAATAGGGCCCCCAGTGCCAGAAGCACAGTTTTCCTTAAGAATAGTCTCATATTTTGTATCAATATTACCCTATCCAGGAAGGAAAACCGCGCCGATGGGGCCGCACACTAGATGTGCTCGGTCAGCGTGATGACTCCGTCCTGGATGGTGTAGTCTATCCGGTTGGTCGCCGACAACGTCTCCATTACCTCTTCGAGGGTCATCTCGCGAGGGATGATGTTGCCGAATATCCGCAGTTTGCGCAACGCTTCGCCGCGAATGTCGATCTTCACATTATACTGGCGTTCCAGTTCCTTGGCGATGTCCGGGAGCAGTTCTTCGTCGAAGAAGATGCTGCCGGTGGTCCAAAGGATGGCGTTCTGCACATCCTTCATCTCGATGCGCATCTCGCCGATGTGCTTGTCCAGGATCACCCGTTGGCCGGGATTCAGGAAACGCTTCTCGTCGCTCTGGCGCAGACGGTTGTCGAGTTCCACCGTCCCTTCCAGCAGGGAAACGATGGCTTCCAGGTCGTTGGGGTAATTCCGGAAATTGAACTTGGTCCCGACGACCTTCACGTCCAGGTCGCGGGTCGAAACTACGAAGGGGATGGCCTCGTTGGGGGCGACTTCGAAGTAGCATTCGCCGCTGAGGCTGATTTTGCGGTCCACGACGCCGAAACCCTGGGAGTAGCGGACGGAAGATCCGGCATTGAGTTGGATCCGGCTTCCGTCGGGAAGGGTCATCTTGAGGTGGGAGCCCAGGGGGGCTTCGGCGACGATGTCCGTCATCTCGTCCTTCAGGCTCTTCCGGCCCAACTGGTAGGAGCCGATGAAGAGGATGGCGGCCGCCGCGGCTGCGGCAGCGATGGTCGTAAAGGCCCGCCAGCGGGCGCCGGAGCGCTTCAGGACGCCCCGGTGGCTCATCTTGAATTCGGAGAATGCGTCATCGGCATTGAACGAGTCGCGATAGGCCTCGAGGCCCGTCGCCAGCCAGACCTGGCAGGTCCTTGCGAAATAGTCGCGGTTCTGCTCGGAAGCCGTTACCCATTGTTCGAGCTCCAGCTTCCCGGCATCGTCGATTTCGCGCTTGATGAAGGCGATGATCAACTCGTCGATATGTTGATTCGCGTCTGCCATCTTATATCTCATAGACAATATTTTTTATCAATGATGTAGGAGGATGAGGAGGAAAAACCACAGGAGGTTGCCGATTTTTTCGCGGAGAATGCTGAAGGCAAGTTTCATGTGGTAGCGGACGGTGTTGATGGAGATGCCCATCTCGTCGGCGATCTGGTTGTAGGTGAGACCCTCGGAGCGGCTCTTGAGGAAGACGCGGCGGGTCTGGGGCGGGAGATTGTCCACGGCGCGGCTTATGCTGCTTTCCATTTCTTTTTCCAGGAGGCGGGTAAGGGGGTGGCCGGCGTCGGTCATTTCTGTCTGGAGGCAGTCGTCGATGGTCAGGGAGCCGGATTCGGCCCGCGCCGTCTTGGACGAGAGCAGGTTGAGGCACCGGTGCCGGGTGGCCTGCAGCAGGTAGGCGCGCAGGGACTGCTTGATATTGAGTGATTCCCGTATTTCCCACAGATGGGACATGACATCCGAGGCGACGCCCCTGGCCAGCTGCTCATCGGAGAGATATTGCAGCGCCAGGTAGCACATGCTCAGCCAGTGGTCGGAGAAGACCTGCTTCCACGCAGCCTCCTCCCCTTCCTTCAGCCTGACCAAGAGTTTTTCTTCGGTGTATTTCATTAATTGCTTGTTATTATCAGTATTATGGCATCTTATTTTACAAAAATAAACGATTCAC
>JAEEGH010028309.1_pt1 | contig 11033 bp, 5 predicted proteins | sample 9134181 | NCBI WGS metagenome assembly JAEEGH01 (sample SAMN16246544, study PRJNA631951) | gut metagenome | biome: gut microbiome; feature: rumen; material: DP-attached | host: Bos | place: Iran: Karaj | collected 2018-10
GTGACACGCAGTGTCATCCTGAGCCCCGGAACTAGTCCGGAGTAAACTCAAGGATCCAAGCATTAGAAAAGAGAACCGCCATTAAGCGGTTCTCTTTTTATATGAGAGAGGGTGACGCCCCTAAGGATTACACGCAGCCCTAAAATTTTTTGAATTCTTGAGAAAGCTTGTAAAGGTCGTTTATTTCTTGATTGCAATAGGGACCCGTACTAATTCTCCAGAACAAATAGTCCCCATCCAGATCCTTTCGGATAAAATAAATATAATCGGGATTAATTTCTGTAGAAGGGATGATGAACAATTCCCTCAAAATAGGTCCTTTCCGATTTGGCCCATCATTGCCTAAATTTTCATCGATTTTAGAATAATCGAATCCATATAAATCACACATAACCTTTGTTTCGGAACGAATCTCATCGTGAAAAATAAAATTCGAATTGAGTACGCTCTGATTTATTTCACCAAACCAGTCTACTGACATTATGTAATATTTTTCTGTAAAGACAAAAGCATCATGAAATAAATCGACATTTTGTACAATGCATTCTTTTTCACATAAATCCAAGTGATCATAAAATTTAGCCCTAGCCTCACGTTCTTCATCTTCGTCATATTCAACATTTTTGAAAAAATCAAGAAGTTTCTTGCACAAAATTTCTTTTTCCGATTCGCGCTCATATAACTTCCTACCCCTAATTAGGAATATCCTAAAAAAGTCATCTATCAATTTGTAAAACTCAGGATCTTTTTCTTTCGATACGGAAATTCCATTCCAATCATTACAAATTCTAACAATTCGTGATGAAGGCTGTTTAAAATAGTTTTTAGGGGATTTTAATATCATTTCATCTAAATAGGAACGATAAAAATCACGGACTTCCGAATCTTTCATTCGTTGCACTTCGCTTTTACGATATAATTGAACAAAATCATTGGTCGTTTCGGCAAGCTGATGAATTTTGTTCCATAAACCGGTTTGATTATGTTGTTCAACTTCTCCAAACCTTTCCAATTTAGATTTTAACTCAGCTATTTGCTCCTCGATTTGCTTGGTATGTCTTTTTCGCAAGATTGAGAAGATTACAAAACTTTCGGCAAAGCACAATATGCCAAGCAAGCCAAAAACTAATGCTTCTTTTTTATCTTCCGCACTAGTATTATAATAGAGGTCATTCGCAGCCATCATTAAAGTCGTGGCACCAAACACCAGTACGGCTATAGCAAAAATTTTCTTTTCCTTGTCAGTCCGATTGCCCATACCCAGGAAATAATATAATCCAAAAGGAAACACGCACCATATGATAAGTGCAGTCCAAATTCCTGCCCAAAAATCTTCCATAGCCATCTTCTCCAAAATTCAATATATCAACTAAAATATAATTCATTTTTTCCCTTTCCAAACTTGCTTTTCGCACAGAAAAATGCACGTTAGAAATGCATATTAGCAATCATCAATCAAAAATTTTGATTAAATTGATGAAAATTATACATTTGACAATATAGGTTTACGAGGGTATATTATAGACGTAAAGGAAAAAAACAACAACTCAAAGGAGTTTCATCATGAATAAGTCTATCACAGTCCTCGCAGCACTCGCCACCGCCACTGTTTTCGCCACGGAAGCTACCGATACCAATCCGTCGAAAACAACCAAGAGCTGGACACATTTTGCAAGTGTAGGCTACACCGCACCCGTTAGCGAATACAAAGTCGACGGAAAGGACATCTGGCTTGCAAGCGGCGGACTGAACCTCGCCTACACGGGAATCAGCAAGAGCGGTTTTGCCGTGAAAGCGGACATGAGCGCGGGCGCCACCTACACGGACAACATCCGCCTCAAAAAGGACGATGACGGCATCGTTGGGTCCTACGTTGCCGGCGAACTCGGACTGGGCTACGGATTCCTGGACACGCCGAAATGGACCGTGGCCGCATTCGCGATGGTCGGATTTGAAGTCGGAGCATTTGAAGGCGACGAAGATACCTACGAACACCCGGAACTGGGCAAGTCCGACTGGACTCACTCCGAAACCGTGGGCGCGCTCACACTGGGTGGAGACTTGATGGTCCGTAGGGCCGTTGGCAACCACTTGGGTGTATTCGCGAGCGTTGGCGGCCGCTGGGTGCCTGCCGCAGCACGACTGGTGACCGACACATACGACAACGACGATTACAGCCGCACGGACACCGCCAAGTCGAAAAAAAGCAAGGACGGTTTCAGCGTCGTGCCCACCGTGGGCGCCATGTGGAGGTTCTAACCTAAACAGATTTGCGGTGCTTGTCGCGCCAGGCGAAGAAATTCGCGAGCACCGTTCCGCTGATGGAATGGTAGGCACAGCTCAAGGCGCAAGGCACCATGCAAAGCACAGACTCGGGATTCTTCGCCACGTTTTCGGGATTGGCAAAGAAAGCCATGGCAAGCACCGTTGCCATACCGGCATTCTGCACTCCGACCTCGATGGCGATGGTCCTTTTTTTTGCTGTATTGAACTTGAAAAGCTTACCCACGCCGTAGCCAAGCACATAGCCGAGCGCATTGTGACAGAACACCACTGCAAGTACCAGGAAAATCAGGCCAAGACCGTTCGCAAACAGCTGCGGACGCACCGTCACGACGACGCCACCCACAATCATCATGAGGCCAATCACGCTCACCGCGGGCATATTCGCCTGGATTTCCTTGAACACGGCACGCTTGCCAAGGAAATAGTTGCAGAGGAACCCGATCGTGATCGGCGCAATCGTTACATAAAGAATGTTCAGGAACATTCCCTTCGCATTCACGTCGATGCTCGTATCGGCAAGCCACAGCACAAGCAGCGGAGTCATGATCGGCGCAAGGAGCGTCGAGACCATCGTCATGCTCACGGAGTACGTGACATCGCCACGGGCCAAGAAGCTCATGACGTTGCTCGAGACACCGCCCGGACAGCACCCCACCAAGATGATACCCACGGCAAGGTAGGGATCGAGCCCGAAAACCTTCGTGAGGCCGAATGCAACAAACGGCATGATCGTGTACTGTGCAACCGCACCGAGCAAAATGTGAAGCGGTTGCTTCATCAGGTTACGAACGTCGTCTATCGAAATGGTAAGGCCCATACTCAGCATGATGACGCCGAGAATGATGGAGGATACATTCCCGTGAACCCAGCCGAAAGCGATGGGCACGAAGAATGCGACTATTGCGCTTGCGATGACAAAGGGGGAAGCGTAGTTAGAAAGCAGACGGCAGAAAGCCTTGATTACTTTAAACATATCTCCAATATAGCAATTCACTCCAGAATTTGAAATACACTAGTTTTCAAGTTCCTAGTCTTGATTGACGATTTCAATTCCCGTATCACGTTCGATGACTGTCTCGCAGGCCGCCTTGAATGTTTCGGGAGTGGCGATGATAGTCACGGTCTTCTTCGCACGGGTAATGCCCGTATAAAGAATCTGGTTATTCAAAAGCGGGTGGCCTTCCTGTTTAGGCAGGAACATCGTTACATGGTTGTATTCGGAACCCTGCGACTTGTGGATTGTAATCGCAAAGGCGCTCTCCACTGCATCGGCGGGCAAAAGGGCGAGGGGATACGCCACAAAGTTGCGTTCTTCTGCGCCCGTCTTGCCGTTCGGCTTTTTGAGCATAATATAGGGGACCGAATCCTTGAACAGGACAATTCCCGTATCGCCATTGTATAAGCGATACATCGCCTGGTTCTTCGTCAGAATCAGAAGCTGACCTTCGAAATACCGAGAATTGGATTTGGGTTTCTTTTGGGAAGACTGTTCCTTACAAGGAGGATCCTTGATCAGGTTGCCGATAGTTTCGTTGATTTGTTCAACGCCTATGGCTCCACGACGTTCCGCAGCCAAGATGCGCTTTTCCAAGGATTTTTTCCAAATATCATCGCACAGGTGTTTCAGTTCATCAGAAGGATTTTCGAGCGCTTCGGGGTCAATCTCTGCCGCCATTCCGGGCAGTTTATCGAAATCTCCAATCCAGTTTTTAAGAAACTTCGAAACATTTTCCTGTTCTTCTTTCTTTGTTGGAGCTTTTTCCAGTTCCTTGCCGTCTTTATCCTTTGATTTTTGGGGAAGCGTGTAATAATAAACAGCATCGGTAGAAGTTTCTGCAGAACCGTCTGTAGATTCATTTTTCGAGAAGACAGGATGTAACACGAACGTCTTATCGGGAGCAGTCATCTTTTGATCGTCAGCGCAAACCTTAATCGCACTCGCCAACTGTCCAATTTTAGATTCAGGCGGGAATCGCATCGAAATTTTCAGCTCAGCTGTATAATTCGCCTTTGAAGCGGAATCCAGAATATTGCCTAAAACGGCGCCCGCATCGACAGAAGGCAATTGGTACGGGTCTCCCAAAATAAAGAGGCGGGTGACTAGTTGCTTGTCTCCACCTTGACTTGGAATAGCCTGCAGCAGAGACGAGAACAAGTTCACATCGACCATGCTCGCTTCGTCAATCACAAAGATTGACTTCTCAGGGAACTGGTTCTTGGCATTGTAAGAAAATCCGTTGTCGGACCTGGAATACTTGAGCAGACGGTGAATTGTCATGCCTTCGAGATCCTTCAGCTTTGCATAAATCAGAGACTCTTTCAAGTCTTCATTTACATCATCGTTCAATCCTTTTTTCAGACTTTCAGACATACGGTCTGCGGCCTTGCCGCTCGGAGCAGCCAGGTAGATGGTGTACTCGCTGAGAGCCTTTGCTTGTTCCTTTAGAATCTCTTCGGAATTCAGGCCTTCGGTTTTAACATCTTTAACAATGTTCTCCAGCACGTGCCACAAGATATAAAGCACGACCGTTGTCTTGCCAGTGCCGGGACCACCTGTAATAATCAGATTCTCGTTCTGCCCGCGACGAACGACTTCTTCCTGTTCGGGGAATAGAGATATGTCACTGATAGGTTTGAATTCCTCCGGATCCGTTCCCTTCTTTCCGAAAATACGGGCCATTGCGTCCTGAATTTCGCCTTTAGCCTTAAAGTGCTTCGCCATGTATAGGAACTGACAATGATACGGTTTGTCGTCAACCTTGGTGACGCCTTCTGCCTTCAGAAGGGGCGCATTATTGCCAATGATTTCCGAAAAATCGTTGCTATTCAAATCCGCGATGCCACTCTCGATAATTTCATTAAACGATTTTTCCAATTCGACAAAGTCAAAAGATTCCTCTTGACTTTTCTTTAATATCTTGAGGGCATCCCACTTTTTATTCCACTTTTCCTTGAACAATTTTGCATCAAGCGGGACGCGGGTGTTGCCGTCATCCCACAGCGAAAAGCAGAGGCAAAGGAACTTTTGCGTCGTTTCTGAAACAGAAGATTCCCCTTCAGATTTGCCTGATTTTATTTCAAGCAACAGGTGCAATAGATGCCTATCCAATTCGGCAATGCCGCGCATTTCCTTCAAGTTGTCAATAAAAGAATCAATCTTGCTAAAGTTCATCATATCTCGATTCTCCTTCTTATTTTTTGCCCTGCGTCATCAGATCTTTAACGTTCTCATAGGCGGCTTCAAGGGTCTTGTAATCTTTCCAAGTTTGGGCGTAGATACCCTTGCCGGTTTTTCCATCAGTTCCGCGCAAGAAAGCATAGTAGATTCCGCCGAAATGCTTGTCGAAGATGTCTTTTTCCGACATGCCTTTGCAGAAAGCGAAATTTTTAAGCCACTTGATTAAGCAGTAGCTGTAGAGCACGCGTTGCACGGAGTATTCCTCGTCGACCTTTTTCTTGACGCTGTCAGGATTATAGTCGTCAAGGAAGTCTGATTTCCAGTCCAGAATCGAATAACGCGCATTGTCGCCTTCGCCGCGCACGAACAAGAGGTCTATAAAGCCCTTGCACACGCGATGCAGTGTCACAAACGCTTCGGAGTTTTCGTCCTCGACATCGGCGTTCAAGCCGAACTGCACTTCGGGCTTGTGAGCATTTTTATCCAGTTCTACCAATCGGAATGGAGGCGCCGATTCGGCAAATTTACCACCCGCAATAACGGGGAGAGCCGCATGCAGCGTGTTAAAGAGATAACGGAGCGTGATATCCATCCACTCTTTTTCGTGATCTGCAAGCGGTAGCGATTCCGCATGGAATTCTTCTTTGATAATGTTCTTCAGCTTTGCGGGAATATTGTCCTGCAAAGCCTTTAGCGTACCGTCTGCACTGACAAAATTTTCGAATTCAGACTTTTCCAACGTATTGTGCAACACGTTACCGATCTTTGCTCCGCGGGGATATTTTTCTTCGGCTTGAGAGAGTTGCTCGGGTTCGCACAGTTCGGTGTCGGCAGCATTGCCTAAAACGACATCGGGGTCAATTTTCTTTTGTTCCTTTTTCGCCTCTTCCGAAGACACCTGAGGAGCGTCATCGGAATCGAACCGATGCAGTTCCTGAGTTTCAATTTCATTCTCTTCCGTTTTATTTTCCGCATCGGGCTTGGCAACGCGCGAAGCCAGCGACGAGTACGAATACTGCAAAATCGCCTTGCCTGTGAGCTTCGACTGGAGGGAGGACATTTGATTAATGCTCTGCTCGGGTGAGCCGTCTGCATTTTTGGAGGAATCGGCTGCATGAGACAAGATTATTTCGACATCGCTTTTTTCAGAGCCACCATTCTTTTTACGGTTCGCCAGCAACCTTTCCTGATCATGTAACCAGGACGTATCCGTCGGCAATCGTTCGCATTTTTCTATAAAGCCTCCGCTGAAAGCTTTGCCTAAAAATTCATATCCTTCTTTCAGTTCATATCGTGGCAACACAAGAATTGACGAAGCTCTTGTAAAATCAACATAAAGCAGTCTTTTCCATTCTTCCATTTCTTCTTTTTTACGATTAGCCTTTGCTACCGCGCCAAAGCCCATATGGATTTCATTTCCATTATGGTAAAGGAACGGGCCGGAAGCGCCCTCATAATAACCCTTGAACCCTGCAACCGAAATAACCACAGGGAATTCAAGCCCCTTAGATGCATGAATCGTCATTACCTGCACTGCATCAAAATCACTCCCCTTTTCTATTAGGTCGCCATTTTCATCATCTGCGGACTCTTCATAATGGGCTAGTCCCTGCAAATGCCGCACCAGATCTTCAAGGGAACACTTATGATTATACAGATAATCGACCGCATAGTTACCAATTTGACGCAAGCGAGCCAAGCTCTGCATATTAGAAACATCCATCAAACGGTACACGATTTGAGTGTCTTTATAGATGCGTTCTAGCATTTCTGCGTAACGGTGCTTAAGGGCAAGAGAACGCCAAACGGCGATACTCATTCGTTCAGGATTGTTCGGATCATCAAACACCTTGCTTTCAACAAAATGCAATTCTTCAAGGCCGGCATCGTTCGCACCGCTTCTGGACAATTTTTCCCTTTCGGAAACCACATCCTTGAAAAAGTCTGTAATAAGCACTTCACTTAAAAGGCGACGATTCCATGAAGAAAAATCGGGCGCGTTAATGGCACGGAATACGGCGATCCACTCAGCACATTCCTTACTCTTGAAAAGATTACCTTCCTTATAGCGGGCATACGGAACGCCTACATTCCGCATACAGCCTTCAATGACTTCCATTTCGCTACGAGATTTAGCAAGAACGGCAAAATCACTGAAACGTACATTTCGAAGTTTTTTGCAATCGTCCTTGTCGAACACTTGCAATCTTGTGGTTTTCCCGTCTTTTTGGTACGAGCACCATTCCACAATTTTCGCAACCGCAGTTGCAGCAAAGTTTTCGGGAGAAACGTCTTTTTCACTAACCCAAATAGAAGGTATTTCCTTCCCATCTATTTGAGGAGCGGCCTTCTGCTTATCAGCATTATCACCTTCGGGCGGGCAGGAATTTTCAAACTTTATAAGTTCCGGCATACCTTCAGCGGGATCAAAGAATTTCTCTTTAAAAAGTTTGTTGCACCCATCAATAATGCCATTGGTCGATCGGAAATTATTCTTTAATGAATAACGCTTGCCATCCTTTTCAATTTCTTCTACCGCCGCCTTATAGACGTTGACATCGGCGCCCTGGAAACTGTAAATAGACTGTTTCGGATCACCCACCACATAAATGGAATGATTTGGAACCCGATCTTCACCATCTTTCAGGAATACACTGCGGAAAATGTCCCACTGCAGTTGGTTCGTATCCTGGAATTCATCGATAATGGCATACTGGTACTGCGCACGAAGTCTTGTTTTCAGCGAATTGTCCGAAGACAATACAGCCTGATGAACCGAAAGAATCATATCGTTGAATGACTGCAACTTGTTTTCGGCTTTGAGCTTTTGCCATTCTTCAAAAATACTTTCCGTATGGGAATAAAGGAAACGATTAAGAACTAATTTTTCATCACTCTTTTTTAGCAAACCTTTCAATTCCTTGAAATAGTCAAAATCTTTTTGATCTATTGTTGGAAAACGGCCCGCTTGATACATTCTGCCATTGAATAATTCCGTTCCAGCAGTCCAATCTTTTAAGCTTTTGACAAAGCCTTTCGATTTTGGCTCTGCAGAGTCTTCAAATATTTTGACTTTCACTCCAAAGCCGGGCAATTTCATCAAATCATCAAAACACTTTAATTCAGACAAATTGATAATATAATCGCCCTTGACGGTCTTCCCCTTATACAAATTAACGGCATTGATTAGCTGTTTCTTTATATTTTCTAGAAGCGACGAAGTATTTTTATCACCGTTGAGCAATTCTTTAAAGTCATCACCCCAATCATCACGGATTTTGCGATCAATCAGATCTTCTACAGCGGCATCATCGACCATTGCCATATCAAACGGGCGCCCAGCATCATAGGCGTATTCCTTCAACGCCTTTTGACAGAACGAGTGAATAGTGAATATGGCGGCATTATCCACATCTTGATACGCCGTTTTGAACAACGACAATTCGTTATCATTAACAGGAAGATCCTTGCTAATTTGTTTCTTTTCAAGAACTTCGTTAATCTTTTTGCGAATACGGTCCTTTAACTCGCCAGCGGCCTTTTCGGTGTAGGTGACAATCAAGATCTTCTTTAAGGGAACGTTTTCCTTGATCATCTTCGCCACCATTAACTGGATGGTGTAGGTCTTTCCGGTTCCCGCAGAGGCTTCGATAAAGCAGCTTTCTTCTTTCTTAAAATTGGTTATTTCAAATTTATCATCCATTTTCGCAACCTCTATTAATTGTTTGCCGGAGCAGTCGGCTGTTCCGTTGAAAACGCCGTAAGCTTTTCCATTTTTTCTACCGCAGACTTCCATTCTTCTTTAAAGCCATTAACCGTATAACCGACATCGGTTACCGGATTGAAAAGATTTTTCTTGTCAAAGTAAGCCCATTCACCATGTTCACCCAATAATTTATCCTTGAACTCATAAATCGTCGTGTATGAGGCAGACTCTTTCAGCATATTCACCGGCACACACATGCTAAACTTTGCGCCGCCAAATGCTTCGTTATAGATGTCTCGTAGCTTTTCCTTGGCTTTTTCGGGAGTGTACGATACAGTTTCTCGGCTTATTTCCCTTTTGTTCTTTTTACACGAATAGATGAATATGGTCACAGCACATTTTTCCGCACTATTCTTGCTCGCAATAATTGCTAACGCCTTTACATACGGAGTAATAAATTTTTCCAGACGAATGCCAGAATTCTTTTCATCCGATGAAGTGATTTCAAAAATCTCCGTCACATCCTTCAATTCTTTAGCATTGCACCAATCCAGTTTACCCGTCAACAGCCAATAGGCTCCATCGGGGCGAGATATCTGCATATCAGGAATTTTTTCGCCAAAGAACCATTGATCCTTAATCTCCTGAACTTTCGTGGGCCCCATTTGGTCCAACAAAGCCTGTTTCTTGGCCTCAAGCGAAATCCTTTGTTTTTCTCCAAACACTCCATTCGGGAGTTTTCCTTTCAACTCGAGATCTTTCAAGAACTCCCTATATTCATCTTCTTTTCCAGACAATTCTGCAGCAAGCATCTTTTTCAGGATCGCATTTTCATCCAGTCCATTGAAAAATACAGGTTCAAACTGTTCCTTTTCGACATCTTCATCGTCTTCGTCCATCAACATCTGCGAAATACGGAACTGGAACGGATCTTTCAAGAACTTGGAAAGCGAATAGACACTCACTCGATCCGGGAGCTTAACCGCATTTTCTTTAGATTCTGCGGCATCAAGGCGTCCCATTCTCTTTTCCTGGCGCTCTTTTATTTTTTCCTTTCGTTCATCTTCCGACAAGAGCATCCATTCGTACGCTTCCTTATTCCGCAGGCTCTTCTGCGTCCAAAGATCAGTATAATCTCGATTTTCATCAAGGGAAATCGTTTCTTCTTTCCACTTGAGCGATTTTCCGCTAGCGTCTTTTTCCGCACCGGCTTCGATAAACTTACGCAAGTCGTTCACCACCGAAGACGGGTAGAGTTCAGCATCTTTCTTGATATTCTTGTTCACATAGCTCAGGTGGAAGCTTTCACTCGTGCTCATGAGCTGACAAAGGAAGGCGTAGCGATTCTTGGCAATCGGAGAATCGTCACCGGGCCATGGGTAGCAGCACTTACGCAGGTCAAGCGTATTGCGCTGCTTTGCGCCGGGGAAACTTGCCGCATCGGCACCGATAAAGAACAGATGCTTCACAGGAATCGTCCTATTCGGTACGAACTTCATAAAGGTGACACCGTTCACGAACAGGTTGCCACAGCTGTACTCCGTACCCTGTGCCGCAAGTAACAGACTCTGCTTGACAATATTCATCGAAATTTCAGACGCATTTGCGGAGAACTGGCAGTAAAGCTGTTCCAGTGCCTCAGCCACACGCTTGTGGACAATATCTTCGCTCTTCAGGGACTTGGGCGTATCCTGCATCCCGATCCATTCATCCAAAAGTGCAGATAGCTCGCCTAATTGTTCGCGATCGATTTTCTTGAGGAAGTCACCTTCCTTCACGGATTCATCGCAGCCGAATTCTATCCAGCGTTCAAGGGATTCAATACATTCCACAAACCGGCAAAGCGAGGTCTTGTCCGAGCAG
>JAEEGH010028310.1_pt1 | contig 11033 bp, 8 predicted proteins | sample 9134181 | NCBI WGS metagenome assembly JAEEGH01 (sample SAMN16246544, study PRJNA631951) | gut metagenome | biome: gut microbiome; feature: rumen; material: DP-attached | host: Bos | place: Iran: Karaj | collected 2018-10
GAATTCATTAAGGTATTCCTGGTAGAAACGGAATTGTTTACTTCGGATCAAGCGGAAAAGGGAATTGCGATATACAATGAACAAAACAGTCCGGATAAATAGTGATTTTTAAGCAGATCATTCGCATATGAAAAATGACGCGCATTGACAGAGGCAGCCCCGTACGCCCGGGGCTGCCTCTTTGTTATTCGCCTTATGACGCTTTGCAATTACGGGAGCGAGCGGGTATCGGAGCAGATCCGTCAAAGAGTCTGTTTAATTGCCCGATACCGAAAAAACGGGAATATCAGTTGAGCCCGTCCGCGTCAGCTCAGGTCAAAATCGTGGGGAGCGGAGGAAACGCCTCTGCTGATTTTCGTTCCCTCGCGGTTTTCATTCCACTCTATGCGGTAGAAATTGATATCGCCCTGCCCGAGCATGAAGATATCGAAGGTCGAGGAGGCGCTGCCGACGCTGTTTACGCGGGAGGGGAGCATGCGCATGCCGGTGCGCAGGTCCACCAGCGCGTCGGCGACGCCGTTGGTGATCACGCGCACGCTGCCGCGGGTAAGGCTGTTGACGTAGGAATACAGCGAGAAAACGTCGTTGTCGTAGGCAAACAGGGAGACCTGAGCCGGACCGTCGATATAGTAGGGGACGTCGAGAGCGAACTGGGAGCGTATGCCCTTGAGTATCTCGGGAGGCAGGGAGTGGAGCAGGCCGTATTCATCGGGCACGGCTATCGTGACGAGCTGGCCCTTGCCGTAAGTGTCGCGCATCACGATGGGGTAGTTTTCCTCGCCGACAACGGCTTTCGCAAGAGCCCAGGTGGTGTTGTTGCGGTGCTCCAGCAGGGGGAAGGTGAGTTTGGCGCGGGAATAGACGTAGCCCGGGGCCATCATGCCGTCCTCCTGGAATTCGTCGGTGGAAAAGCGGCGGCCGCGGTATCTCAGAGAGGTGAGCTGCTCTATGCCCCTGCCCTGGGCGCCGATGATGAAGCCGGAGGTGGCTATGGCGCGCCCGCCGGCGGCAACGAAGCGCTCGAGCTTTTCGACGACGTGCTCGTCCCTGAGCGCCTGGACGGTAAGAAAGACCGACTTGGAGCTTTCCGGGAAGTCCGGGGTGGGAATGAGAGGTATGCCGAGCATGCCGAGAAAATCCTCAAGATGATCCTCGCCCTGAGAGCAGGGGGGCAGATAGCAGGGCACGCCGACGCAGTCTCCGGCCTCGTCAAGGAAGCGGTCTATCAGCTCCAGCTGCATGCCGAGGGGCGCTATGACGCGGTTTTTGTAAAGGGAGCCCCAGCAGAAGAGGCAGAGCTCCTTCGCCCTGGCAAAGGCGGTGAGGTACGCCTGCTCAAGATACAGCTCTATCGGGCTGCAGCCGTAGGGATCGAACCAGCCGCCGCCGTTGCGCCCGGGGGCGTAGTTCTCCAGCAGGCGGACGAGACTGAAGCTCGCGTACTTCGGCAGGTGCTGGTCGGAATGCTTGGTGTCGCGGGTCTCGGTGCCGGTATAGATCATATCGAAGATATGCCGCTGCCTGTCGGGATCGTAGCCGGACTCCTGATAGGCCTCGGACCAGTTGGGATATTTGATAATGACTTTGCAGTCGGGATTGACGGCCTTCGCGGGCTTGATAATGAGCTCGCGGCTGACCTCTTCGAGCAGCTCAGTGCGGAAATCCTCCCAGCTGCGGCTGCCCTTGGCGGCGCGGCATTCGTCGCAGGTGCAGTTGGTGAAAAACCAGTCGTCGATAATGAATTCGTCAAAGTGGCGGGCGGTATATTCCACGGTCTTTACCAGCCGCTCCCGCATGGCCTTGTTGCAGTAGCAGTAGGTGCCGCCGAGACGCTGCTTGTCGGCGTCGGACGGGCTGAGATCCTCGCAGGTGGTCGTCAGAGCGCCGGAGACCTCTATGCCGTTTTCGCGGAAAACGCGTTTGAGCATATTGAGCTGCTCGTCGGGTATCATAAGTCCGTCGCGGTAAGGCTCGAGATAGACCTTGTCGCAGCCGACGTAGCGGCGGAAGAACTCCAGCTGACGCAGAAGAGCTTCCTCGGTGATGCTGACCATGTTCTGCGCGGTGCAGTATATCACCGCTTTGAAATTTTTGTATACGCCCATGGGGCTGCTCCTTTCGCCGCACATACCGGGCCGCGCCGGGCGGGACCGATATATTGCTTTTTTTTGGATTTTATCATATAATTGCGGCACAAACAACAGAAAGGAGCTGCGTCGTGAGAATAAATTTGAAACAGGCGATCATCCCGGGCATTATCATTTTCCTGCTGATCATATTGATATTCACATGCTGGTATACGGTGGACGACAAGCACCAGGCGGTCGTCACGACCTTCGGCAAGGTGACGGGAGTGACCGAGGCGGGCGTGCATTTCAAGCTGCCCTTCGGGATACAGAAGGCGAAAAAGGTGGAGGTCAACGTATACCAGTCCATAGAGCTGGGCTACCGGACCGACGCCTCGGCGTCGGACGGCTACAGGACCGTCGAGGACGAGGGAAGGATGATAACCGGCGACTATAACATAGTCAACGTGGAGTTCTTCATCGAGTACAAGGTCTCGGACCCCGTCAAGTATCTTTTCAGCTCCTACGAGCCCGAGCTGATACTGCGCAATCTGATACAGAGCCAGGTCAGGAACGTCGTGGGCTCCACGGGCGTGGACAGCGTGCTGACCGACGGCAAGGAGCATATCCAGATGCAGGTCAAGGAGCTGGTGACCGACGTTCTGAGCGAATACGATATCGGTCTGAAGCTGGTGGAAATAAAGATACAGGATTCCGAGCCGCCCACGTCTCAGGTAACGGAGGCGTTCAAGGCGGTGGAAACGGCAAAGCAGCAGGCCGAGACCGTGGTGAACGAGGCTACGGCCTATCAGAATTCCATGATACCCGCGGCGCAGGCGTCGGCGGACGCGCTGATACAGAACGCGGAATACCTCAAGCAGGCGCGCATCAACGAGGCGGTCGAGCAGGTGGCCATGTTCAGCGCGATGTATGAGCAGTACGCCCGCGATCCGGATATAACGAAGACCCGTATGTATTACGAGACCATAGCGAAGATACTGCCCTCGGTAAGACTGTATATCGACGCCGGCGGAAGCGGCGTGGACGCGATGCTGCCGCTGGAAAGCTTCGCGCAGGTCGGCTCGGAGAGCACGGAAGGAGGCGCGTTCATTGAAAATTAAGCTCAAAACGACGATCATCGTCGTAGTGCTGCTGGCGCTGATAGTACTTGCGCTCAATTCCGTTTTTACCGTGCAGGAGAACGAGTTCGCGTGCATCGTGCGTTTCTCCAAGATAATCGATACTCACACCGAGGCGGGACTGTATTTCAAAATGCCCTTCCTCGACAGCGTAAAGTATTTCCAGAAGGCGATCATGCTCTACGATATCCCGCCCTCGGAGGTGTTCACGTCGGATAAGCAGAACATGACCGTGGACAGCTACGTGCTGTGGAAAATAGACAATCCCAAGCTCTTTTACCAGACCCTCGGCAACAGGACCGTGGCCGAGGAAAGGCTGGACGCCATAACCTACAACGCTCTGAAAAACGTCATGGGCACGCTTACCCAGGCGGACATCATCAACGAGGACGACGCCTCCGAGCGCAACGATATCTACGCCGGCATAGCCACGAGCGTGGGCGCGCTTGCGGAAAACTACGGGATAAACGTGGTAGACGTCAAGATAAAGCGCTTCGATCTGCCCGAGTCCAACGAAAACGCGGTGTACGAGCGCATGATATCCGAGCGGCGGCAGATGGCCGCGGCCTACACGGCCAACGGCGAATACGAGGCGTCGCTGATACGCAACGAGGTCGACAAGCAGGTGAATATCATCGTATCGAACGCCAAAGCCACGGCGGCCCAGCTCGAGGCCGAGGGCGAGAGCGAGTATATGCGCATGCTCGCCGAGGCTTACGACAACGACGACAAGAAAGAATTTTATACCTTCATGAAGTCCCTTTCCGCGGCGGAAGAGGCGATGAGCGGGGAAGACAAGACCGTTATCCTCGGCAGCGGCTCCAGCCTTGCGGATATCCTCTCGGGGATCGATTGAGGGATCATGCAAAATCATGTTGCAAACTTACCAAATTCGGAGTATTATCAACGCATAAAGATTGTATAAAAAGGGAGGAAAATCATGGCAGTACCGAAATTTGACCCCAAAGAGCTGGAGGCCCCGCAGGCTCCGGCCTTCGGAGGCATGGGCATGATGGGAGGAATGGTCAGCTTCAATTATCCCGTAACGAAGCGTGAGGCCGTCCTCGCCATGTACAACAGAGAGCCCTATTGGCAGATGACCGGCTCGGACACCAGCATGTTCTGCCCGATGGTGAACCCGGACAACATAGCCCGCGGCTTCATTTTCGACGCGAATATGTTCAAGGGCCTCAGCGCCAAGGACTACGGCGGACCGGATATGTTCGGCATCGAATGGGAATACATCGAAAAGGTCGGCGGCTCGATGGTCCGTCCGGGCAAGCCCTATATCGAGGACGCGAACGAGATCGAGGACAAGATCGTTTTCCCCGACCCCACCAAGTGGGACTGGGAGGGCTCGGCCAAGGCCAACCGCGGCGTGTTCCTCAGGCCCGAAAACGCCAACTGCATGTGGGTGCTCAACGGCTGGTACGAGAGGCTCATCTCCTTCATGGACTTCGAGGGCGCCATCATGGCCCTGATAGACGAAGAACAGAAGGACGCCGTCAAGAAGTTCTTCGACAGGCTCAGCGACATGTACATAACCATGCTCGACTGCGCCATAAAGGCTTTCCCGGAGATCGACCTTTTCTGCATCCATGACGACTGGGGCTCTCAGAAGGAGACCTTCTTCGCGCCTGCCGTCGCGGAAGAAATGATAGTGCCCTATATGCGCCGCGTCACCGATTTCCTGCACAGCAAGGGCAAGTTCTGCGATCTGCACAGCTGCGGCAACAACTATAAGCAGGTGCCCAACATGATCAAGGCCGGCTGGGACAGCTGGAATCCCCAGCCCATGAACGACACCTGGAAGGAATACGACGAGTTCGGCGACAAGATCATCATAGGCGTCATGCCCGAGATGTTCGAGCCCGACAAGCTCACCGAGAAGGAGATCAGACAGAAGGCCCGCGAGTTCGTGGACCGCTTCATGAAGCCCGGCAAGCCCTGCCTGGTCAATTTCAGCGCCTCCAGCATCCTTACCAGACCCTATATGGAAGAGCTGTACGAGTACAGCCGCAAAAAGGCCTGCGGAATGGTGTAAGCCGTCCCGCGGAAAAAAGAATAACACACGGACAGCCCGCCCGGCCCATAAATGCCGGACGGGCTGTCTCGGACTGTGGGCAAAGTGTAAAAAAACGGCGGTATTACTCTTTCGGCCTCGCAGAGTTCACGCCCTCGTCAGGGCAAACTGCGCTCACGCCGTTTTTGCTGCCGCGCAGCGAAAACTATGTATCGCTCCGTTGCCCTTCCTCCCAAAATCGAACCCACTTCGTTGGGCTTCGATTTTGAATATATAATGAATTTTTGCCGGAAACCCTTTTTTTCGGCGAAAATACCTCTCACGGAGCGCGCGTGCGAGCGCAAGCGAGTGCGCGAAGCGCAGTGCGGCTCTTTTGTCGATAAAGTCCGCAGGACTTTGTCGACAAGAGGGAAATACTTAATGGTTCAGTACCTCTATATAATTCTGCATCCTTGTAACCTCTATCCCGCTGTGGTATACTGATATACAAGAAACGAAAGGGAGGTCTGCTTCATGGTATTCAGCCCATTTGTGATCTCAGCGGAAAGCGGAGCTCCGATAGACGTTATCATCGACAAGGCCTCGTTGGAGGATCTTGCTGCAACCAAAGCCGAACCCGTGTGGCAGACCGATTGGACATCCGCCTATCTTGCTGATCCTACTGTCGAAAAGGCTGCGATCAAGACCCCGGACGGTGAACTGATCGGCATGGGGCCTATCAGATCAGAGGCCGGAGCGCCTATGTTTTTATCCTGTATGCCGAGAGCGCACCTCACAGCAATCCGACCATGCGATCCCGAAAAGGGAGAAAATACTTCGGCATCGGCGAGCTTCTCATTGCCTATGGCATTAAGTACTCCATTGATCATGGCTGCCGCGGGGATGTGGTTTTCGAGGCCAAAACGGACGAGCTTGCCCGGCACTATGAGACGGACTTTCATGCCAAACGTATTCCCAGTTTGAACGCCGGGCTGAAACGCTTCATGCTGGCGGATGAGGAAGCCTGGCATCTGTTTTCGAAGTTCCTGAAGGAGGCGACGGAATGAAATCGACGGATAAGAAGAATGAGCAGTACGCCATCGACGCTCTTGCAGACCGGGCGGGAGGCTATTTTGCGCTCCCTTCGGAGGACGAACTGGCCTACACCGATCTTCTCTTCAGTGTCTGTGACCAATTTGGCATCCGGTATTATTCCGCAACGGATAAGGAACGCTGTTTCGTGGAGGAGGTCACCCGTGTGACCTGGGCCTGTCAGCGAGGAAAAACAGTGGGGACCGATGCGGAGGTCAGACCTTCTTTTTCCGCGTAATCGGCGCAGATTTTCCCATAGGTGTTTTAACCGATTACTCCAGAAAGAATGCCGCCCGTTCGGGCGGCGTTCTTTCTGTTATTGACAGTGTTTTCCCTGTCTCGCATAGGGGGAGCATTGCGCCTGGCCGGGGGATCTCTCCCGGGTTCAGTTCTTTCCGCTCTCCACCCGGGTCAGGACCCCGTCCTTCACCCGGTAGGTCTCGTCCGCCAGCTCCGCCACCTCCGGGTCATGGGTGACCACGATGACGCAGCAGCCCTTCTCATGGGCGAGCTGCCGCAGGAGCTGGATCACGTTCACCGTGTTGGCCGCGTCCAGGTTGCCGGTGGGCTCGTCCGCCAGCAGCACCCGCGCGCCGGAGGACAGGGCCCGGGCGATGGCCACCCGCTGCTGCTCGCCGCCGGAGAGGTTCGAGGGGAAGCGGCCGTGCTTCTCCTTCTGTATGCCCACCCCCTCCAGCAGGGGTCTTGCCCGCTCCTTGGCCTCCTTGGGGTGCATCCCCCGGAGCTCCATGGGGTAGCAGACGTTTTCCGTCACGGTCATCAGGGGGAAGAGGTGAAAGGCCTGGAAGATCATGGATACATCCTCCCGGCGGTATTTGTCCAGGTCCATGTCCCGGAGCCTGACGTCCCCGAACCACACGTCCCCTTCCGTGGGCAGGTCCAGGCCCGCCAGCATGCTCAGCAGGGTGCTTTTGCCGCTGCCGCTGGGGCCGATGATGGCGTAGAGGCGTCCCGCCTCAAATTCGCAGTTTGCCCCCTTCACCGCCGGGGCCTCCGCCCCGCGGTAGGTGTAAAACACGTTGTCCAGTCGGATCACAGCCATGGTATTACCTCCTGTATTGAATTCTTGTCGTTGTGTGCAGAGGAGCTTCCGCGTCCAGCACTTGCCGCCGACGGCGGCAAATATCACTTCCGCCCGGCGGAAATATCACTGCGAAGGGTATCACTTTGCCGCAGGCAAAATTTCACTCCTTCGTCTGCAGCAGCTCCAGCACACGGCGGCGGGTGACGGCGGCGGAGGCCAGGAACGCGGCCAGGGCGCAGAGGAGGAAGTGGGCTCCCGCGTAGACGGCCAGCAGCTCCTTCACCTGGCCCAGGGCGGAGCCCTTGACGGCGGCGAGTCCCAGGCCCGCCAGGAGGATGCCCAGGAGGCAGAGGAATATCTGCTCCAGGCTGAGCATGGACCGGGTCCGGCCCTTGGCGGTGCCCAGCACCCGCAGGAGGGAAGCCTCCTTTGCGCTCTGGAGGATGACGCCGGCGGGGAGCACGGCCCCCAGGATCAGGGCCAGGACGAAGGCGATGGGGAAGAGGAGCTCCAGCAGCCGGTAGGTCTGGTAGACCCGGTCCGCCTCCTGGGTCTCCATGGAGAACTCGGCCCGGGAGCCGTAGATGGCGCGCCAGGCATAGGAACGGAATTCCGTGGCCTTGTGGTAGTCGTTCAGCGTATACTCCGCATAGCTCAGGGGCACATAGTCCGCAAACAGGTTCTGGAGGTGCTGCCAGGCGGCGATGGGCCCGTAGGCGTAAAAGCCCTCCTCCTCCGAGATGCCCGCCACGGTGAGCTTGCCGTTGGATTCGTTGTATACCTCCACCAGCTCCTCATAGCTCAGGTCCGGATGGGATTGGGCCAGCAGGCCGATCTTGCCGGTGGTGCAGAAGTGGACCTTGCCGTTGATATCCACCCCCAGCGCGTCCGCCAGCTCCCGGGAGATGACGCAGTAGCTGCCGGATTTCTGGAAGATCTCCGGGCCCAGGCCCTCCCGCCAGACCACCTCCGCGGAGCAGACCCGGCTCAGATCCATGGTGAGGATGAGGGTATCCGGCACGAAGTCGCTCTCGCAGTCCAGCTTGCGGTACTCGTAATAGGGGTCCCGCACGTAGCCGGTCTTGGCCACCTCCAGGGCCTTGTTGTAGCTGAAGCCGTTCAGGAACCGGGGGTGGATCTCGATGTTCTGATACAGCTCCCGGTAGGAGCTGCGCAGCAGGGCGAAATAGCCGATGGAGAAGCACAGCACCAGGGCCAGCAGCAGGCACAGCAGGGCCTTCACCGAGGTCCGCCGCAGCTTCCTCCCCACGTAGCGCAGGCACTGGCCCAGGCCCGCCCGGCCCCGCCAGGCGGCCTCCGGCATGTCCAGGATGGCCCGCATATCCGGCTCCGCCGGAACGGAGAGGGGATCTTCCTTGGGAGCGGCCTGCCGGGGCTTTTTCACCGCCTCCTGCAGCAGCTCCAGAGGCGGCCTGGAGGCCACGCTCCGCAGGGCCAGGAAGGCCAGGATCAGCAGCAGCGCAAGGCTCCCGCCGAAGCCCAGGGCCACCATCTCCGGGGGGATGGAGGCGTCCATGGTGAGGCCCAGGATGGCGAACTCCGCCGCGTTCCGCTCCGCCGCGGCGTGGGTGTACAGGATGGCCCCCAGGCTGCCCAGGAGGATGGCGGGCACCGCCAGCGCCAGCAGGGGGAAGAGGAGGGCGCCACGGGCACGGCGCGCCGTGCAGCCCAGGGCCCGCATCACGGCGTATTCCTTCTTCTTCCGCAGGATGTACAGGTAGACCGTCAGCCACAGCACCAGCACGGCGCTGGCGGTGAAGGCCAGAAGCTTCACCAGGCTCAGGCTCCCCGCCTGACGCAGGGAGTCCCGCACGGCGGGCCAGCCGCCGTCAAAGAAATACACGTAATACCCCATCTCCTCCAGCCGGGGGAGGATGTCGTCCCGGAAGGGGAGGATGCTGTCCGCGTCGTCAACGATGAAGCTGACCTCCGGGGGCTTGAATTCGTGGTGCGCTGTGTCCGCCGTCTCCGGCAGGAAGCTCAGGGGCACCATCACCGCGTTGTTGCCGTAGGCCCAGAACTGGTCCTCCTTGCTGAGCCGCTCCAGACCGGATTCCGTAAAGGTGCCCACGATGGTGAAGTCCTGCCCCGTCCAGGTATCTGCGTACCGCTGGGGGCTGTAGGCCACCGCGCCGAAGGGGGCGTACTGCTCCAGCAGCTTGTCCCCCAGCTCCAGATGCAGGGTGTCGCCCACGCTCAGGTGCTGCTCCTCCGCCATGAGCTCGGTGATGACGCAAACCGGGTTCCGGTTCTCCGAGTCCTCCCTGGTGAGGATGCGGCCCTCCACCGGCACCAGCTTTCCCTCCTGGTACCGCCGGAGGGAGGCCATGTCCTCCAGGTAATGCACGTCCAGGGTGCGCTTGTCCGTCTCGATGATCTCCATCATCTTCCGCACCCCGGCGAATTTCTCCGTCTCCAGCCAGTTTTCCGGCTCCCCCTCCAGGGGGGTGATCAGCTCGCAGGTGCCGTATACCGAGTCGTCCCCCACGTGGACGTAGGGGTCCGTGTACATGTAATCCTCGTTGTCGCTGATGCCGCCGGAGCTCAAATGGACCATGCTCACGTTGGCCACGAAGAGATACCGCTGACCGGGCACCAGGGCCTCCAGGTCCGCCTGGGTCATGTAGGTCCGGGTGAAGGCGGCGGCGGGGCGCATGATGTCGAAGAACAACGGCCAGTCTGTGCGGGCCCGTTCCTGCTCCAGCACGGCCACCATGACCCCCAGCCTGCCGTGGTTGATGTAGGCCCGGTTCTGCTTCAGGTCGTCCTCGTTCCCCGCCAGCACCTGCACGTCGTGGACCTTCAGGGTCATCTCCGTGCCGTCGTCGTCAGCCCAGTCGGGGCTGATGAAGTTGATGGCCATGCGGGGGGTCTGCAGCCCGTCCAGCACGGCGGTGAACACGATGCGGTCCGTGTTTGAGAAGAATTCCACCAGGGTCATGGGCGCCCGGGTGGTGCTGCGGCGGAAGCTCGCCAGGCCCCCGGTCATGTACCGCTTTTCCGTCCGGGTCACATAGGGCAGGTCCTGGATGGCCTGCATGTCCCCGGCGCTGAGGCTGCGCATATGGTAGTCCTCATAGGCGTAGTCCCCGATGAGCCCCGGGTTCTCCGCCGGGTTTGAAAGGAAGGGCAGAGCCAGCTCCGAGAACATGCTCGCGGAGCTGCCCACGTCCCGGTCCTCCGGGCGCATGATGCTGAAGGAGGCGTGGTAGGCGGCATAGGTGCGGTCGTAGTCCCGCCGGGTCATGGCGTAGTCCAGCAGGTTGTACAGGAACAGGAAGCTGGCAGCCGCAATGAGGACCAGGGTCACGATGGTCTTTCCCGGGCTGCGCAGCAGCATTCGGATGCCGGTGGACTTTTTCATGTCGATCCCTCCGCGTGTGGTGTTTGCAATAGCATATCACACGCTATTGATCGGGTCAACCGGGAATAATAAAATTTGCTATGATATTTTCGAGTACACCCGCCCCGGCGGGCGCCGGGACCGGGTCGCGGGGGAGAGGTTTGGCTGCTTTTGCCCTTCCGCTTGCCGTCAGCCCGGTATGCCTCCGGCGGCTGCGTCGCTTTTGCCCTTCCGCTTGCCGTCGGCCCGGCCCGCCTCCGGGGGTTGCCTTGGTTTTGCCCTTCCGCTAGCCGCCTCCCTCGCCGGCCTCCCCCGGGGGCCCCAC